>Ga0169931_10014189_pt1 | contig 10807 bp, 8 predicted proteins | sample Kivu_15m_20L_FD_129675 | JGI IMG/M metagenome (GOLD analysis project Ga0169931, IMG submission 129675) | Freshwater microbial communities from Lake Kivu, Western Province, Rwanda to study Microbial Dark Matter (Phase II) - Kivu_15m_20L... | ecosystem: Environmental > Aquatic > Freshwater > Lake ... | reverse complement strand
GGCACAGTGCCTGGCACCCGGTTGGCACAGTGCCTGGCACCCGGTTGGCACAGTGCCTGGCACCCGGTTGGCACAGTGCCTGGCACCCGGTTGGCACAGTGCCTGGCACCCGGCTGGCAGGCACCCAGTTGGCAGCTAACACCATCGGCTGATAGGACTGTGGATCCCAAGTCCTACCTTTGGGGTTTTTGCGGAACAAGGGAGTATTCAAATTAAGCACACTGATGTGCCCAGCAGCACTCCTGTGCCCAGCAGCACTCCTGTGCCCAGCAGCACTTTATCTGCCCGCCCGTTGGTCAGGCTGCCCACTCGCTGGTCGGGCGACCATCGCGAATCAACTCCCGAGCAGTTCTTTCCGGCACAGCCTTTTGAAAACGACTATCGCTGTTTAACGCTCGCCATCACTCTACCAAAATCTCAACGGACGATCGCGCGCAATGAGCTATTGGCCAATGCAATACAGGAACTTATCTGAACGGATCAACAATCGCTTGCCGGCGACAGCAGGAGATGCATTGAACACCGAACCATCGTTGAGATCGTTCACGGCAATTTCCTCGTAATCAGGTTTCGCTGCCAGCACAAAGGTCTTACCTTCTCGACTAACGTAATATAGTTTGCCATCGGCCAGAAGTGCCGATGAGTAGAACTGACCTGCGCGATTCAAGCGTTTTTCATAAACAACTTCTCCGCTAGATGCATCCAAACAGTATGCTATTCCGCGTGACTCATGCGCCCAGTATAAGCGACCATCCAAGAAAACAGGAGACGAAACATTCGAGCCTTTTTCACTGGTCCACAAACGATGGGTTTTCGTTACGTCACCACTTCCACCTCCGCGAACGGCGAGTGATGCAGTTCCAGATCGTCCGCCGAGGCAATACACCGTTCCAGCATGAGCGACAATACAGGGGACCATGTACCAACCGATGTCGGTATCACAACTCCATAACTGCTTGCCGTTATCCGGAGCGACAGCCAATATTTTGCCTTGGGTTGCAATGACCAATTCCTCGCGACCTGATGCAGAACGGATAACAACCGGAGTATTCCAAGCTTCCCGAATTCCTTCGGCCTTCCATACCTGTTTTCCCGTCTTGCGGTTCAGTGCGATCAGCGATTCGCTTTCGACACTAGCGTTGATGAAAACAATATCCTTATACAAAACGGGAGAGGCAGAAGTCCCCCAGCCATGGGTCTTGTCTCCAACATCCGCTTGCCATATCTGGTTACCTTTGTGATCAAAGGCGAACACACCGGACTTACCCAAAAATGCATAGATGTGATCGGAATCGACGGCTACCGAATTCGCCGCATAACCATGGTCGCGAATACGCTCCTCTTCAGGTAACTTCGCTGCAACTGATTTGTCCCATAATATTTTTCCCGTTGCTAAGTCCAAACAGAGCACGTGGCGTTTTAGGTCATCAAGCGAACCTCCATCCTCTCCTGGAACGAAATAGCCTGTGTAACTGGTAAGATAGACTCGATCCCCATAAACAATAGGGCTTGAAGCCCCAGCACCTTCTAGGGCTGTCTTCCAAGCAGTACCGGAAGATGGACTCCATTTCTCAGCAAGCCCTCGAGAGTTCGATACACCCATGGCTGTCGGGCCTCGAAATCGAGACCAATCCGCGTCATTGGCTGCCGAACTTGAACGGATTTCCTCCGCTCTAAGGCTTTCGGTCGGCAATGAAGCAGAAAGCATCGCCAGCAAAAGAAACTGAAATGAAAGTCGCATAGAGTCTCTCCGGCGGGGTATTCGCGTGGCCGTTCCATTGGAATCCCGTCAGTTTACAATCTTGGCCATCTCGATTCCACAAAAATTGCGAGAATCCGCAGTATCGATCTGGAGCGGTGATCATAAACTTCTCAAAATCCATGGAAATGCAAAGCTTGTGAGAAGCCTACATAAACCTCGCATAAAGTGGTAAGAGAAAGTACAGTAAGAGGATGAGGTTTATAGAAAAGTAATCTCTGCTAAAATCTTACTAATCCGATTATTACCAACATCGCTTTTGCAAAGTTTTCCCGATGCTTCGCACAGTTCTCGTTCTCGTATTTTGTTACACACTGCTGATCCAAAACAATCTGCATGCCCAGCCTCTGCAGATCTACATTCTTGCTGGTCAATCCAATATGCAGGGCCATGCTCATGTTCGCACCTTCGAACATCTTGCGATGGATCCGGCCTCTAAACCTCTCCTGGAGAAAATGCTCAACCCCGATGGTAGCCATAGGGTCTGCGAGCGAGTCTGGATTTCTTCTATTGGCTGTGCCGACAGCGAACAAATTGGCAAACTGACTACAGGCTTTGGGGCAAGTCAAAATGGTCCCAAGATTGGACCCGAATTCACCTTTGGTCTCACCATCGAAAAATATGTCCCTGGAAAAATTCTGCTTATCAAGACTTCGTGGGGCGGCAAAAGTCTCAATACCGATTTTCGGCCTCCCAGCGCCGGTCCCTACGTCTTTAATGCAGAACAACAGATGGCTATCGAAAAAAGTGGGAAAGATTTCGGCGTTATTCAAGCCGAGAAAAATGCTGCTACCGGTGTTTCGTATCGAAACATGATCGATCATGTGAAAAAAGTTCTAAGTGACCTACCGCGCGTGGTTCCTGACCACGATGCAAGTCCAGGTTACGAACTCGCTGGTTTTGTTTGGTTTCAAGGCTGGAACGACATGGTCGATTCGGGCACTTATCCTCATCGCGATAAGCCCGACGGATATCAAGCTTATTCGGATGTAATGGCTCACTTTATTCGAGATGTTCGCAAGGACCTGTCCGCTCCCCACTTGCCTTTTGTGATTGGAGTCCTTGGCGTTGGGGGGCCTACGGAACTCTACTCACCGGAACAACTGCGGTATAAGGCTATTCACGAGAACTTCCGTAATGCTATGGCAGCACCTGCAAGCCTACCTGAATTTATGGGCAATGTTGCCCCCCTCCGAACCGAGAAATTCTGGGACAATGAACTAAGTGAAGCCAAACAAAAAGAGGATCGAATTAAGAATGCCGCCAAACAACAAGCCAAAGCGGAAAACCTCTCATCAGAGGCCGAACGTAAACGGGTGGATTCAATGCTTATGGAAGGGATGACCGAAAGAGAACGAACGATCGTTGCCAAAGGTATTTCGAACTTTGAGTTTCATTATCTCGGTTCGGCCAAAATTCTGGGCGGAATCGGGGAGGGGCTTGCCCATACGATGGCCCAACTGAAGAAACTCAAAAAATAATCCTCCTAGGACTATGAAGGCCAAGGATGGGTTTATCGCGGGAGGAGCATGGGATGCGTCTCGGGGGCTATGGGCAGTCGAACAATCGCTTCTGCCCCATCTTCGGGCCAACCGAACTCAAGGATTCCACCGTGTGCTTCGACCAGTCGCTTGGTGATCGGTAGTCCCAAACCTGTTCCTTGAGTGCGAGTGGTGAAGAATGGTTCAAAAATACGTTCCCGAGTCGCTCGATCCAGCCCATGTCCATGATCGCGAATTCGTATTTCGATCCCCATTCTATCCCCCAGACTACAGCGATCGACGCTCAACTCTACTTGACTCTCTTGGGGAGACGCGAGAATAGCATTTTCAAAGAGGTTGCGAAATACACGTTCGAGGGCGTGCGAGTCGGCTTGCACAAAGATATCCGGCAGCATGGACGGTTCAATGAAGATAATTTTCTTGCCGCTCCATGCTTTTTCCAGGTGACGCCAAGTTTCACGCCAAATCGCTTCCAGTCGACAAGAAACTCTTTCCAAATGAATAGGCGCCGCGTAGAACCGTACCTCCTCATACAAATGATGCAAATGATCCTGGGCGCGTTGGATACGCTGGATTAATTCCGACGCGGCAGGACGATCCTGTACCTCAAGGCCTAGCAATTCCAAGCAGGCTTGACTGCGCTGAAATGCATTTCGACTTTCGTGCGCCAGGCCGGTTATCATCTGGCCTATCGCAGCCAAACGCTCGCTTTGCACCATGCGATGTTGAGCACTGTTCAGTTCGGTGACATCATGTCCTACCAGCAAAAGACCTCGAACGTTCTCGTTGCCATCTAATTGCTTGCCCGACCAACTAATCAGCCGCTCGGTTCCATCGGCAACTTTCAAGCGCGACGCCTGGTCTCGCACGGTCATACCTTGAATAATGGTATTGAGCATTTTTTCAAAGCGATGTTGATCGGCCGATGGGATCCAGTCATGCAACCAAGTCTGACCTTTCGATTGCGAAAGTTCCTCTCCGATAAGTTCTTTTAGAAAACCGTTATAACGGACAACAGCGCAATCAAAATCCAAAACCAACACGATCGCTTGAGCCGTCTCGATCAGACTCTCCGCTAAATCGCGTTGCGAGCGAAGCTGCTCAATGGTATCTCGTCTCTCTGCAATCCTTCGCAAGCTAGCCCGCAATGCCTCTGGACTGACGGGCTTCAGAAGATAGTCGTATGCTCCCTGGCGCAATGCTTCAATGGCGCTGTCGACGTCTGGATATCCAGTGACCACCACTACCGGACAGTCGGGTGAGCGCTGCTTGACCATCGGCAACAGCATACCTGCATCGCCATCGGGCAGTCGCCGATCTAAGATCACCGCGTCGATACGGTCCCACGGGGTCGCAGTCAGCGCTTCATGTACCGAGGAGGATTCAATCGCAATATGACCATCCAGTTCCAAGAGCTCGCACAAATTTGCACGAGTATCCGCATCGTCCTCAACCAATAAAACTGTCAAAGATGACGTACTGTTGGTCATGGGCTTGATCTTCTTAACGCTCTTTCGCTCCACCTCGCGCCGTAGCCAGTAGTGTACCAATATCGAAGGGCTTATAACAAATCTTCGTGCTTAAATCGCTTAATTTATGTGCTAGCTCATTGCGAAATCCGGTCATCAGAATCACATTGCAGTCGGGGTGTTCCGCTTGAATCTGTGCGGCAAGTGTCATCCCATCGCCCCCCGGCAAGCGGTAATCGACAACAACAACATGAAACTTCGCCAAGCCGAGCATTTTCTTGGCTTGATCCATATCGTACGCTAAACAGACTCGGTAGCCAACTTGCTCAAAGGCATCTCTGAGGTTCTGGCAAAGATCGCGGTCGTCATCGACGACCAATGCTGTTTGCTCACCTTCGACCTCACCCAAAATCTTGGCAAGCCGATTAATATCCAGCGGCTTATTGATAACACCCCGAACTTGTCGACCCGCTCCAACTTCATTTTCCTGCTCCGCATTAATGTATGCGGTTACCAGCAGGGTGATCATGTAAGGGGAGATAGACTTTAATTCGGAAGCGAGTACTAGACCGTTCATCTCCGGCATGCGAAAATCGATCAAAGCAATATCGTAGGCATGGATGCTGGCCAACTTCAAAGCGTCTCGACCGCAACTTGCCACGTCAACTCGATAACCAAGCAGTTCCAGTAGTTCGCGCAAATTCGCTAGTGCGTCTGCTTCATCGTCAACACATAGAATTCTCAGCGACTTAGTGGCCGCGAAGTTTAAAGAGGTCTGCGAAGGATCCGAGCAACGCATGGTCGTTCCTTATTCCAAAAGCGATTATTCGGAGAATGTGAATAACTCCAAATTCCTACCTATAGTTAGAACAGACAACTTATCTTCAAGAATAACCTTTTGACAGCGAATCGCAAAGCAGAAGATTGTAGACTTCTGGCGTACAACTCCGCTTTTACTGAAAAAGTTACGCAGAAGGCAATTCCATCCTGAATACACTCCCCTCTGGTGAGGTTGAGTGAATCTTCAGTGTGCCTCCATGCTTTTCCACAATCGATCGAACCAGGGCTAGACCCAAGCCGAGTCCCCGGGTTTTGGTGGTGAATAGCGGTTCTGTCAGACGAAGCCGGATGTCCTCTGGAATGCCTCCCCCCTGATCGATTACGTCGATGAAAATGTTTTCCAATTTCTCGGAGCACCGCGATATATCGATCGTCACCACTCCCTTGTCATCCATGGCTTCTAAGCCGTTGGCGATCAAGTTCCGAATCGCTATTCCAATTTGGTTTGAGTCCGCAATCAGGGTTAATCCTTTGGGTTCTATTCTCCAATGAAGATTCGATAATCGATCTGGAAAATTGTCCCGCAACGTTTCAACGAGCCACGATTCCAATTGTATTGGTTTTTTATTCAATGATCCTAATCTTGTGAATTCCGATAAAGCCGTAATCGTGCGATTTGCCAATTGAATTTGTCGCTGCATCCTCTCGATATGAACGTCCCTGCGAGAGGCTTCCATGTTTCTGGAATTTTGAAGCAAGTAAAGCGAAGTCTGTAAAACATTCAGCGGGTTTCGCAACTCATGCGCAATTCCGCCTCCCATCTGACCAATCGCAGAGAGCCGCTCTGCCTGTTGCTGCTTGCGCAATAGCTCTTCTTCATAGGCGAGTTGAATCACGGCTAAGTCCAAATCAATCATTTTGCCGATTGCCAGTTCATAGGACTTCAATTTCTCCGTATCGTCTCCAAAGTTTTCAAAAACCACACGCATGATTCCGCTCCGTAGACGCGTCATCGCAACTTGCGTGAAACTTTGATTGAGCCCGATTTGGACATGGCGACTGCCAACTTTCCAATGTTTCTTCGCATAATTTTGGTCGTAAGGGCCGCGAAAAAATTCGGTAAGCCACTGGTTGAGCGTCTGTTTCAGACGCTCAACTTGCGTGACACCTCCGGTAATCGCGCTGGCAGCGCTGGGATGCTTAAGGATCTCCGCATAAAAATCTTCGCATAAAGAAGAAAAATGCGGTTGTACTATGGGAAATAGACTCCAAATCAAACCACAATCGTCGTCCGATAGATCGACATAGTTTCTCAACTGTAAAAAACGTTCCCACAGTTCTTCATCGGTCACGAGAGTTATCTTCCTTGCGCTCAAAGGATTCGGAATGGCAAATGGTTGTTCATGACGCAACCGTACCTGTGGATTATAAGCAGTCACAGATTTCCCGAAGAATCTTCGGCAAGCAATTGACCGAATTTCCAAATCAAGACCCAGCCAATCAATATCTGAGCGGTCGTAAGCCACAGATACCATTGATGACGTGTATAAAACGATTCGCTGTCAACAATCTCTTGCCGAGAGAGATCCATGGAAGCGTCAAGATAAATGTAGGTATACCAGAGTCCCGCTTGGATCACGATCATCGTCAGCAATAAGTATCGCAGCGAAAGTTTGCCCTTTTTCCAGTGAATCAGCAGTAAGGCAACCCAGCATGGCGAGGCTATTGCATTAAATCGCCAGGTGACCAGTCGCGTCACAAATCCTTGGTCGGTCGAACCTATCACAGATGTCCCGGCAGGAACCACAATGGCTGCATAGAAGGTCAAGCAGCCAATAAGTAGAACCAAGATTATGGTCGAGAAGACAAGGACACCTCGCCCACCCTTGCCGCTTGATAACGGGACTTCTAGATACGACATGATCGACACTATTCAACAAATCAACCAACAATAAACAAGATGATCCTATGATGCTCTTGCCTCGCTCCGACGCCGAGGTTACGGCGTGCGATCGCCGCATTCCACTAAGCAATACGCCCCGCATCAGTTTAGCTGGGAATTACAAAAGCCGAAATCGCATAAAACGAAACCGCACAAAACGAAACAAGGGGTGCGGAGAATCACTCCGCACCCCTAAAAGCGTTGTATTATTACGCCCTAACGGTCGGCTTATTGGATATCGCCGTCACCGCTTGGTCGTTGGCCTCGGCCAGGTCGACCACCTTGGCCTTCTTCACCGCCGCGACCACCACCTTCACCGCCGCGACCACCGCGACCTCCAGGTCCTCCCTGGCCACGACCGCCGAACATTCCGCGTCCGAGTTCCTCGGGGGAAAGTTTGAACTCTGCTCCCTTGAGTTCCTCGAGTTTCTTCTTCTGATCGTCGGTCAAAACAGCAAGGTATTTTTCCTCACCCTTCTTGCGGAATTCTTCCATTTTGGTCTGCATGGCGGCGCGATCGCCACCTCCACCGCCGCTGAACAATTCGGTCATGGCAGCCCGCATTTCTTCCATCATCTCCGTGCCAGCCTTGGTCACCTTCTCTTTTTGCTCATCCGTAAGTGCCAATTCATCAACCACCAAAGGGTTGGTCAAGACTTGTTGCATTTGGCTGTTCTGGATAAAGATACCCAGCAATCGAGATAGCTTCTCGGGAGGAAGGATACCTTCGAGTTCTTCGCGAGCCGCCTCACCCGCTTTCTTCATGCGAGCTTGCATTTCTTCCATCATCTTTGCCCGGTCTTCTTCTGACATATCGCGGAAATTCTGGAATCCACCACCCCCTCCGGCAGGAGCGCTCATTTCCCGAATTTTCTCGCCAGCTTTTTCCAAAGCGGCCTTTTCTTCATCGGTGATTTTAACTTCGCCTTGAACTTTTTCATTTCGCAGCAGCGTGAGCATGGACATAACGCCACCGCCGCCGCCGCCACCCATCATCATCATTCCGCCGCGGCCGCCACCCTGACCGCCACGACCTCCGCCTGGCGGCTGTGCCATTACAGTGCCAGCCGTGGAGGCAACCAATACCGCCGAAGCAAAAATCCCAGCCAACCAAGACTTAACGGACATCGCTAAATTCTCCGAATTCACCCGTGAGATAAGTTTGGGGCACCAAAACGGTGCCCGACGCTTTTATGAAACACCATAAGCGACTGTATGTATCGCTTTTCCTGCAACATATTTCAACGTCCCAACTTATTTTTAACAAGGAATCTCTCCCCCTGGTCCTGGCTAACCCCCTCTAAAGTGAGGCGTTATCGCGCGACACACCACCGACAACTCGCGTTGTGATCCAGCGCCTTTCCAAGTTGAGTATTTATCTTTCTGGTCGCTCCAAGAACAAGTCGAGACAGAGGTCCAGTCGGAACATATTGTGTACAATGCGAGTCGTTTGAGCTGATTTCCGTCCGGACTGGATGATTCTTTCTTCCCACGTCTGTTTGCTGGAAAGCTCCCTTAATATCACCGCGCCAATTTCCGGCATTACCGTTTTCAAATTCAATTGCGACCTTTGAAAAAGAAACCTCTATGCAAACCAAGCTCGCCAACGGCTTCCACGCAAATCCTGGCCGCTCACTCCTACTATTCATTGGCACCATAATCGTTCTCTCCTCTTCGCTGTTAGCCCAGGTCGAGTCCAAAGTTACCGAGATTGTCTCGGGCAAGGATCTAGTGGACTATGCAACTTCGCTTGCCGGCGACAAGCGGCTCACGCTGAACGCTTTGGATCCCCATGCCTCCGTGACATTGTCTGCCGAGCACTCAAAACAGCTACATGGATTGTTGGTTGAATCTCTTCGCAAATCTCTCGAGGAGACGCGTAAGCCAGAGTTCGAAGCGAAAGAACTTCGGCAGGGAGAGTTTGCCATGAAGTTTGAATACAAAGTTTTTGGCGAGAAACCAGAGGGTGGTCGAAGTCTCTATATCTCGATGCATGGCGGGGGGGGAGCACCCAAACGAGTCAATGATGGTCAATGGCAGAATCAGATTCGGTTGTACGAACCCAAGGAAGGCGTTTATGTTGCACCGAGAGCTCCCACGGATACTTGGAACTTGTGGCATCAAGATCATATCGATCCACTTTTCATTCGACTTATTGAAAACATGGTTCTGTTTGAAAACGTCAATCCGGATCGTGTTTATCTTATGGGCTACTCGGCAGGTGGTGATGGCGTATATCAGCTCGCTCCTCGAATGGCGGATCGATTGGCAGCAGCCAGCATGATGGCGGGGCATCCCAATGAAACCGAACCCTTCGGATTGCGCAACCTTCCTTTCGCACTTTTTATGGGAGGCAAGGATGCTGCCTATCAAAGAAATGCTGTGGCGGAAAAATGGAGCAAACAACTCGATGAATTGGAAGCGAAGGATCCCGGAGGGTACAAACATCTGGTCAAAATTTATCCGGATAAAGGGCACTGGATGGATCGTCAAGATGCCGAGGGGATCCCATGGATGGCACAATTCACCCGCCAACGTTGGCCCAAGAAAATTGTCTGGAAACAAGATGATGTGATTCACCAACGTTTTTATTGGCTTGAAGTTGCCCAGGATCAAGCCAAGGGAGGAACGTTACTGAACGCCGAGATCATTGGTCAGGAAATACGGCTGTCCGGCAGCGATCTCACCGAAATGATTCTTAACCTGAGCGATGAACTACTCGACTTAAGTCAGCCCATTAAGGTGTTGTGGAATGAAGAGATTTGCTTTGAGGGTTCAGTAGACCGAACCGTTGCTGCGATCCAGGCAGCATATAAAAACGATTGGATTCCTCCCTCCCCTGCCACCGCTAGACTGGAAATCGTTCGCAAAAATCAATCATCGGCTGTTCGAAGTAACCCCTGATTGCTGGTTACTCGCGTTGCCGAGTGATTCGCACTGAATTGGTTTTCCTCCACACGACACTGTAGGATGCACTCCTAAGCCCGGCAAAGAATGCGTGAAGGACGGACGACGGCGGCTACCCGATTCACTAATGCGGCAATACTCGCATCTACCCCCGGCGCGTTCGATCACAATGCGGCGAAGCTCAGACGAAATGTAAGATGTCATTCGGAGACGAGCTTCCGAGCTTTGGCCTTTCACATGCCCTCCGAATCCCACCGCGTTTTTTCGATCACTTGTCAAGTATCGCAAAACGCTCGATCAAGCGTTGTCTATGTTGGCAAGTGACCCACGCTGGATAGGTTCAGCCAATCTCGGTTTTGTCATGTTCCTTCATTGTCCGAACGACCGGCATAACGCCGGCCCGAAGGGATTGGGAATGCTTTATGCATCAACTATCTTGAGGACTGGC
>Ga0169931_10014188_pt1 | contig 10808 bp, 4 predicted proteins | sample Kivu_15m_20L_FD_129675 | JGI IMG/M metagenome (GOLD analysis project Ga0169931, IMG submission 129675) | Freshwater microbial communities from Lake Kivu, Western Province, Rwanda to study Microbial Dark Matter (Phase II) - Kivu_15m_20L... | ecosystem: Environmental > Aquatic > Freshwater > Lake ... | reverse complement strand
CTTTGTAAAACTGGTAACGAATAACTAGAAACTAAATTTCCATTTATGTATATAGAATAATATTGACCCTCTCTTTGTATATTAAGAATAAAAGGATAATAACTACCACCCGAAATTGACGAGTTTAATTGTTTAGATACTTGTAAAGCTTTAGCAGTAGTCTCATTTCTTGCGTTATAAAAATTTGTTGCGGTAGCAGAGTTTAAAGTTTGATTGTACAACAAAGGGAAAAAAAATGTAAAAATATTCGGTTCTTTAGAAAAAGATTGGTAAACACTTTTTCTAAAAAGTTCTAATATTATATTTGTAATCTTATTATATCCAGTAGCACCATTCTGATACCAGTTAAAAAATGAACAAGTATTTGGTTGGTTATTAGATTGCAGAAAAATATCTTGAGTTGCACCTTCTACAGCACCTACAATAAATAAATCAAAATCTGTTACAAAAATATTTGAAGAAAATACTCCTTTTAATGAATCGCCCGATTCCAATTTCAAAGATTTATATCCTAATAATCTGAAATCCGCCACCATTTCTGGCGTAGCAACTGATGTGCTTAAAGTTATTATTGTTGTACCAGCACTATTTTTACCTGACCATGATACAGGACCAGTATTTAAATCTGCATTATTTAATCTAAATACATAATCTGTAGATATATTATCATTATAAAAATTTAATTTTACGGTAGAATCTGATAATTTATTAATAAGTTTTCCACAAGATGATGGAGGATTATCATTAAGCCTAACAAACATGGTTTCTGTATACTTTCGTAATACAAGATTACCATTTTCATATAAAACACTATTTTGTCCATTAGTTGTTTGTACAGTAAAACGTTGCTGTGCTTCTTTGTTTTTATCATAAACTTTATTATTATCAGTTTTATTTGTAATATACGAGCGTGTTGGAAAATCGTATAAAACTATATTGTCAACTGCGTCTTCTCCAAATTCAGGAGATGGTGATATAAGTTTTGCTAAATTATCTAAAGTTAAACCTCTAGGATCTTTTAAAAGAAAATAGGGATTTCTTCTATTATTTGCACCTGCAATTGGAAAAACCACCTTTCTCTCTATAAAGTCAGAACCTATTCCAATAAGAGGTTGTCCTTGAACATTATTTCCAACAGATGCAAAACCAGCTTTATTACCTCCTCCACCAGATACTATAGAAGTATTTTTTTGAATGTATATATTATAAATTAAATTTTTTCTTAACAAATTATTTGCAAAAGTTTCTAAAGATAAATTAAAAACATTTCCACCAGGCTGACTATCTGTGTATCCATTAGTAGAACTTTTAGTGTAATCACTATCTTTGAATATACCAACTAAATCAAAACTAGTAACAGTCGCTGATGGCAATATATTAGATATATCACCACCTTTTCCTTGATTACCAAAAATAAAAACATTTTGAGGTACATATAAATTAACAACTGTACCATCTGTATTATTACCAGTAAAATTTGTGAATGAGCCAAGCAAATTTATTGCATATTTATCACTAGCCGAAGAATAAAAACGGGAACCCTCACTTAAATAAACATTAATACCAGAATAAAAACTTAGATCAGTAGATCCGTTATTATACTCCACTATTTTTTTGTATAAATCAAAATTTTCATATTTTGTGCTTTGCGGAACTATAACTTCTAAAATTTTTTTATTGAATTTTATATTTGGTCTTGTCGCGCCTGAATAACCCACAAACACTTCGTTTGATACGGTATCATTCAAAGTATCAATACCAGATGCATAAATACTTATACCAGTATTACCGCAACTATTTGTATATAAACGAGCATAATAATCAATATCTAATTGTATAGGATTAGTAGTTGGGTAATTAAATTGATTTATATTTTTTATAATCAAATCGTTTTCTTCGTAGCCATAAAACGTAGAAAATCTAGGTTTATTATTTGTGTTTTGAGCTATACTTATATCTTCTCTATGAACAAGGCTCGAAAAATCAGTATTTGTAGCTATATCTAATCTATAACCAGTAAAAAAATAATTTTTTAAATTTCCCGTGCCTGTTGGAGCAAACCATCTAAAATCATAATTTATACCGTTTTTAGCGTCGTAATTCTTCAATGCTACAAAATTTCTAATATGACCCCCAGTAGTGTTTACTATTTTTGATCCTGTTATTTCAATTGTTATATTTCCACTTGGGTCTACACTTCCGTCTTCAATAGACTCGCTTGATATAATAACGTTACAATCATTATTCCCTGCTGGAGAGGTTTGTGGTGGACAATATAAAACATCAATACTTCCACTCTGACCATTATTTAAAAGAAGATTTGAAGTTGAAAGAGAAAAAATATCATCTGGATCATTTTCAATTTCAAATTGATAAAAAACATCAGAGTTACCACTATTAAATATAGTAATTGGATAATTAATGCCAAAACCAGTAAGGCACTCTCCAATATTTTTCCCAGTTAGATTGACATAAGTCATAATTGTAATAGAGTATTAAAATATATATCAGAATCTGTTTTACCTTTAAATTCTATAAATTTTACCGATATATCATGATTGTTTTTGAATTTATAAGTATGATTCCATTCTGGACAATAAACATCTATTAATTTATTATAAGGTTCTGGCAATGTCGTTTCAAAAATTTTAAAACCAGCGTTTGAATCAAGGAATTTTAATATCGCCAACGCTTCTTTATCGTCTCTGTTATTAAAACTAAATGAAAAATCTAATAAAGTTTTATTGATACCGTAATTTTCATAAGCCGCCGCTGAAGTTTCAAATTCTGTTTTTGTAAACTTTGGAGACATCGGCATTTCAAAATTCAAGTCAGGTTTAAAATAAAATTTTCTAGTAAATAAAGAATTTACACCAGTTGGGCTTTTAGTATGATCTGTAAATGTATTATTAGATCCAGTAAACCAATAAAATCCTTTTACACTAGACACAGTTGAATCATAATAAACAACATCATTATAAAAATAACGTGAATTTTCTACGAACGGCTTCAATACATTTTCACCAGTAATAAAAAAACCTTTATAATTCAAACTAGAATCATAACTAGAAACGCATTTTATATTTATTTTATTTAAATTAGCTTCTACTGAATTGTACTGTAAATCAGAAAAATATATTTTTGCGTTATTTGTGTAAGGATAGAATAAATCTATTTTTACATTTTCATAAGAATCCAATATAGTTTTTGGTGTATATTCAAAAGTATTTTGAAAAAATCCTATCAAAGCTTTTGCCTCTTTATCTGTTAATCCATCATAAGATAAATCAAATTGAGATTGTAAATTATTAATGTTTGGAATAACATTTATCACATAATTATCTCCGTATTCAATTCTTTGAGATTTGGTGCTAAAATTAACAGAACAACCATATGTTTTATTAAAAATAGAATCTATATTCTTAGTTAAATATTCTGATCCTACTATATTTATAGGAGCATAACTATAATCAGAAGCTGTAAAATTAGATGTTGAAATATATAAACCATCATCATTTGTAAAATGTTTTTCAAAAAGATATTTTTCTATGGCTAATATATCATCGTCAGTTGGAACTTTGGCAAAACCTAATATTTCATAATAAGAAATATCTGAACTATCATAATTAAATAAATTATTTTGAGAAGGATGATTGTTATTTGCGGCACCTATCATTAAACCACTGCATCCAGAATTAAAATGATTTGTACTATTGATGTTTAATAATTCGTATCCATTATTTCTTAATCTTAAATTATTTGTCGTATCATTTTTTATAATAGAAACAATATTCTTATTATTTAGTACCTTAGAAGCGGAAAAAGCTGAATTTACATTTAATGGATTATTTTCTGCGCTTCCTGTTGCATTGATTATAAATTGCTGAGAGCCAAGAGAAGTATTTGAATCCCATTTGTATATATTAGTATTACCTGAAACTCCTAAGAATCCACTGCTTGCACAATTTGTGGGGTATCTTGAAGCGGAGTATAAATCTGTATCAATTATACTTGCTATATTAGGTTTTATTGTAGAACCGTAATCGCCTCGCCTTAAATTATCAAACTCGTAAACAACAAACCAACAACGATCTCCAGTCAAAAAACCAACAAAACCATTACCAGTAGTAAATAAATTATTAAATTCAAAATTTTCTAAATCAGCTTTGAAAGTAATACAATTTTTATTTTGATTGTAAGAAGGATAATATTCACTTGTACTAGTATTATTTAAATCTTGAGCAATCTCATGACCAGGAGCAGAATTATACCATTTATAAATTTTACCACTAGAATCGAACTCTAAATTATTTAAATCATTTAAATTGAACCACGCAAACAATCCTGATAAATTTATTGGAGATACGCTGTCTCCAGTATAATATTCAAAATCAACCAAATCATATTTTACATAAGAAGTGGCAGTTTCAAAATTTTTTATACCTGTTACTGAAAATTGAGTGTCTAAAAATTTACTCATAATGTACTCCTAAGTGGCGCTAAACGTTGCATGATAGATAATTTGCTTTGTAAAACACCGTTATTAGTGGCTGATAAACCTCTCGATTCTATTTTACCAGTAACATAAAAAGTATTTAATATATTATTATTATAATCTTTTAAAAATAATTCACAAACAGAATCTTTACCCTCTATATCGCAAACATTTACTTGTTTAAAAAAGTTACCATCTACTGTTACATTTTTTGTTTTATTAGTTTTCGCTACTCTAAATGGTACGATCTCATCGTTTTTAAAAAAAGGAACGCGATTGCATTGTTCTGAATATTGAAAACTAAATATCTCTGAAAAGCCAAATACATTCGTTATATCAGATATATAAGTTCTATTTGAATGAGAAATATTATCCAAGGCGCTATTTCTTATATTTGTTCTAAATCCTTTTAAATCATTAGTGCTGTCTTCTGCGTTTATTTGTCCATACCATTCGAATTCAGCATTTATAGAAATAGGAGAAAATTGAGAAGCTTGAAAAGATATACTTTTTAAGTAACAGTTTTGTATCTGCACTCCAGCAAACGCAGCGTTTACAGGAGACTCTGAGACTGTTGTCGGGCTTAAATAATCAGGAAAAGCGTCTTTCAAAAAAAATTCTGTATTCAAACCACCAACCACAGTTCCTTGAGGAGCGTATCGCAATAAAGATCCATCTGATAATAAAATTGGCTCTATACTTGATTGCAAAGAAATTTCTACTGATGTAGAATAAAAAACATCATTGTTTATTCTAAAATCTAAATTTTCATATTTTATGAATTTACTCATTAAACTATTGTGTAAGCAATTGTTGTTACCACATTAAAATTAGCAGCAGCGGCTTTAGTACCGTTTGTATTGCATAATCTATATTGTAATAATTGACCAGAAGTAAAATTAGTTGATCCAACAAAATTAGCTTTTGTTTTAACAATTACCTGATTTGTGCTAACACCAGCAACAGTAGTTGCAGCAATAATACCGCTTGTTGGAAAACTGGCTGGATTACTTGGAGGACTAACAAAAAAACCAGACACAAAACCATCAGGTGTACCATCTTCATATATAGGTGAAATAGCTGATATTTCAAATCTATAACCACCAGCAGTTTCAGCAGCTAGATCAGAAGTCATAAACATAACTCTTTCTACACTTCCATCGAAATTTGCTATTGTAAATGGCGAGGCTACAGAATTATTACCAGAAGGATTATTGCTTGAGTTAGGATATAATGGATTAAAATATATATCAGTACCAGTTACTTGTGTTTGATATGTTTGTACAAATTTTCCTTTAGAATAACTATTGTTAGAAGTATAACTGCCATCGATATCTAAATTTCCAGCGCTAGTCAATTTAGCAACAACATCTGGACTTGCTCCAAAATAACCATTTTTTACAAAAACAAAACAATCATTATCTAAAATACCTAATGCAGAATCATTATATAAATTACCAATTGACCATTTTGGAGTGTTAATTGCTGCATCAAAACGCGAAAATGTAATCAAACTATTTCTATTTGCCGTTGCATCTAAAGAAACGTTTTTATTTGCAGCAACAACAATCTGAGTTGTTCCTTGTATATTTGTGCTTTGAAATGATGCTACAGTATTTTCAGAGATTCCATCAGTAACAACATCTAATTGAAATTGAGGACCAGTAGTACCTAAACCAAAATTTCCTACAGTATCTATGATTGCATTGTTAGTTGATAAAGTGGCACTTGGACCAATAAATGTTTTATTTGCAGAAAGACCAAAGTAATTTATATTTGTAGCATTTCTTAAACTTAATAATGTATTTGTTTGATTTGTTTGAAATCTACTAACTTGAGCGACAGTACCGCTTACATGCAATGTATAAGCAGGAATTGTGTGAGCAATACCTACTTTAGGAGCAACTGAATCATTGTCTATATATATTGCATTTTTACCTAAATTAAGATCGCCTATGTTATTAAAATTTAAAAATAAAGTTTCATCACTTGCGCTTGTTTTTATTTCTGTATTGTATGGATCAAAAACTAAAGCATTTCCTGAATTTTGAAATTCAACAAATTCACCACTAACTAAAAATTTATTAGTTAAAGCTCCAGTAGTACCATGAATTGCAAAATTACCGCTTTGATCAATCGCCATTAAATTAGTAAAACTAGCGCCAGCATTTATTGAAGATTCTAAATATAATTTTGTATCGTTTGGTTTTTTAGAAAATTGATAATAAACACTAGGATCTGTAATAGATATTCCAATTTTTCTAGCAGCAGCGCCACTAATTCTTATTTGACCTAAACCTAAAGTTGCGCCTGGAACATCAACAACATCTAATGAAACTCCTGGAGTTCTATCGTTTATTCCCACAAAACCATTTGACCCACTAACAGACAACCCAAATAAACCAGCACTTTCAAAAATAGTGAATCCCTCTGTTCCTTGAGCATAAAAACCAGTAAAAGCTTTACTAAAATCTTCTCTACTAATTTTATTATCAGATGTAGAATCGAAATTAGATATTAAAAAGATATCAGAATCAACAACTGTAGATCCTAATTTCGATGTCAAAGATGATAGTGGTATTCCCATATTAATTGTTTAAATAACCTTTATAATTTAATTTTACACTTAAAACATCATCTGCATTTGAATTAAATTCTTGAGATACTAATTTAACATTATTGAATGATTCATAGAACATGTTTATTCCAACAGCTTTTCTATAAGTAAGCAACGATTGACCGCCAGCGACTGTTATATCTGTATTGGTATTATTTGATAATGGAACATCTTCAAAAACAGCGCCTTTTATAGATATAGAAAAAGAGCTATCAACATCATTAGTCATTTGATCATATAATTTTTTAGCTTCATAATCATCAACTTCTAAATTAAAAGAAGCATCTATTTCAATAGGTAATTCTAATAATATTTCATAAGGAACATATGCAAAATTAGGTATAGGACCAGAAGGTCCAGATGGACCACTAGTAGAAGCAAATCCAGATGGTTGCAATAAATAAATTGGTTTTTTAGGACAATTTATACTGTAATTAAATTGAGTTATTCTATTAGTAGACGAGCCGTTACATGTTAAAATAATATCTTTTACTTGCGGCACACTTATAAAAGGAGTGCCTATATTACCTGAAGCTGAAATGGTTTTACCTATATCGCCAAAAACTTGTATATCAATAGAAGTTTGAGGAACTTCGCCTACAGAACAATCTAAACTTATACTATTAACACAACCAGTTTGAAATCCAAAAGATTTACCAAAATAATCAATACTTCCAGCGAACCTTTGAGCTTGTTTATCTGGTCTTTCACCAGTGAATCTTAAAAAAGGTTCATTAAATAACAAATATTTATTTATGCTAAAAGAAGCACTTGGAACTTCTGCCATTACCTGTTTATTATAACCAACACCTATGGTATTAATAGGACCATAATTTATCGAATAATTACCTTGTATAGATAATATACCAGAAATAGCATTATTATTTAAGTAAAATCTATTTTCGTAATTTAGTGTTGAATTTTTCATTAAACAGGTCTACGAGTTCCAGCTAACGTGCCGCCGAATCTTTGTTGTTGTTTTATCACATCCAATACTGTTTTATATACTTGAGAATTCAAATTATTAGATAATTCTACATCTTGTTGTTTATAACTTGTTGAATCTGCTCCCATTTGTATAGTACCGTCTCTATTTACTGTTGTATTAAAATTGAATGAATTGCTTGCATTGTTATTATTTACTGTATTAGAATTGTTAGAAGAACCGCCGTACATTCCTCCATTTTGCATACCAACACCATATTTTTTAATAATTGGTGAACTATATAATCCACCTTCTGCATAAGCTGGAATTATATCTGATAAACGAGAACCATACGATGATGAGTTACTGCTTTTTTGAAAACTTTTACCAGTAAATAATCCTCCTGTTTGACCTCCTGTTCCTATAGCTAGAGATGTATTTCTAGAAGATCCAACTCCATATCCTAAATAATCAGGTTTATCAACTCCAGGGCCTTTTGGCGCGGCACTTCCGCCCATACCAGTATCAGTATTAAATTTACCAGCAGCTTTTATTAGCCCAAATGAAGCCGCCATTCCAACTAGTGACCCCACAAGACCAGCAATCATTTTTTTTCTTTCAGCGGCTTTGCGTCTTTTTTCTGCTTGTTTAGCTCTTTGTTCATCTCTTAATTCATTGTATAACTTACTATTTTCTAAACCAAAAGTTGTCATACCTTCTTCCATAGATTTTAAATCAGTTAACTCTGTTGCAAAAGAACCTCCAGAAGCAAAACGAGGAGCCATTGAAAAATTTAATTTATCTAATTCGCTTGGGCCACCCATAGCCATTACTGCTTTTCTATTCAATACATATTCGCCGTTCTCAAGTAATGCTGGATATTTATCTCCAGAACCTGTTCCAGAAATATACATACCAGATTGAGCGCGTATCACTCCACCTTTTTGATTTTTAACTGGCAGTGATCCAGCAGCACCAGCCATATTGAATCCCATCGATCCCAACATTGAATAAACCGCCGATTGCATCATAGCGGTACTTATAGCATCTAAAAAGTTACCAGCTATACCCATTAAAGCTTCACCTAAATTATCGCTTTCTCTTATTGCTGCTTTTATACCATTTACAAGACCATCAGCAAACATCTTTGGAAGATCTCTACCTAAGTTATTTATTAATTCTTCACTTTGAGTCGTTAAATTTCTAATACCAATTACAAAATTACCGCTGAACGCAGACTGCATTTTTTTGTATTCAGCGGTGTTTTTCTTAATTTGATCGCTGATATCTCTTTGAATGAGCAATATATCTTTTTCTTTTATTAATCTATTTTGTAAAGCTCTAGTGTCTTCAGCTATTTTTTCTGATTCTTTAGTTTTAGATTCTAAAGCTTTATTTCTAATAGTTTCAAGTTGTTGATAAATACTTAAAGTTTTTTGATCCTCCATTAATTGAATTGTTTCATTTTTTGAAACGCCTAATTGTGTAGCTCTGGATTGAAAATTACTAGTTATGCCTGAAATTTGTTCTTCATTTAATTTATTATTAGGATCAATATTTGACAAATCTTTTTTATATTGAGAGTAATCATATCTTCCTAAATAACTTTGTTTTTGTTGTTGTAATTGTTCGTAAGCTTTGAAAGCGGAAGATTGTTCTGGAGAATAAGATTGGCCTTTTTTATAAGCTTCGAATTGTGCTAATTTTTCTGGAGAATAAGATTGAGCTTTTCGTATTTGCTCTAAAACGTTAACATCAGGATTTACTTCTTGCTGCATATAAGATCCGCTCGTAATCATCATATCTAACTCGTCCTTGCTTTTTCCTACATAAGGATTATTTTGCATTTCTTTTAAATCCGTTTGTTCGAATAATTGAGCCTCGTATGATCCACCCATTTTTTGCATCAAAATATTACTAGTTAAATCAAAAACAGCGTCCGTTAATTCTTGTAAAGCAGTTGTATTCGCTTCTCTTGTAACGATTTCTATAGCTGCTTGTCGGATTTGATCGTTTAAACTAGCATCTTCAACTTTACGTCTTTCTCGTATTGCTCTATTTTCTAATTCGATTGTTTCTTCTGTATTCGAACGAACTCCTTTACCTAGCATTCTAAAAGGGTCTTGAATTCTAGCTTCAGTTAATTGAACTTGAGCGTTTCCTCTTGCAGCGCTGATTGCAGATTTAACTTGTAATTCATCAACTAATTCTCTCATTGCTCGCAAACGCAAAAGAATACCTTTGTCAACTTCCGCTTTTTTGTCCGCTAAATTTTTTTCAGCTTGCAATCTTGCCGCTTCTAACGCAGATTTAATACGATTTTCTTCTTCTAAGTATTTTTGATTTTCTTCGAAGTTCTTTTTATCTTCTCTAGCTAGTTCCATTGCATATTCCACAGCTTTTTTAGAATTAGCATCTTCCAAAAAGGCAGCTGTCTTTGACAGAGCATTTATTGCTCTAATAGCTCCTGCTATTTTTTTAGCTGTTTCATCCTGTCCTTCTTTTAATGTTTTAGCTTCATCTGTTAATCTTTGTAAAGTATTTTCTCTGCCTGATACAGTTTTTAAATCGTATTGAGGCGTCGTTAAACCTCCCATACGAGTATCAGCAACCGCTTTCTTTGCTTGATCTAAATTTTGTTGATTTAATTGTTCAAGCACACCTGATAAATTAAAACTATAATCTCCTGCTTGGATTTTTGGCAACATTGTAGTTTCAAAATATTCAGCATTCTTTTGAGATTGTAATATGCTAGATTTAAACGTTTCTAT
>Ga0169931_10014187_pt1 | contig 10809 bp, 8 predicted proteins | sample Kivu_15m_20L_FD_129675 | JGI IMG/M metagenome (GOLD analysis project Ga0169931, IMG submission 129675) | Freshwater microbial communities from Lake Kivu, Western Province, Rwanda to study Microbial Dark Matter (Phase II) - Kivu_15m_20L... | ecosystem: Environmental > Aquatic > Freshwater > Lake ... | reverse complement strand
TGATACTGTACATGCTTTTTCATGAGCTTGCCGCCATTTGCTGTGAGCACACAGGCAAAAGCATCGGGCAGCCAGCGGTCTTCCACCTCGTTGGATGCATGCAGTCGATCAAAAAATGCTTTTTCCGCTGCATCGGTAATAGGTGATTTTGAAAGATGCAGCAATGCATTCAATACAACCAACGGATCTTTGTCATTCAATAAATTGTATTTTAACAACAATGCAACCGAGGCTGAATCAAAAGCCATCGCCATGATGGCATTTTTTCTCATGGAAGCAGATGGATGCGAAAGTGCAGCTTCTACTGTTTTCTGATCCAATGCATTCAATCCTTTCAATGTCCACAATGCATGAATTCCTGGAGCATGGATGCCCAGTTCATCTGGTGTTTGATCGGCCACCATTCCCTTCAACAAGGAAGCAACATCTTGTTGATTGCGCTCCACCAACATCCGTTGTGCATGCATTCTCCAAAACATATTGTCACTTCTCAAAGCATTCAACAAACCATTGACATCGTAGATGGATAAACTTCTTGGGATTGATGGTGCAGCATATTTATAAGAGACCCTGTAAATTCTGCCATGTGTATAATCTCTCAAATTGGTTTCGTAGGCATTGCCTGACCCATTGTCGAAACCCTTGGGGACAGGATTGTGTTGTATGATGAAACTGTACCAGTCGGCCACCCAAACAGCACCATCCGGACCCACCTCGGCAAAAACCGGTGAAAACCACTCATCCGCCCCGGCCATCAAGTTGAATGCTTCCTTGTCATAATAGTCAGTTCCCTTTCGCACCAAATTGTTTTGATGCAATACGTGTCCGGTTGGTTCCGCAACAAATGCAATTTGATTCCAGTATTTTTTTGGAAAAGCCCTTGCCGTATAAAAATTATGTCCCGCTGCAGCTGTGAAACCACCAAATGCATCCACTTGTCGTACTTTTTCCGTAATCGGTTTCATATCGCGGTGTGTATCAGTACTCCTGCTTCCGTTTTCAATTCTATTGTTTGAATTGAAATATCTGTGTGGAATCGCCATGTACCAACCGTGGGAGTTATTGGCAGTTGATCCGAAGACATCATTGGTTTCATTGAATGCAAATCCCCAAGTATTGTTGGAGGTAGATGTCATCCATTCCAACTGAGAGCCATCGGGCTTGAAGCGGAAAAAGGCCTGATAAAACTTGACCGAATCTGCATTGCCAAATTTCCCTTCGAAGCCTGAATATCCGACTGAGCCCCAAATCCAATTATCGAAACCGTAATGAAGGTTCGAGGGACCCGCATGTGTATCGTAGGTTCCGAATCCACTGAACAATACTTTTCTTATATCTGCCTTGTCATCTCCATTTGTATCCTGCAAAAAAAGCATATCTGGTGCTTGTGCAACAATCAATCCGCCATTGGCAAAAACCATTCCGGTAGGAATGCTGAGTCCCTCAGCAAACTTGGTGAACTTGTCTGCCTTTCCATCTTTGTTGGTGTCTTCGCATATCAATATATAATCACTGCCGCCCTCTTTTTTTCTTTCATTGGGATAATCTTTGGTGATCAATACATACATTCTTCCTCTCTCATCCCAACTGATGGCAATGGGATGCATGACATTCGGCTCGGCAGCAAACAATTCCAAATGAAAATCAACCGGCACCTGAATATGCTTCATGGATTCTTCGGGTGAAAGAGGGAGTTGCTGATATTGAATACCCGGACGTTGTTCGTAATTCGGAAGTTTGGCCTCTTTGTATTCAAATGGATTTGGATTCCTTGCCTGGAATGCCTGCAAGGCCTGATCATCTACCGACCATAGAATTGCATTATATAGCAATGACTGAAATCCAGGCTGACTCCATGTGCGGTCATCGTGTCCATATGCAGTATAAAAAACTTTCCCCTTGCCATAGTTTCTTGTCCAGGTATAAGGCTCTGTTGCGGGTGTTGAACGATCTTTCTTTTGATCTGCCTTGATCTCTCTTTCTGCCAATACATTGTTGTCGGTTTGCAGCTGGCTGTGCAAATAGGTTTCATCATAGGCAGTGAAAGGTTGCACACCCTTCATGATGGGATGTTCCGGTTGTATAGTTTTTGTCGTAATTGAATCCATGGTATGTCGCCAGAATTGTCCACCAACCATTTTCACATACTCGGTTGAATTTCTGAAGCAATAAGATGCACAATGGATGGGAAGAATTCCTTTGCCGGAGGCAACAAAACCTAACAATGCAGATTCCGCTTCAGGCGTAATCTGATCCCAATTTGCATATATCATCAACGCATCGTACTTGCTGAGGTTTTGTCCATTGATATCACCCAAATCATCTGTATAGGTAAAATTGATTCCCTTCGGTCCCAACGCAGCCATCAGTGTTGGAATTCTTTCGATGGGTCTGTGATGGCCATTGTCGCCCAAAAACAATACTTCTAATCTTCTGCCTTGTTGGGCAAAAAGTTGGGAGCCGAGGAGTAAGCTGATGAATAAGAGGCGCATGATATTAGTTGTAAATTGTAAGTTATTAGTTGTTGGTTGGTTGTTGACAGTTAACGGTTAACAGTTAACGGTTAATTGATATTGTTGTAGTCTGGTAGTTTGATAATTTCCCCACCTTTCATTGCTGATTCATGTGCAAGGATCCCGACGGAAGTCCAGTTGGCAGATTGCACCGCATTGGGAAAAGGATCTCTGTCCTCTATCAAGGCCATGACAAATTCATGAGCAAGATGCGGGTGTGAACCTCCGTGTCCTGCGCCCTGCGTAAAACTCAAGTGGGTATTATCAGCAACATCGTACACTCCTTTGGTTGTAAAATCACGAATGGATGCAGGAAGAAGATGTGCGTAATCGGGGACTTTGACTTTTTGAGGAATTTCCTGTTCTGGAAGTTTAGCAGTATGTACTACATGATCTTCATGCTCTATCAATGCCCATTCAAATGATTTGTTGGATCCATATACTTCAAAGCTCTCACGGTACTGTCGCGCAACATCAAACAACGAACGGTATACATAGGCACTTAAATCTGAATCCTTGAATTTGATATGGGCGGATTCAACGGCAAATGGTGAGTTGTGGATCTTGGCAAGCTCCGTTCGAATAGTGCCTGATCCAAAACATGAAACATATGCGGCTTCCAATTTCAATAAGCCTGCAACCGGACCAACACAATGTGTTGCGTAATGCATGGGAGGCAATCCAGGCCAATAATCAGGCCATCCATCCATGTCCTGCTGATGAGAAGCTTTGAGAAATTGCACCTTTCCCAATTCACCTTTATCATAAAGTTCTTTCACAAACAGAAATTCTCTTGCATAGACAACCGTTTCCATCATCATGTATTTCTTGCCGGTTTCCTTGCAAGCCTTTACAATTGCCTTGCAATCTTCTATGCTTGTCGCCATGGGCACCGTACATGCAACATGTTTGCCGGCATACAAAGCCTTGAGTGTTTGCTCAGCATGATTGGGAATGGGCGAGTTGATGTGCACAGCATCTATGTTGGCATCCTTGAGCAGCTCATCATAATCGGAATATCTTTTTTCGATGCCGAACGCTTCACCGATGGCTTGTAATTTTTCCTGGTTGCGCTGGCAAATGGCGTACATATTGGTATGCGGATGCCGCTGATAAATGGGAATGAACTCTGCACCGAATCCCAATCCCACAATGGCCATGTTGATTTTTTTCATAATGATTGTAAATATTGGTAACTGTCTTTTGTCAATTGCATTTCGTTTTCGAACAAAGGTCGCCAGATATTGGCTGCAGGCAGTTTGGTGCCAAATGCCTCTATACTCAACATACCTTCATAATTGATTTCATTCAAAGCGTTCAAAATAGATGGAAAATCAATATGTCCCTTCCCCAATGTACCTCGGTCATTTTCTGAGAGCTGGACATGCACGAGCAGATCCCCCATCTTTTTGATGGCATCTTCAATTGATTTCTCTTCAATGTTGGCATGAAAAGTATCCAGCATCAATTTGCAATGTGGATGATCAACGGCTTTTATCAAATCAATCAATTCATCTGCACAGCTGACCAGATAACTCTCAAAACGATTGAGGTATTCGAGTCCCAGGGTAATATGCAAAGTGGCAGCATGTTCACTCAGCTGAAATAAATGTTCTGCCGCCCATCTCTTTTCATCTGCTGTTGATGCTTTCCCGGTGAACACACCCAGTGCAGAATGAAAGGGACCCGTAAGCAAAGTGGATCCAAGTATAGCAGCACAATCCAATGCGCGTTTATTTCTTTCCAATGTTCTAGCTCTCATGCTCTTGTCTTCGCTGATGGCATGATCATTCTGACCATTGATGGTTACCGCAATAGCATTGAGGGATGTTCTGTTGAGTTGTTGGCGCCACGCTTTCCATATCATCTCATCGGTATCAAAGATGGGAATTTCCACTGCATCAAAACCAATGCGTTTGATATCTTCCAATACAGCAAACATGGAAGCGTTCATTTCGGTTCCCCACAAGAGCAGGTTCATGGCAAGACTCCTCTTCATAATTCATCAGGAATGATCATTGAATATAAGTTTTTTTGTACATTCAGTCAACCAATCAACTGCTTATGTCATCTTCACAACGCTTTACCGCTCTTGATGTTTTCAGGGGCATGACAGTATGTTTCATGATCATCGTCAACAACCAAGGATCCGGCGCTGAACCTTTTGCACCACTAGAACATGCTGCCTGGCATGGATTCACACCAACCGATCTTGTGTTTCCCTCCTTTTTGTTTGCAGTAGGAAATGCCATGGCCTTTATCATGCCGAAGTTTCAGACAATGAATCAGTCAGCTGTATTGGGTAAAATATTCAAAAGAACCTTTTTGATTTTCTTAATAGGCTACCTGCTTTATTGGTTTCCATTTGTAAAATTGAACGAGGCCAATGAATGGGTGATGAAACCGGTTGAAACCACCAGAATATTTGGTGTACTTCAGCGCATCGCACTCTGTTATGGCGCTGCCTCACTGATGATATATTATTTGTCGAAAAGATCCGTCATTGTCTTGAGTGTTGTTTTTTTACTAGGATACTGGCTATTGATGTATTTGGGAGGTGATTATACCATGATGGGAAGCTTTCAAATCAAAGTCGACCGATGGCTGATCGGTGAAGGTCATATGTACAAAGGCGAGGGCGTGCCATTTGATCCGGAAGGATTTCTGAGCACATTCCCTTCCATCGTGAATGTGATCATTGGATATTATGCCGGTGTCATGCTGAGAGAAAAAGGCAAAGATTATGAAACCCTGACCAAACTGTTGCTCGGTGGTGCTGTACTGTTGGCGATTGCTTATTGCTGGAATTATAGTTTTCCAATCAACAAGAAACTGTGGACCGGCTCATTTACCCTTTATACCTGTGGAATTGATCTGATGCTGATCAGTTTGTTGGTATATGTGTTGGATAAAACCAATTACAGAAAAGACTGGACATATTTTTTCGAGGTATTCGGAAAAAATCCCCTCTTTATTTATTTGCTCTCTGACTTCGTCCCCATCATGTTCAATATTTTTACCGATGCCAAAGGTCGATCGTATGAAGAGGCCATCAACCTTGATGTATTTCAAAAACTCACACCCGGACCATTTGGATCATTTTTCTATTCAGCTGCATTGATGTTGTTCTGTTGGGTTGTCGGATACTGGATGGACAAGAAAAAAGTATACGTCAGAGTGTAGGAAGTTCCTCGTACTGAAACGGTTCACGCGGCTCCCCGATTTGCCTGAAATCTTTGCGAATCGTATGGGCCATCATTGCATCATCATTGATTTGATGGACTGCAAGTTGTTGGATATCGTGGATGGATAAATCCGATTGAATCCATCTTCCTGCCTCTTCCTCAGGTAAAATCACAGGCATTCTTTTTTTCTTGTTGTGGATTTTTTCCATCAGCGGATTGGCAGCGGTGGTGAGGATGGAAAAACTGTTGACCATTTCACCGGTTGAATGATCCAACCATGGATTGAAAATTCCTGCCATGAAAAAGTATGCGCTGTTTTTCAAACTGATATAATAAGGATATGCAGTATCCTTTCCACCCACAGGCGTATAATGTCGCCATTCATAAAATCCGGATGAAAGCACAAGACACCTGCGGTGAAGTGCTGCATCTTTGTAAGTGGGACGCTGAAGGACATCTTCGCCTCTTGCATTGAGTGTATTGTGTGGGAAATCTTTTTTTCCAGTATTGGGATTGAATCCGCCTTTTCTAAAATGCAGAAGTGCTTCGGAAGACTTGATATATGATGGAATGAATTCCCAGTGCATCATTTCAAGTGTAAAGTCGTTCCCTTTATCAATGGGTTTCACTACAGGCCAAAGTGGATATTCGAATCCGCTTGCCATGGGCTGCTGAAGGTTGAGTACAACATCAGACAGTTGCTTTTCTTTTTTATTGAGCCTGATATGCTCCGCTCGACTGATGTCTACCCCATTGTAAAAGCACATCCTGCAAATTATGAAAAGACACCCTTTCAGACCATTTTTAATCAAATACGCCTATAATCCCTATTTTTGTTCCTTTCAAACATCAAGGATGGATTATAATACAACGAGACCACATTTGGCAATGAGGGAATACGGCAGACATGTGCAAAAAATGGTGGATCATATACTTTCGATAGAAGACAAGGAAAGAAGACAAAAAAATGCTCAGGCTGTCATTGAGTTGATGGGATTTTTCAATCCACATTTAAAAAGTGTGGAAGATTATCGACATAAGCTCTGGGATCATCTTTTTTTGATAGCTGATTTTAACCTGGACGTAGAAAGCCCCTATCCCATTCCCACCCGCGAGTCACTCCAGGCAAAACCTGCGCCGCTTCCCTATCCAAAAAGATACCCACGGTATTCTCATTTGGGCAAACACCTTGAATTGGTGATTGCAAAAGCAATGGCCGAGGAGAATGAAGAAAAGCGATCAGGATTTGCGCACATCATTGCTTATTACATGAAGCTCGCCTATAATACATGGCACAAGGAATTGATTCCGGATGAAAGCATCCGAAGCGAATTGAATTCCATTACCCAGGGACAGTTGGAATTTACCAATACCCCATTTGTGAGAGCATACAGAGAACGCGATGACCGATTCATGAAGCGTGGCGGCAAAGGAGGAGGATTCCAACAACGCAACCGCAACGGCGGTGGTGGTAAAAACAGACCACAACAAAAATTTGGCAAAAAGCGTTTCAAATAACCGTTGCTATTAAAGCATCTGCATGAAAGCATTTGAAGTCCAGGGTGGCATCCAACTAAAAGGTGAAATCACTCCCCAGGGTGCAAAAAATGAAGCACTGCAAATCATCAGTGCTGTCTTACTTACATCAGAATCAGTAACAATTCAGAACATACCAGACATTTTAGATGTCAATTTGCTGATTGATTTACTGGCAGATTTAGGCGTGCAGGTTGATCGCAAGGACCGTCATACCTGTGTTTTCAAGGCCGATAACGTTGCATTGGAAAAACTGGAGGATCCTGCGTTTCAACAAAACAGCAGTCGTTTGCGCGGATCAGTGATGATTGCGGGTCCGCTGCTGGGTAGATTCAAAAAAGCTTTCATCCCCAAACCGGGTGGTGATAAAATTGGCAGAAGAAGACTGGATACGCATATCATTGGATTCGAAAAACTGGGTGTGAAATTTGAATACATCCAGGGAGAAGGATTTTTCAGACTGCATACTGATCAATTGGTTGGAACAGATCTCTTGCTCGACGAGCCATCTGTCACCGGAACTGCCAATATTATTTTCGCCGCTGTCTTCGCAAAAGGGAAAACAACAATCTACAATGCTGCATGCGAACCTTATGTTCAACAACTCTGCAAGATGTTGAACCGCATGGGTGCAAAGATCACAGGCATTGGATCCAACTTACTCATTATTGATTGTGTGGATTCACTTGGCGGAACCACACATGCCATGTTGCCTGATATGATTGAAGTAGGATCTTTTATAGGTCTGGCTGCCATGACCCAAAGCAATATCACCATCAAGCATGCCGGAATTGAGCATCTGGGAATGATCCCACAAAAATTTCAGCAGCTGGGAATTCAGATGGAATTCAAAGGTGACGACATCATCATCCCTTCTCAAGATGTATATGAAATTCAGCATTTCATCGATGGATCAGTGCTGACCATCTATGATCATCCATGGCCCGGACTCACACCTGATCTGCTGAGCATCCTATTGGTAGTAGCCACACAAGCAAGAGGAAGTGTATTGATTCACCAGAAGATGTTTGAAAGCAGGTTGTTCTTTGTAGACAAGCTGATTGACATGGGTGCAAGGATTATTTTATGCGACCCCCATCGTGCTGCAGTGATTGGATTGGAAAGAGAACAAGCCCTGCGAGGCATTACAATGGCGAGTCCGGATATACGTGCAGGTGTTGCACTCTTGATCGCAGCGCTCAGTGCAGAGGGGAAAAGTGTCATCCAAAACATTGAACAAATCGACAGGGGTTACCAATACATTGACAAGCGTTTGAATGCACTTGGTGCAAACATCAAAAGAATTGATTCCTGATCATGCCTGAAACAGATAAAAAGAAAATCATCATTCTCACCGCTCCATCAGGGGCAGGTAAAACTACTGTCAAATCAAAGTTGTTGGCTGCATTTACCAAAGAACTCTCATTCAGTGTTTCTGCCACTACAAGAAAAATCAGGGGCAATGAGCAGGAAGGAATTGATTATCATTTTACTAACGAGGAAGTGTTCAAAAAGCTGATTGAAAATAATGCTTTTATAGAATGGGAAATGGTGTATCCCGGATTGTATTACGGCACTACGGTAGAGGAATTGAATCGCATCTGGAGTGAGGGCAAACTACCAGTATTAGACATCGATGTAAAAGGAGCCCTCAACGTAAAAAAACAATTCGGACATCTGGTTTTATCCATTTTCATAGAACCGCCATCCATCGCTGTTTTGAAAGAACGGCTTGAAAAAAGGGGGACTGACACTACAGAAAATATCATGACCAGGATCAACAAGGCTACTGAGGAACTGCAATACAAGGAGCAGTTTGATCAGGTAGTTTTAAATGATGACATTGAAAGAGCTTCAGCAGAAGTCATTGCACTGGTTAGACAGTTCATTGCGAACTGATGTATCTTTGTTGCCCATGGGATCATTTTTCTTATTTGGAATTTTCATCGCATTCATAATGGCCGGATTTTTCGCCGGCATAGAAGTTGGATTTGTTTCACTCAACCGCTTGGCGGTTGAACTCAGAAAAAAACAACGTTCTAAAAGCGCTGGCATCCTTTCACAATTCCTGGATGAACCATCCAAATTCATTTATGCAATGAATGTAGGGATTGTCATCATGCTTGTCATTTATGGGCTCTTTGTGGATGAATTGCTAACACCTTTGTGGCTACAAATCGAAAGTTATTTGCTGGATGACTTGATCCCTTATTTCCTCTACATCCGCATATTATTCGATTTGGTTGTATCAACAGCATCCTTTCTGCTCTATTTCTTTTTCAGCAGGGCATTGTTCGGATCCAAGAGTGATACCCTGATGTTTTTTCTCACACCCATTTTTTCATTTTTCTATAAGCTCTTTCATCCCATTGCAGACAAGTTTGTAAAAATATCTGAATGGATGTTGGAAAATCTGATCAATGTACATGTCAGAAAAAACAAAACATCCTTCACGCGACTTGAATTTGAAAACTTTATTCAGCCAAGAGATGAAAAAGCAACCGAAAGCCAGGAACTGAACAAAGAATTGTTTGAAAATGCGCTTACACTTCCATACGTAAAACTTCGTCAATGTCTCGTTCCAAGAAAAGAAATAGAGTCGGTTCAGATCAACGATGGCATTGAGAAGCTGAAACAAAAATTCATTGAAACGAATCTCAGTAAACTGGTTGTTTACGATAAGACAATTGACAATATTCTAGGATATGTGCATCAATTGTCTCTCTTCAAAAATCCAACTTCTATCCAGTCTGTTATACATACCATACCCACTGTTCCCGAAAGCATGACCGCAACCGACCTCATGAATTTGCTGATCAAAGAAAGAAAAAGCATGGCTTGGGTGGTTGATGAATTCGGGGGTACCTCTGGCATTGTAACGATGGAAGATCTGCTGGAGGAGTTGTTTGGGGAAATCAAGGATGAATACGATACAGAAGAACTGATTGAAAGGGAGATCAATGAACATGAGTTTGAATTCTCCGGCAGACTGCGCATTGAAGACATCAATGATAGATATAAACTTGGACTAGAGATGAATGACTCCGAAACCTTGTCAGGCTTTATTATACATTACAATGAGTCCATCCCTAAAGTGAGAGAGCGAATCGTAATCGGAAGATTTGAATTTGAAATTCTTGAGGTAACAGATACCCGTATTGAGCTCGTACGAATGAAAAAACCTTATAAAACCCTCTGGGGTGATTTGATAAAATCAAACCTGGGCTTCTTTTCCCTGGGTCTTATTCTATACAGAAACGATATATATCCACTGGTATTTTGAAGAGTTGAATTGTTGTTGAAAATATTTAAGTTGTTCAACCCAATGATCATAGGTCCCGCTCTAAGTGCAGCACCAACATGTAATTTTGTTTTGGTATTGTAAACAAGAGGCAAATACAATCCGAATCTTTCCCGCTCATAACGAGAAGTGATGGAGAAAACAGCCATGTCATTCACTGAATAATTATTTTCTCGGCTAACAACAGAAAATGGAAGACTCCCGGACACATTTAGATACAAAGAAGATGTCAGCCTTCGATCAATGTTCAGATGAAGGCGGGATGGATGATATA
>Ga0169931_10014186_pt1 | contig 10809 bp, 8 predicted proteins | sample Kivu_15m_20L_FD_129675 | JGI IMG/M metagenome (GOLD analysis project Ga0169931, IMG submission 129675) | Freshwater microbial communities from Lake Kivu, Western Province, Rwanda to study Microbial Dark Matter (Phase II) - Kivu_15m_20L... | ecosystem: Environmental > Aquatic > Freshwater > Lake ... | reverse complement strand
GCTTATGTTTGTTGGGGCCATAACAACAGATCAGCATTAGTAAGAGTTCCGATGTATAAACCATCAAAGGGTCAATCAACTCGTATTGAATACAGAGCACTTGATTCTGCCGCTAATCCTTATCTTGCTTACTCAGTTCTTCTTGCCGCAGGACTTAAGGGTATTGAAGAAAATTATGAGTTACCACAAGGTGCAGAAGATGATGTTTGGTCATTAACAGATGCTGAAAGAAGAGCACTTGGCATGACACCACTTCCAACCTCACTAGATGAAGCAATCAAAGTGATGGAAAAAAGTGAGTTAGTTGCCGAAACCCTTGGGGAACATGTCTTTGATTACTTCTTAAGAAATAAAAGAAGTGAGTGGGAAGAATATCGACGCCAAGTCACTCAATGGGAACTTGATAGATACTTGCCAGTTCTATAATTAATTCATGACCACAACTGGGAAAAGTAGGGAATCACACTTTCCTTTCATTGAAAAAAAATACGGTAAAAAAATGTCGTATTGGTTCAAGGTTATGGAAAAGATTGTTGATCGAAAATACCCAGAACAAATCTCACATTTAAGAGAAAACTATGGTTTTTCTCAAGCTCACGCAAATGCTCTAGTGATGTTTTCGAAAGGTTCCAAATCTGCTTCTAAATTTAAAGATGATAAAGACTATTTCAAAAGTATTGACCCTAAACAAGCCAAAACGATCAAAGCGATATACCAATTAATTCAAGCAAAGCACAAGAAACTAGAACTGGTAATTGCATGGAATCAACCGATGCTTCGAATAGACAAAAGTTACGTAATTGGAGCAGGGGTTACAAAAAACTACATTTTACTTAATCCATTTAGTAAAAAAGTCATGGATAAATTTGATAAGCAATTAGCCGAATATGACGTCAATAAACACACCTTTGCTATCCCTAGTGATTGGAAAATTGACCAAAAATTAATACTCGCCTTAGTTAAGGCTCGCTTGGATGAGATTAAATAAGAGATCGAAAGTAGGATTTATTCATGAATAAACCACCTGTCGTATTGGTTGTGCAAAACGAACAAGATGCCCCAATTGGTTATCTCGAAGAGTGGTTATTTGAACGCGGTGTGGCGATAGAAGTTATTTATCCTTTCAAAGGAGATGTTGTTCCAACTAGTCCGGATAATTTTACTGGAGTAATTGTGCTGGGTGGTTCTCGTGGAGTTCATGATGAAGATAAGTGGCCTTGGCTTAAGCAAGTAAAAGAGCTTTTAAGAAATGTCATCAAAACTCAAACTCCCACATTGGGAGTTTGTTTAGGTGGACAACTTTTAGCTGATGCAAATGGCGGCAAAGTTGGCAGAACTAATAAACCAGAAATTGGTGTTGGTTTTGTTGAATTTCTACCTGAAGCAAAAGATGATTGTGTTTTATCCTCAGTCGTGGATTCACCAGTAGCAATTCCTGTTCCGCAATATCACCAAGACGCAATTTTAGAGCTGCCTCATGACGCAAAATTACTTGTCACAAGTGATGATTGTCAGGTGCAAGCTTTTGTGTTGGGAAAAAATGCTTGGGGATTGCAATTTCATCCTGAAACTGACTGGAACATAATGAGCGATTGGCTTGTTAGTGAGGATGAGGTACGAAAAACGTTAGGTATATCTGATGATTCAGTTAAGAAACAGTTTGGTGAATATGGTGAAGGAATGAAAAATACTTGGAGAGCATTAGGTTTAGCTTTTGCTGAAACTGTAGTCGATTTCGCAGGTTTGAAAGATAAATGACAGATAGACCGGTAACTGAAACCGGGGTGTTTTCTCGATCTGGTTTTTTTGATGCGAAAAGAGCATCTGAATTAATAAAGATGCTTAATTCAAACATTGATCAAGATGTTTTGATTGAAAACCTAAGTAAAGTTGCAGATCCTGATAATGCCTTACTACTGCTGGTTCGAATAAGCGAGAAGAAAAATTTAGAATTTTTGAAATCTCTGGAAAATGATGAATCAAGACTTCGTCTATTGCACGTTTTAGGTTCCTCCAATGGGCTGGGTGAGCATCTTGTTAATTTTCCTGAAGACGCATCCGTTTTTTTTCAAGAAACTAGTTTTTCGAAAGCAAACACAAAAGAAGAGTTAATTGCTCTTTTTACAACTGCTGCAAAATCAAGTCGTGCCAATTTAGTACGCGAATACAGAAAAGTATTACTTGGGTTGGCTGCTCGAGATATTTGTAGCAAATGGCCCTTACGGGAAGTGGCAGCTGAATTGGCAGATGCTGCCGATGCAATTTTACAAAGTGGGCTCGAGGTTTCGTTAAACAAAAATGTTGATATATCAAAGAAATTTAAATTAGCCATCATTGCAATGGGGAAAGCTGGTGGACAAGAACTTAATTATGTTTCTGATGTTGATGTTATTTTCACAGCAGAACCAAGTCCTGGAACCGATGAACAGGCTGCTATTTCTGCGGCAACAAAAGTGGCATCTGAAGTAATGCAATATATCTCGGTTGCCGATGATGGTGGAGAAATTTGGGAAGTAGATGCCGCACTTAGACCTGAGGGTAAAGCTGGTGCATTAGTTAGAACTGTTGAACAACATGTTTCTTATTACCAAAGATGGGCTAGCACCTGGGAATTTCAAGCACTACTTAAAGCCAGATTTAGTGCAGGTGATGTTGAGTTGGGTAATAAATATCTTGATCAAATTTCTCCATTTGTCTGGCAAGCAGCAAATAATGAAAACTTTGTTGATGAAATACAAAAAATGCGTAAAAAAGTAGAAGAAAATATTGATAACCGAGTTGGGGATAGAGAATTAAAACTTGCCCCAGGCGGACTTCGGGATGTTGAATTTGCAGTTCAATTACTACAACTAGTTCATGGTCGAAGCGATGTGATGGTGCGAAGTTCAAATACTTTGCAAGCTCTTGATCAATTAGCCACCTGGGGCTATATCGGACGCGAAGATGCGGCAACTTTTTCTAATGCTTACACATTTTTAAGAACACTGGAGCACCGAATTCAATTACAAAAATTATCAAGAACTCACATTTTACCTGATGAGGAAAGTGAACTAAGAAAGTTAGGTCGATCACTTGGTTTTATGTCTGAGTCAAGCAACGATCTTGAGAAACAATGGCGAAAGCATCAATTGGAAGTAAGAAGAATTCATGAGAAATTGTTCTATCGACCATTACTCAATGCTGTGGCAAGACTTGATGCAGATAGTGCGCGACTAACAATATCTGAGGCAACTTCGAGGCTAAATGCACTTGGTTACAAGAATCCTGAATCAGCTCTTCGACACATTGAATCTTTGACCATAGGTGTTTCACGAAGAGCTGTGATTCAAAAAACATTACTTCCAGTATTGCTCTCATGGTTTGCAGATGGCCCAGAACCAGATGTGGCCTTACTTTCTTTCAGGAGATTAAGTGATGCATTAGGAAGTACCCCTTGGTTTTTAAGGTTATTAAGAGATGAATCCGCAGCTGCTGAATTAATGGCAAAACTACTTTCTTCAAGTAGGTATGCCACAGATTTGCTAATGAATGCACCCGAAGCTGTTTCAATGTTAGGAAACCTTGATGAATTAGCACCACGAACAAAAGAGCAGTATGAAATTGAAATGAATGCAGTAATTGCAAGACATGAAACAGCAGAAAATATTGTCTCTGCAGCTAGATCGTTTAGGCGAAGAGAACTTTTAAGAACTGCTACAGCAGATTTAAGTGGCAAGCTAACAACTGAACAAGTTGGTAATGCATTAAGTAATGTCTATGCAATTGTGATAAAAACTGCCTTAAAAGCTGCCATTCTTGAAATTGAAAGTGAACGTGGAAAAGAAGTTTCCACCGATATGAGCATCATTGCTATGGGCAGATTTGGTGGATTTGAACTTGGATATGGCAGTGATGCCGATGTCTTGTTTGTACATGAACCTAAGAAAAATGCTGAGCAACAAGACGCAGAAAAATGTGCTCTAGATATTGCTAATCGAGTTCGCACTCTATTAATGCAACCCTCCACAGATCCAGCCTTAGAAATAGATGCTGATTTAAGACCTGAAGGAAAAAATGGTCCATTAGTTAGAACACTTGATTCATACCTTTCCTATTACCAAAAATGGTCTGCCCCCTGGGAAGCACAAGCACTTTTGCGCGCTCAACCTGTGGCAGGAGATTTAACAGTAGGAGAGAAATTTATGGAAGGAATAAATAAAACTCGTTATCCAGAAAATGGAGTAAGTGAAGAAAATCTACGTGAGATAAGAAGAATTAAAGCTCGCATGGAATCTGAAAGATTACCCAGGGGAGCAGATGTAAATCTCAACACCAAACTAGGCCGCGGTGGATTAAGTGACGTGGAGTGGGTTGTGCAATTGTTGCAAATGCAACATGGCCATAAAGAACAGTCTTTGAGAATCACAGCCACATTACCTGCCTTAAGAGCTTGTGTTTCTGCAAAACTTATTAATGAAAGTGATGCCAAAGCATTGAGTGAGTCTTGGAGTCTTGCCACTTGGATTAGAAACGCACAAATGTTATCGCGGGCTAAAGCAAATGATCAAATACCAACTGATGTAAATGAATTATCTGCCATAGCATTTACTTTGAATCAAACATCATATGCAAAACTTATTGAGGATTATCGAAGAATTACCAGAAGAGCAAGACTAGTCATGGAAAAGATTTTTTACGGTGAGTAATTTACTTATCCAAGGATTTTAAGTACGAGTTATAGTCATCAATTTCTTGATCAGTGACTCTTCTGCTTGTTTTCTCATCCCTTGCAGCCCACTGATAAACCAATATTGCTAGAACTAAAATTGTTGGCAATTCACCAAATCCCCAAGCGATACCACCACCTAGTTGTTGATCTTGAATTTGATTTTCAAGCCAACTTGGTGCAACTTCACTAAACCAACCTCCACCAAGTGTGGAGGTTGCAGAGTAAGTTATAAAACCAAAAATGCCGTGAAAAACGGCTGCTGCAAAAACTAAACCAAGTCTTAACCCATCAGGAATTTTTCTTGGTGCAGGATCTATTCCTAAAATGTTCCAAAAGAACAAATATCCCGACAAAATAAAATGTGCATGCATAAACAAGTGACCTAAATGACTACTCATTAAAACTGTTAACAAGGGTGAGAAATAAAGCACCCAGGTACTACCGGCGAATAAGAAAAACGAAATTATGGGATGAGAAAGAGTATGAATATATTTTGAATTCATTAATGAAACTATCCAGTCACGTATATTTCTTACTCGAGAATCAGAATTTCTCACTGTTTCATTTGGGGGCAAAGCTCTTAAAGCCAAAGTTAAAGGTGCACCAAGTGGAAGTAAAATTGGGACAACCATGGCTAAAATCATGTGAACAGCCATGTGAGCAGAAAACATCAAAACTGCATATCGACCTAACATTGTGTTTGTCACATACATTCCAATTAATACAGCAGTAATCCAACAAATACTTCTACCTATTGGCCAACTATCACCACGTTTTTGAAGTTTAAAAACACCAAAAATATAAAGTGCAATAGCTAAAATTCCCACTGAAAATGTAAAAGGTTCAATTGCAAAAGTAGTAAAAGCATAAGACAATTCAAATATTGCAGGTTCAGGATATCCCGTTATTGATTCAATTAAAGTAAAGGCAGCAGCGCCAGTTTTAGGGTATGCAGTTGATGCTAGAACCACAGAAATTCCTAAGGTAAAAAGCAATAATCCCATTTCTAATCCAACTAGTTTTCTTATCTCTGTTTGTAATCTTTTACGAATATTAATAGCAACCACTAGAGCTGAAATTAATAAAGAGATTTTTGCAATCACTAATTGACCATAAGTCGTTGATACTATTTCAATCAGACTATTTAATCGAGTGTAGGAATTTATTGAACCACTAATAATCAAAGAGATAACTGCAAATCCTGCAAGAAAACTAAATTTATGTAAGGCTAAAGATTTTTGATCCTGGGTCAAGTCTCTGTTGGAAACAATCAAAAATATTGCAATTACACCTGAAATCCACAAAGCAATAGAAACACCATGGGTAAATCCCGAGACCACAGCCCATTGATGAGTTGATACTCCACCACCATGAGATAGCAAAGCCGGTAAAGAAAGCCCAATCACATTAATTGCGGCAACTAATCCAACTCGATCAACATTTGGTTTTAACAAAACTAAGAAAGAAATAAATGAAATCAAAGCAATCAGTAATAAAGCCCGAACATTTGCAACATCCCAGCCGTAGGTCGCTATGACATTCAAATTTGCTATCAACGAAAGTGGCTGCGATAAAGCTTGTGCCAAACTAAATACAGCTGCTGCAAATGAAACACCAGAAAGCCCTAGTGAGACTTGGGCAGGAATTTTTGCATTGGATCCTTTAAAAGGCACAAAAATGCCATCACTTATTAATAATGCGATGACACAAACACCTAAGGAGTAAACAAGTGAAGTAAGAATTGGTTTCATGAAGTAAACAAATGGTCCACTATCTGGAATAAGGGGAGCTGGCACAACCCAAAGTGATGAAGTAACAAAAAGGGTAAGTAAAACACTTACAGGTGCTAAAAATAGAAAAAGTATGTGTTTTGTTTTCACGATTAAGACTAACTTACCTCAATAAGTCTTCTAAATTACTTTCTTGTTATTTTTCCCACAATTTTTAACCAGGTTGCTACAGAGTATCCAATTAATACACCGAAAAGTAAGGTTCCTAAACCTACTTGGCCACCTAATATCCAACCCACTGTTAAGACTGTTATTTCAATGAACAATCTCACTCTTCCTACCGGGATCCCAGTTTTGTAATGAATACTTGTCATCAATCCATCTCTAGGGCCTGGGCCCATGTGGCAGGTTAAATAAAACCCACTTCCTAAACCAACAATGACAATACCTAAAAGTATTTGAATAATTTGTAAATAATTTGTTGTTGGATTTGGTAAAACCTTAACCATGACTTCAATAGCAATCGAAATAATAATAATATTTAATACTGTTCCAAGCCCTGGTTTTTGCTTTAAAGCAACCCAGAGCAATAAAACACCTATTCCTGTAACAAAGGTAGCTCCGCCAATACTTAAACCGGTTTGTACCGAAATTCCTTGTGCAAAAACAGTCCAAGGAGAAACACCAGCATTAGCAGCAATTAAAAATGCTTCACCTGTTCCAAATAACCACAAACCAATAATCAATATAAATATGGTGGAAGGTTTGGACTTCCAATAATGATTAGATCTCCAAGGCGTTACTGGAATAGTTTTAGATGGGAAAAACCATTTAGGAATATAATTTTTCAATTTAAGCCTGGAAGAATTAGTTCATTTAATGGTTTTCTAATTCTTGGTGCTAATTCTCTTGCAGCTAATTCAGCTTTAAGTTTTTGTGGATCACTGACTTTTCCAACTGCAATAATTACAATTGGGTCAATATTTACAGGTATTGAAAAAACTTCTTTGACTCTGTTTCGATTAAAACCACCCATCTGATGGGTATGTAAATTCATAGCAAGGGCTTGAGTGCATAAGGCATGAACAGCTAGACCTGCATCGAAGGTTTCAGCTTTGGTTATTTTTTCAGCAGTTATGCCAACTAAAATTAAGGCACTTGCATTGGGTGCCCAATCTAAATTATTTCCTTCCAGGCAACTAACTAGTCCTTGAAAGTTTTTGTCTCCTCTCTTACCTAGTAAAAAACGCCAAGGTTGGGCATTCATTGAAGAAGGTGACCATCGTGCTGCTTCTATTATTGTTTCTAACTCATTGTCTGAAATTATGTGTGATGAGTCAAAAGAACGAGGACTCCACCTATTTGCAATTAATTCATGAAGATCTGCATCTGTGGCCGCTGGCTTGTCTGAAAATGACATAAATAGAATTATTGTCTAATGCTTGAGAATGCGCGACTCCGGGTTGAAAAAGGTGTGATTCGAACCTTCCATGCCAGAAGAGGGCGAGTTACAAAAAATCAAATTTTTGCTTTAGAAAACTATTTTAAAAAATTTGAACTTCCTGAGGTTCCATGGAATTTTCAAGAACTATTTGGTAATAAAGATGTTGTATACGAAATAGGTTGTGGAAGCGGAGAGTCAACAATTGGATTTGCTAAAGCAAATCCAAATTCAATAATCATTGCCGTTGAAGTGCACCGACCGAGTATTAGTCATTTAGTTGAAAGTGCCCACGATGAAAATCTGACCAATATAAGAGTTTGTTATTCTGATGCTATTCAAGTGTTACGTGACTGGGTTTCTGATGAATCATTAAAAGCAATATATGCATTTTTTCCAGATCCATGGCCTAAGAAAAGACATAATAAAAGAAGACTCTTTAGAGCTGAAATTGTCGACTTGATGCAAAGAAAACTCAAACCTGGAGGTGAAATACTTGCTGCCACTGATTGGCAAGAGTATGGAAAACAAATGATAGAAGTTTTGCCTAATTCCACCCTTACCAAACGTCCAAGTTGGCGACCTGAAACAAAGTATGAGCGAAAAGGTATTGAAGCAGGACGAGAGATAATGGAAGTTTTTGGTAGTAAATAGCAATTATTAGGTTTTTCTAAGCAATAAGTGGTTATGTAGGAAATGCTTCAAAAACAATGAAGTGTTAGTTTAGAAATATCAAAATGACTTTAAGAATGAGGAATTGATGCGTAAGCGCACTGTTGCGATTGTGGCCACTTTAGCTGTGGTTATTGGTGGGGGAATATTCTTTTTTACCAATTCCAATAAAGAAGCAGTAGAGACTTACTTAACATATAGTGCAAAACCAGACGTAATTGAAAGCAGTGTTTCCACAACCGGATCAATTGTTGATGAATTTACATTTAACATTAATGCTGATTCGCCAGCTACTTTAACAAAAATTGCCGGATTTGCTACAACTAGTTCTGGAACACCTACAACGCTAAATGACACCTGGGTTGTGAATAAAATTAATAAAGATGAGGGATCTTTGATTTCCAAAGGTCAATCAATTTTGCAATTGAAAAACTATGATGGAACGCTTCAAGAAATAAAATCACCTGTCGCAGGAAGAGTAAAGCAGGTAAATGGTGTTAAAGGATTTTCAATCAATGGCACAGTTGCAACTGTAGGGGCAGGAAAAATATTTATAAGTATTGATGTAACTGAGGCTCAAACAACAAAATTAAGTGTGGGACTTCCAATTGCCTTGGCAATAAATTCTTCAGACACATTGACTTCAGGCTATATTTCCTCAATTAAATCTTCTGCTACAGCAGGAAGTGGTACTTCTCCAAAATTTACTGTTTTGATTACCCCCACTCCAAAAACATTACCTGCTACTGCAAGAGCCGGAATGACAGCAACAGTTGATGTAACACCTGCAGGAAGTGATCGTATTAGATACACAAATGCGATATTGATTGATGAATTCACATACGACATCGATGTTAACAACAAGTCAACTTTAGCTTCTAAGAATGGAATTGACTTAAGTCTTATTGTGACAAGTCAATCTAATATTGGCACGAAACAATGGACTGTAAAAGAAATCAACATGAAACCTGGAAGTGTTGTAAAGCAAGGTGATGTGTTAGCGACATTAAATAATTTTGATGGAACATCAAAAACTGTTAAATCACCGGTGGATGGAACAGTGAGAGAAATTCTCACCGCACCAGGTGCTGTGGTTTCAAGTGCCCTAGCAACCATTGGAACAGGATTCATGATTGCTGCAATTAATGTCAGTGAATATGACATTGCCAATGTGGCATTAGACCAAAAAGTTGAATTAAAGCTTGGCAACAGCAGCAATGTTGATAGTGGCAAAGTATCTCAGATTGGTCAAGTTGCTACCACAGATTCAAATGGGGTTTCCCAGTTTAAAGTTTTCACAATTGCTGAACCAAGTGTTGCAACTTGGCGAATCGGTATGACGGTTACTGCAAAAATTATTTTGGAAAGCAAAGAGGCAACAATAGCAGTGCCTATTCAAGCTCTAATTAGAAAAGGTAATGAAACCTTTGTGCAAGTCTTGAATGAAAAGAAATTACCGGTAGATAAAGAAGTCCAAGTTGGGGCAACAGGGTCACAATTGGTGGAAATTTTATCTGGAATAAGTGCAGGCGATGAAGTGGTGCTGGGAATACAGTCTGCTGATGGCAAACTTCCCACCTCAGAAGATCCTTTCGCAGAGCAACGTGAAAGTAGAAATAGAAGCAGACAAACTAACTAAATATGACCGTTGTTGTTGAAATGTCTAATGTCACCAAGACTTTTGGTGAAGGAACCTCAATAGTTCGAGCTCTTGATGGTGTTGATATTCGAATTCAAAAGGGTGAATTTGTTGCCATAGTGGGTGCTTCTGGTTCTGGTAAGTCAACCATGATGAATTTAATTGGCTGTTTAGATAAACCAACAACGGGATTAGTAAAAGTTGCTGGAGAAGATCTTTCTAAATTAAATGACAAGAAACTCACCTCTTTAAGAAACTATGCAATTGGCTTTGTTTTCCAATCATTTTTTCTTCTTCCAAAAACAGATGCCCTAGACAATGTGGCAACTCCACTTTTTTATAGAGGAGTACCTGCCCGAGAAGCTAGAAAAAAAGCCATGGAAATTTTAACCAAACTTGGAATGGCCGATCGACATACTCATCAATCAACAGAACTCTCTGGTGGGCAACAACAAAGAGTGGCAATTGCTAGGGCACTAGTAACAGAACCTTCACTTATTTTGGCTGATGAACCAACAGGCGCTCTTGATTCAAACACTGGCAAACAAGTAATGGATTTGTTTGAAAGTTTGAATAAAGAAGGAAAGACCATCGTTCTTATTACTCATGATTTAGACGT
>Ga0169931_10014184_pt1 | contig 10811 bp, 4 predicted proteins | sample Kivu_15m_20L_FD_129675 | JGI IMG/M metagenome (GOLD analysis project Ga0169931, IMG submission 129675) | Freshwater microbial communities from Lake Kivu, Western Province, Rwanda to study Microbial Dark Matter (Phase II) - Kivu_15m_20L... | ecosystem: Environmental > Aquatic > Freshwater > Lake ... | reverse complement strand
CGCGATGGCACGATTGTCCGGAAACGACGCTTCGAGCCGCTCGATGATCGACCCCGCGACGACGTGGTGGTTTGTGACGAGCACGCCCGGCGCCGCGAGGAATCCCGAGCCGTGACCGTCGTCGCCCGTGATGACGGCCACGGACGCAAGCGCCCGACGGATCGGGTCGGTCGACGAGAGCATCGAGTCGGCGGCGGCGCCCGCCATCGGCTGCGGCACGCCGTGCCGCAGCGGCCCGCGATCAGGTGGCGGCGGAGGAGGAGGTGCCGGCGGCGCACGCAGCGGAGCGACCGGCGGCGGGGGCGGCACGGCGGCAGGAGGACGCACGGCCGCGGCGAGCGGAGGGCGCCCGGCCGTGGGGTCGTCGCCGAGCGACGAGGCACGCGCGTCCGGGAATGCGGGCTCGGGCGCGGCCGGTCCTGTCGCGGGGACCGCACCGTCGTCATCGAGTTCGAGCTGCGCAAACCTCCCGACGCGCAGTCTCGTCTCGCCGACGACGAACGACTGCCCCCAGGCGAGCGGGACGAGGCACGCCCCGTCGATCCGCGTGCCGTCGAGGGAGAGCGGCACGCGACCGCCGGAGTGAAGCCAGAACATCCGGCCCGCGTAAAGGAGCCGCAGGTCCGCCGCAGCCGGTCCGAGCCCGGGCAGGGCGATCGCATGGTCCTTCGCCGACTTCCCGATCGTGGCGTGGCGGTAGAGAAACACGTATTCCTCGTCGGGCAGGTTGTTGAGCCGCCGCACGCGGGCGGCCTCGATGCCGCTGCCACGGGCCACCTGCCAGAGCCGCGAGGCCGGCTCGCCGGCCACCTCGAAGCAGACGTCGTCCCAGCCCAGGTCGGAGCGGAAGTCGGAGTCGGAAGGTTCGTGCGCGAAGATCGTGAGATCCATCTCGAGCACGTGCTCGGCCGACAAGGGGGATGGCAGGTCGACGTGGCGGCTGCCATGGGCGTCGAGATGCGTGAACGTCTTGTCTCCCTTGACCGGATCGCAGTCGACATCGACTCCCTTCGTCGATTCGTCCGCCAGCACGAGGCCGTCATCGGTCAGGTCGAGGGCCATGTGCGTGCGAGAAATCGCCCGGCTGCCCTCGTCATGCTCCGGCGAGCGCGGCAGGAATCGCAGGCAGACGTCGTTCTCCCGACTGCGGCCGAACGTGGCCCGCTTGCGGGCGATGACGTGGATCCGACGGCCGTCGACGGCCAGCGACACGGCGTCGGCCTTCGTGGGACGGGGCACCGTGACGACGCGCGGCAGCCGCGACTGGATGTCCCGATTGATCTTGAGCTCATACTCGAAGACCGCCGGCGCCTTCGGGGCCTCGGCCGCCATCTGCTGCGAAAAGTTCTGCAGATTGATGACGCTGCGGTCATCTCCCTTGAGGACGACCCGGCTGAACGACCGCAGGTCGTGGCCGGCGAGATTGACGACCGACTGGCCGTCGCCGTCGATCACCAGCTCGCGCTGGTCGCTCGACCCGTCGGGCACGTTGAGGCGGATCTGCGTGCGGAGAAACCGCGGTTGCCCGTCGTCGGCGTGCGGAAACGTGACGTCCACGTCGATGACGTAGAGGCCGGCCCGAGCGTCGAGTCCGCTCGAGGTGAGACTGAAGGGCACGTAGAACGTCCAGAGGCCGTCCTCCTCCGTGCGCACCTGCCGCAGCGGATCGGCCGGATCGTTGTCGAGTCCGCGGTCGACGGCGATGCGGATCGTCGGCTTGCCCGCGGTGCCTGGCCCGATGAGGCTGAAGAGCGGGCGGGCGGAACGGCCGATCTGCGGTAGCTCACCCCAATCCACGAGCAGCCGCGGCCGGAAGGGGGCTGCCGCGGGTACGGCGGCGCCGGCACCCAGGACCGCATCGAGCGCAGCGGCGAGATCGGCGCGGTCGATGCCCGCGAGCCCCGGATGGGAGAGCACGGTGTCGCGGATCGTCTCCGGTGCCGCGTCCGCCGGGAACTGGGCCGTGATGAACTGCGCCACCTGCGTTCGCAGGACGGCGGCCATGTCGTTCGAGGGCACGAGATACTCCGCTCAGGCAGGGCGCGGCCGGATCGACGCGGATCAGGAGCGGGGTGGCGGAGGGGGCGGAGGCGGGGGCACGGTCGCAAAGGCGTCGGCGAACTCGCCGCACTCCGAGAGGGCGATCCAGCCATCCATCCCGGCCCGCCACACCAGCGACTCGCCGACGATCCGCCCCTGCTGGATCATCATCTGCACCTGCCGGAGCGTGTGTGGCCCCGTCTGCGTGTTGGCCTCGCCGATCAAGTGCCATTCGGCCGCCGAGCCGGGCGCCGGGGGCGGAGCGGCGGCGCGGGGGGCTGCCGCCTTCGGGGGCGTGTGCGCCGCGGCGAGCCCGGTGATCATCTGCTCGACGGCCGACTGCTGTCCCTTGAGCGCCTGCTGGAACACGTCGGCGATGGCGTCGGCCTTCGATTTCTCGGCCTCGCTCAGCTTCTCGTAAAGCCGCAGCCGCTCCTCGTTGAGGGCCTGCTGGTCCGTTCGCCCGGCCATCTGAATCTCGGCCTGTGACTTCGCCTCCTGCATCTTGAGCTCGGCGAGCGCCCGTGCATTGTCGCCATTGCTCGCGGCGATGAGCGCCTCGGCGCTCAGGCCACCCATCGTCCGCAGCTTCTCGAGCTCGTGGGTGTTGGCCCGCGTCTCGTTCGCAGCCTTCAGATCGGCTTCGAGCTGGGCCTGGCGGGCCTGGGCCTCGAGATTCATGTCCTGAACCCGCTTGAGCTTGTCGAGCTGCGCGTCCGATTCGCGGCCGCCCATCTCGAGTTCGAACTCACGCCGCAGCCGCTCGCCGACGATCTTCTGCTCCTCGACCCGCGTCGCCAGTTCCGCATCGATGAGCGCGAGCCGGCTGCTGCGATCGGCCTCCTTGAGCGCGAGCTCGGTGCGGATCGCCTCCTCCCGCTGGTCATGGAGGAGCTTCTCCCATGAGCCGTCCTGCCGCTGCTTCTGCCGCTCACGGACCCGCTCCCACTTGGCGTCGAGATCCTTGCGCCGCTCTTCCCGACGACGCTCGGCGAGCTCGATCTCCCGGGCGATCTCCGCCCGCCACTGCTGGTTTTCCACCGCCGTGGACGCCTCGGCGAGCTCGAGATCGTTCCTGAGGCTCTGCACCTGGAGGGAGTGGGCGACGGCGGCCCGCAGCTGGTCGACCTCCTGCTCGCGGTTGATCGAGAGCGTGGCGAGCAGGTGCTCGCGGAGCGACTGACGGTCGTTCTTCCGCTCCTGGAAGCCCTCGACGAGCTGATCCATCTCCTCCTTGCGCAGCAGCCGCTGCTTGTCGATCCCGGCCACGAGGCCCTTGAGCTCCTCCGCGCTTTTGACCTTGTCGATCGTGTCGGATATCGCGAGGTCCCGCAATTGTTCGCGGAGGGTCACGCGCTCGGAGAGGATGCCCACGTCGTCCTTCATTCGCTCGTTGCCAAGCCGTTCTCCGGCCACCTCGACCATGTTCTCGGTGACCCGCTCCCAGTGTTTCTCCATTCCCTTGGGCTGCACGGCCATCGATTCGACACCTGCGATCGAGAGGCCGTACCGCTTGAACACCGATTCAGCCGCGGTCACGATCTGCTGGGAGATCTTCACCGTGGTCGCGGGACTCCGAATATCGGCGGCCGCGTAACCCGACACCGCCACCCATGCCTCCTGGCGGACCGGCGGAGCGAGCCGCTTGGCGAGCTCCTCGATCGAGTAGTCGTTGCGCGGGCCGAGCATGTTGGTGAGAAAGAGGCCCGGATCGGCCACCTGCACCCCCACCTCGACGCGGATGTCGACGGGTACGCCGTCGGAACTGACGAAACCGTTGCAGTCGATCGGCACCCGCACGATGTCGGTGCGGGTGAGCAGGATGGTCGCCTGCCCACGTCGCCAGAATTGCAGCCGCTCGCGAAACGTCTTGAACGTGAATTCGCCGTCGGTCACCTCGCCGATCGGCCTACCGTCGACGACGGCGAAGGCCCGTGTGCCCGGCTCGATGACGATGCTGTTGTTGATCCAGCCGCGTGGCACGTCGCCGTCTTCGATCGTGATCCGTCGGGCGAAGAGATCCCGGCCGGCGGTCCAACGGTGATTGATGGGGCTCGACGCCATGACGTGATGACTCCTCGAGGCGATCGGGGCCGAAAACCAGTTGCGGCCGCACGGTCGGGCGAGCGGCGGCACGGATTCGGTTATAACCCGCTGATCCCGCCGCTGGGAGGGGTCCTCACCCTGCCGCGCCGCAGCGGGTTTCGCGGAGGTTCAAACCGTGCTCGATCCTGCAGATCCCTGGCTGTACGAGCTCTGCTTCCCCGGCTCGATCTCCGGGGAGGCCGAGGTGCACTGTCCGCATTGCGACGCCCTGCTGACCGTGCCCGTCGAGGATCCCACGGGCACGGAGCGATACCGCTGCGCGACGTGCGGAGACCCGTTCGTCGTGAACTGGGGCGGGTGACGGGGCGGGCGGCGGGACGAGCGAAGGGGCTATCCGGATCAGGAAAAGAACATGGACGATCCCACCGACAAGAGCCTCGGTGACGACGCGACGTATGCGGGGGCGAAGGCGCGAGATGAGGTCAGCCTCGGCGACGAGCGCACGCTCGGTGGAGGCGAGGCCGTCGGCCTCGACACGCTCATCGACGAGATCGAGGTCGTCGATCTCGAGAGCCGCTACAAGGTCGAGGGCACGCTCGGCCAGGGCGGCATGGGCGCCGTCCTCCTCGCCACCGACACGCGACTCGGCCGCAAGGTCGCCATCAAGCGGATTTTGGGCGAGGCCGCCCGCAGCAAGACCGCCATCATGCGGTTCCTCACCGAAGCCAAGGCGATCGCCGCCTTGAATCACCCGAACATCGTCCAGATCTACGACTACGGCCGCGCCGAGGACGGCCCGTTTCTGATCATGGAATACGTGGACGGTGGCAGCCTCGCCGATCGCTGCAAGCAGGGCGCGATCCCGCTCGAGGAGGCCGTCGAACTCGCCTGCCAGATCTGCGACGGACTGGCCAAGGCCCACGACGCCGGCATCGTCCACCGCGACATCAAGCCGGCCAACGTGCTCTTGAACCGCGACAACCTCCCGAAGCTCACCGATTTCGGCCTCGCCAAGGCCGAGGCGGCCGACCACGGCATGACGATGACCGGTGCGGTGATGGGCACGCCCGACTTCATGCCGCCCGAGCAGAGGCGCGATGCGGCGCTCGTGGACCACCGCAGTGACCTCTGGAGCCTGGCCGCGTCCGTCTACCAGATGGTGACAGGCCGAAGCCCCAAGATCATCCGCTTCAACGACGTGCCGGCGGTGCTTCAGGACGTGCTCGCCAGGGCCCTCGAGGAGGAGAAGGACGCCCGCTACCAGTCGGCGCGGGAGTTGCGCGATGCGCTCAAGACGAGTGTGCGGGCGGCGTCCGCGGCCGTGGAGGAGCTCGTCCAGGGCCAGTGTCCAGCGTGCGGCGTGAAGAACGATGCCGGTCGCCGCTTCTGCAGGGGGTGCGGCGAGTCGCTGGAGGCACCGTGCCTCGCATGCACCAGGCCGATGCCGATGTGGGAGGAGATCTGCGGCTCGTGCGGCGCCAAGCAGACCCCGCTCCTCGACGAGCGGCGGCAGGCGATGGCGGCACGGCAGGCGGAAGCCGAGGGACTGCTCGGCGAGTTCGCGTTCGACCGGGCGACGGAGGTCGCGACGCAGCTGCGCGACACGTCGCATCCGAAGCTCAGACATCTCACGGGCTGGACGACGTCGTTCTTCGAGCGGGTCGAGGTGTCACGTGCCGAGCAGATGCGACATGCCGCCGAGGTGCTCGCCGAGGCCCGCAAGCACGAGGCGGCGCACGACTACCTCTCGGCGGCTTTCGCGCTCGAAACGATCCCGGAGGTGATGCGGTCGTCCCTGATTCCCGGCACGCGCGAGCCTGCGGGCAGGATGCTCGAGCGCGTCCGGAAAACCCAGGCGGACGTGCGACGACTCGAGTCGCTCGTCAAGGAGCGACTGGCGGCCAGGCAGTTCGACGACCTCCTGCCCGATGTCGACAAGCTGCTGGCGCTGCGTCCGGATCGCGCGGACATCATCAAGGTTCGCACGCAGTTGGTCGAGCGGCAGCAGAAGCAGGCAGGCCACCGGGACAAGGCGATCGAGACAGCGAGGGCCAGTCTCGCCGAGCATGACTACGAGGCGGCGCTCGCCGGTCTGTCGAGCGTCGCCGCCGCCGCGGTGACACCGGAGGTGGTCAAACTCCGCGAGCAGGCCGAGGAACTCGTTCGCAAGGTCCGATCGCTCGCAAAGAAAATCAAGGACAAGGTCGCCGCGAAGGACCTCGACGGACTCATCGGCACCGTCGAGCAGTACCTCGCACTCAAGCCCGCCGACGGCGAACACGTCGCGCTGAGGCAGTCGCTCGCCGCCCGGGAGGAGAAAATAGCCGGAGAAATCACCGCGCGGTGTGAGCAGGCTGCTGCACTGGAAAAAGCCTGTCGATTCGACGACGCGATCAAACTGCTCGGGGCGATCCCGGAGTCGCGACGGAGCGAGGCGGTTCTGGAGTTGCTCGATCGAGCAAGCCAGCGGGCGACGTGGCGGAGGAGCGCGATGACGGCGCTCGGTGCTGCGACACCCCAGACCTTCGAAGCCGCGATCGCGATCGGCCGTGACTACGCGGCGGCGATCGACAGCGGAAACCTCTCCGACACGGACTTTACGGCGCTGCTTCAGAAGGTCGAGGCGGCGCGCGATCGCGCGGTGCAATCAAGAAGGCTCAAGCTCGTGACGGGAGCCGCTGCAGCGGGGATCGCGGCGGTCGTCGCGATCGTGGTCGCCGGAATGTGGATCCGGTCCGCCGTGAAGACTGCGTCTCTGGCTCGCGCAATCGAGCAGGGCCGCTGGGACGACGCCCTCACCATGTCGCCCGACAACACGGCAGCCCTCGTGGGCCGAGCCCGCGCCAAACTGCAGGCGACGCCTCCCGACGTCGACAGCGCGTTCGCCGACCTCGATCGAGCGGAGCGTTCGGGGCGGTCCACCGGCGACCTTCGGTCGACCCGCGGGGACGGATACGCCGTCCGGGCGACGGAACATGCGGCAGCGAACCGACTCGATGAGGCGGAACAGGACTACCGCGATGCCTCCGCCCTGAACGCTTCGGCCACCTTCCTGGGAGCGGCGAAAGCGGCATTGGTGCGGATATGGCTCGAGCGGGCCACGACACATCTCGCCGCCAAGGATATCCCTCAGACGCGGGCGGCCATCGACGCCACGCGTCGCTACGGCGCGGACGAACAGAGCGTCGCACCGCTCGTCGTTGACGCACTGCTTCTCGAAGGGTTCGCGATTCACGCCGCCGGCGACGACGATATGGCCGCGGCGAAAATCACGGATGCGTGCCTCATCGATGCGACACGTGTCGCTGGATCGCTGGCCGCACAATCTCACGAGCGGTTGCGCGCAGCGGTCGTCAACCAGTGTCGAATGCGGTGTGATCAGGCCATCGCCAGGAACGACTGGGACACCGCGTTGCGGGCGGCATCCGCCGCCGGCGTTCTCGACCCGAGTACATCGCCCTGGATCGGGGATGTCATCAAACGGTTTCCCGGTGGACCGACATCCGTGCCCCGCGACGTCCTCACTCGCCTGCCGGCCTTCACGCTTGCCGCACTGCCACCGGAACTGGTGGGCGCGGTCCCGATTCCTGTTACCAAGGATGTACCAGGGCCCGGCACCAGTCGCGACGCGAATGATTCTGACGGATCGCTGCGGGCGAAGGTGAACGGGGTGTGGGAACTTGTGGGTGGGGAAAGCTTGGGAGAGTACCGGGCACTCACGCCAGAAGAACGTGCGGAAGCGAAGGCGAAGAATGTTTTCTTACGGATCTTTCCGGACGGTGAATTGAGCATGGGGCCGGACGGCACAGGGAGGCTCGTCGAATCGAGGCTCGGGCGTCCGGGCAACGTCGTGATGACGAATGGCCAGCGAGCCACGCTGCGATACGACGGAAAGGTCTTGTGCCTCGATCTTGAAGACACCAGAAAGTTCTATTGGACGAAAGTGGAGTAACCGGCTCGGAGTACGGCAGGTGAGGGAAGCGAGGGCTCGGGGCGCACGCATCGGCCCGCGGGTTGCCCCGCGAAATGGGGCGGTTATGCTGCGGTTTTCGCGTTTCTCACGATGCTTCCAAGCCTCCAAGGGTTCCTGTAGCGGACATCCACATGAAGGCGATGGACGGCTGGGGCGTGACGGGCTGGTCCAACTCCTGGACGGCACTGGGGAGCGACGCTTCCGACGACGAGGAGCAGGGCGTCGTCCTCTCCGGGTACGGGGTGCAGCGGAAGGTGGATCCGGGCGTGGTGTACGTTCCGCCACCCGACATCCCCGGTGTGCCGCGCTGGCATCCCACCAAACCATCCCGCGGGCGCGTCCTCGAGATGTCGTGGCCCGAGGACCGGCAACCGGCCACGCGATCCCTGCTCGATATCCAGGCCGTCCTCGCCGCCCGCCGGCACGCGCTCACCGCGGACGATGCGGACCTCGCGACGCTCGACCGGTCCGTCGACATGATCCTCGTGACGGCCGAGGCGCTGCACGCCGCCGACGCGTCCATCGGGTTTGTGCAGCCGCACTCCTGCCGCGTGGGTGAGTGGCGCGATGGGACGCCCTACGTCGTTTTGCCGGACGTGGGCTTCGCCTGGGACAAACGGGCCGGCCTCATGATGCCCAACTGGATCGCCGAGCCGTCCCTGCCGGCACTCTTCGAACAGGGTGCGGAGCGACGAAACGAGGACTACCTCGCCGAACTCGGCAGACAGGACGAGGATCGCCATCTCCTCGAGCGGGCGAAGGACGCAGCCGCCCGCGAGCGGGCCGACGTGAAGACCCTGGCCCGACTGGTGGCAGCCGCACTCGTGGGGCCCGACGAGATCAGACGCTGGGCGGGCGACAAGAAACCGCTGCTGAAGCTGCCGGCACGGAACGTGGCGACCGATACGAGGGCCGAGATCTGGGACAAGGTGATCGCGCCGGCGCTCGCCGGGCAGTTCGCTCGGGTGAAGGATCTCCGCTCCGCGCTGGCGACCCACCGACCGAGCAGCCACTACCTCTACGAGCCGCCGGCCGCCCCTTGGTCGGGCTGGTCCATCCTGCGCCGAACCGCACTGGTGGCCGCAGCGGTAGCCCTCATCGGCCTGCTCTGGGGAGCCGGCGGCCCCCTGATGAGATGGCTCCAGGGGCGTCCCGCCCCGTTCTGCCGCGCCGTGACGGAGGACGTGCCGCTCCACGCAAAACTTTTCGCGCTCGCGAAGGCCCGCGAGGCGGCCCGGGGGGACGTGACGGCCCGCCCTGCATACTGGGAACTCCTGCGGGAATGCCATGCCGAGCACGCGGACCTCGCGACGTGCCGCTCCAACTGCCTCGCCGGCCTCGTCGCCGAGTGGCTCGAGCAGGCCGAGGAGGAGGGACGGGCCGTGCGGGAGCGGCTGCGGGCCCGGCCCAGGCCGACACCGGACGAGGTGCGGGACATCGCCGCCGCGATCGCCGCGATTCACGAGGCCGGAGCGGTCACGAAGCGCACGGGCCCGTCGGCCGTAGTAACCGTGCTCGAGCGTGAACTGCGACTGCGAGGCGGCTTGCCACCGGCGAGCGGCGGTAAGCCCGAGCGACAGGCCGCGGGCGATCGCGACGGTTGATCGTGGGGCACGTGAGGGACGCGTCGCAGAGCGGCGCCCGGAGAAAGGGACCGATTCCATGCGTCAGCGAGTCAATCACGCCGCCCTGATCGGCGGCCTCCTCGTCGCGAGCGTTCTGCCGGCATCAGCACCGCGCCTCGCGGTGGCTGATGACGACCGCGTCATCCAGCTGGCCCTGCAGACCGATCCGGGCATGAACGCCTTCGAGGTGGAGAACAAGTTCAAGGTGGCCCGGGAGTCGACGAAGGGCTTCAACTACGGTGAGATCGCGGTGGACCCGATCGATCCTGCCTCGTACCTGCTGCTGAGCTCGATCGTCCGGCGGGGAGTCCTCCAGACGGCGCCGACCACCGACTCGCCTCGCGGCGTCCTCGTCGAGCCGATTCGCGGCCAGGACGGGGCCTGGTGGATCGACCTCCGCGACCCGGACAGTTTTCTCGACGCTGCGAAGGTGACGGTCGTCGACGTGGCGACGGGCAGGGAGCGGGAGCTCGAGCTGACGGCCGCGCCGCGCACCGAAGTGGCGAAGCCGCTGCGGTACCACAGTCCAGGCTCCTACGTGCTCAAGCTCGACAAGGGTGTGCAGCCGAGGGCGGCGGCGCTCACCGTCACGACCGAGGGCTCCGCCGCGGCGTCCCCGCGCACCGAGGAGATCCGGGTCGGCTGGCCCGACGTCGGCCGCTGCTACCTCGTCACGCTCAAAGGAGTCACGGGCGACGAACGACGCCTCTTCGAGTCGCTCAAGGATCCGGCGAAGGTCGGCAACGCGATCAAGGAGCTCTACCCGTCCACCGCGACGCTGATCGTCGGCAGCTTCCAGGACAAGAAGGTCGACGTCTGGCGGCTCAACGAGGTGCTGCATTCCTACATCCAGCCCGTCAACGCCAAGCCGAAGCGGCTCTGGCTGCGGTTTCCGCTCACCGAGTCGCAGGAGGCGAAGGTGCTGGCGGACCTCGACGCCCAGCTCGCGCCCGCGGATGGCTTCAAGAAGTTGCCTGCATGGCTGGCTGAGCGGAGGCTCCCCGCCGGCAAGGCGCTCGAGCCCGGCATGGACGCGTGGATCGAGGTCCCCGTGAATCCGGCGACGGAGCGGGCGGAGATCTGGGTGCCGATCGTGACCCGGGACTGGAAGCGGCTCCTCGCGGATT
>Ga0169931_10014183_pt1 | contig 10811 bp, 12 predicted proteins | sample Kivu_15m_20L_FD_129675 | JGI IMG/M metagenome (GOLD analysis project Ga0169931, IMG submission 129675) | Freshwater microbial communities from Lake Kivu, Western Province, Rwanda to study Microbial Dark Matter (Phase II) - Kivu_15m_20L... | ecosystem: Environmental > Aquatic > Freshwater > Lake... | reverse complement strand
GGGCCATCGATGATAATATTCCTCAGTGTATCCTTGATCGACGCTGATGTAGCAAGTGATGATTCGCTAATCAGCAAATTTTGTACCAAATTCCCTGATGGCGCGAGAAGTAGATCAGCAGAATCTTTAACTAAGGTGATAGATGCTTCTGTCTCAGCTTTGTCTTTAAGTCCAACATTGGCTGTCTTTTCATATACGGACTTGGTCGCTATAGTATAGGAAGTGAAGCCATCTGCCAAATCTGACAATCTTTTTTGCAATGTAGAGAAACACTTTGAAATAAAAGGGGTAGACTTCAGAAATAATGCAGACTATTCATATTTGCATGCCTACCTTTTCGTATCAATCATATCACTAGCACCATATAATAGGTCTCTCAATGCGGCTTGAGCTCGTGGAGAGTCATCCCCTAACAATCTTCGAGCAATGTAAGGGAAGCAACTTTGAATGATACTATAATTCGCATCGGCTTGTAGACCGATACCCTCTAACGTAAGGAAAGCTCGACTAGTATACAAAAACCACTCGGGGATCTTAAACGCATCCCTGTTCCTCTTCTGCAGTTCTTCTACCTCCATGGTTATACCCGACACAGCGCTTTCTTTCTTCGCCTCTTGTTCCATACGCTTTTTCATATCATCTCTCATTTGGAATCGAAGCTCCTCATCCGAAAGACCAGGAAAGCGTTCTCGATAATCAGCATAAATTCTTTCCCGTACTTTGTTCCCCCCGCCACCTTGCTTAGCTTGTTGTAGAATATAGATGAGAGGTTGTAAAAATCCAGATGCACGAACTGTATCTAGACGTTCCGGCTTCAGAAATCCTAATTTGACGAGATCTTCCGGGATCTGTTCAAAAGAGTCTGATGTTAGATGAGCAACAAACTCAAGCAGGCTATATTGAAGAGTAGGGTCCGTCTCTAAGGTCATTCCGAAGTCTAAAATACAAAGCTTTCCATCTTCTGTTCTTAGAAGGTTTCCAGGATGCTAGCAGAAGGAATGAAAGTAAGTCAGTTACGAGAGAATTCGATTCAACCTAGGAATCATTCTATGAAACCTACCGGATCACAATGTAGAAAAGACATTTCAAGCAGCATAACTAGGTATGCATTTAATGCAACACCACAAAGTCGCGGTACATCTGAGGCAGTGCTTTGATCTAATCTTGTTCCCCGAACCCATTCCGTTACCAAAACCCGCTCAGTACAGAATTCCTCTACAATAATGGGTGCAGTGACGGAAACAATGTTTCGTTTTTGAATTTCATTATTGAACTTGATAGTATTACTCGCTTCTTGATTATAGTCTAGTTCCGCAATAAAACCTCGGCCCCATTCATTCGCCAGAGCTTGAAAATCTGTGGCAGCTCCAGACAATCTTTGTTGTAGCGGGGCAAGGTATTCTCGTACAATAAATAAATCTAAAGCTATTTCGGCCAAGACATCAGGCCTTTGCACTTTCACGGCGACTTCCTTAACACTACCATCTCTTAGTGTCGCAGTACCTTTATATACCTGACCGATGGATGCACTGGCGATAGGCCCTTTTCCATTATCGCGAAAATCCATACCCTTAATTCTTCCCAATACGTTGTATCCCAATTCCTTTTGAAGGATATCTTTAGCCTTATTGGACGGAAATGGTGGAACGCGATCCTGTAGTGTACTAAGAGCTTCTGAATATTCACTGGGAATCAAATCCGGCCGAACAGACAAAGCTTGTCCAACCTTGATAGCTGTCGGTCCTGCTTTTTGAATCAAGGATAATACTTCCAGGGCTCGTTTGGGTCGTTGTTTTTCCTCATCTCTAAAAATATATCGATCAAGTAGAAAATTGAAAAGAAATTTGTTACTAATACGAAAAAGTTGTAGCATCCTTCGGAGTACGAGTCTCGGATGTTGTGCATAATATGCCTTGGCAATGTTTGGATTGTATTGTCCACGTGCATAGGGTTCATATCCAGATCGATAGTTCTCGGGTGGGGAAGACTCCTGATACAAAAATAAGATAGCTCCCACAGTAATGGGACCTAAAACGGAAGACACTTGAAGCAAAGGAGGAAGTGAAAGGAATACATTCGCCGTGGCCGAAAATATGGAGGTATAATCTTGAAGTTGAATATTCATTAAATCATCGGGTAACATCACTTGCCGAATTTCCCAAAAAGGAGCCCTAAAGATTTGAAAAATACTTTCAGGTGTATTTGCAGTAGAAGTAGAGGGTTGACCCAAAGCAGTAACTTTAAGAAAATCAGATATTTTTTGCCATGAAACGGCACCATTCGATTCTTGAAAGTATGATACGAATTCATCAGTATTGAGATTCAATTGAGATGAGGTTACACTGTACCGATTATACGACGAAACATGTGGTTTATGATAAACAAAATTGGATGTTGAAAATGCCTCCGCTGTGTTATGAGCCAAAAACACAGCCACTACTAGCCCAACAATTGTTCTTTTAATGGTATTGAACGGTAGCTGAGCGTTCACGTTGAGAATATATTTCATTTTTGCGATAACTTATTACACACTGTGACAATGGTTTCGTGATAAATCTGATCGAGGCCGAGTAAAAGCTTATATGGCTCACAGGAAATAACAAACAATGTGTATTTGATTTGTGGGAACTTAAAAATAAAGGTTCTTCCAAAGCTTCATGTCGTGAGAAAGCTGGCGATGATGTGGTGGACAAAAGAAAGCATGACTTGTATTGTTCTGTTACAAATCTTCACTGCATGTAATACTAAAATGAAATCTCAATTTTGAGTTGATTCAAACAAACAAAACATGTCTGCAAACGGAGCTGCAGATCCTTCATTCAATTTAAGACTGGAAGCCTTGGGAGGGCTTTGTGCTGGAATCGTCGGAACAGTTGTAGGATTTCCCTTGGATCTAATTAAAACTAGATTACAAACATCGGGGGGAACTGCCACTTCTGTCATATCCCATTCAACATGGACATCAACCAAACCAACAAGTAGTATTTTTCAAATAGGCATGAATATTATAAGACAAGGTTTGTTTACATGCGATGGTGGTGTATTATTATACTTAAAAGATAGCCAATATCGGATTCATATGTAAAGCCCCTACGTTTTTTTTTCAATTCATTGAATTCTATCCGTAGAAGGATTCGCCTCCTTGTATAAGGGTATAACACCATCACTCATTTCCCTATCCATACTGAATACGCTCAACTTCTCTTCCTATAATTATATACGATCTACTTGGTTGGATGCACAAAGAGGATGGGATATACGAAATGCGTTTGCTGGTGCCTTGGGTGGACCAATAGCAGGCTCCATATCAACCGTAGAACTCTTGATTAAAACGCAATTGCAACTGGATAATGTTTCTGAAAATCGATTCAAAAACTCATGGCAATGTCTTTCAACTATCATTCGAGAACAAGGCTGGAAAAGTTTATATACAGGTCATGGGACTAATTTAACAAGAGAAGCTCTGTTCTTAGGGACATATTTTTTTACATATGAAGGAAGCAAGGTTTTTCTACATGAAAGGACTTTTGTCAGTGGAAATCTAGCGATTCCTATATCAGGAGGAATATCAGGAGCTTTCGCATGGTTCGTGTCGTTTCCTTTGGACTGTATTAGGGCTGGTGTTCAAGGTCGTCCTTTTAGTCAGGGTCCGATTGGACCATCGGCTGTATGCAGGGATTTGTTTAAACGAAAGGGAATCCTGGGACTTTATTCTGGTGTAACACCATCAATTATCCGAGCTTTCTTAGTAAGCGCTAGTCGATTTAGCGCTTATGAACTAGCAATATGGCTTGTTAATTGGTCAGAGGCAAAGCTTTAGGTAAAGTGCTCTTAGAGAATGAATACTCGTCCATTCAAGTGCATCTTCCTAGCACTTTCTAATTTATGAATGATATTAGTACTAGTTTTCATTTCTATTTAATCCTACAATATTTTTTCTTACACAGACCACCCTTGAGCCTGTAAAATTGACGCCAAAAAACTGATTCGTTTAGCGTTGACACCAAAATCACTGTCTCCGATCCTGCTTTGACTTCTAATTTGAACTACACCACTGTCCTCTACTTCAATTCTTAAATCATCTACAAAGGGTTTACCACCGTTGAATAACTTTGCAAAGACACCCTTTCCACTCGAACGATATTCGATGCGGGCGGTTCCTTTACTATCCAACTCATCTACAGCCATCGTCCATCCACCGCCATCGACGTTGCCATTTTCTTGTCCACTTTGAGGATAACTATTAATTACTTTACGAATTATAGATATACTATCAGCTTTAGATGTACCAGTGGGTGGAGACCATGTCGTACGAACACAATTATTACTTCCATCAGGGCAGTTGCCAAGAGCCAAGACTGGCTCTTGTTTAAAAGCAATAGCAACTAAAGAACCCGCGGCAACTTTAGTGAGAAAAGCACGGCGAGGTGACACTGTATAAGCACCAACACAAATGCTTACAAAATTGATCAAAAAGACGGCTGATACAACATGCTTCATGATTCCGTTAATTATGAAATAAAACACTTGCGATCGATCTTCGATCTTCGACTTCATGGTGAACGTGACACGTGACATCCACAGTACTGTACGTCAAAACTGGCGTATGAACAGTAGGAGTACGGTACTTGTAGTTGTTGCTCTACGTTTTTTTTTTCAATTTTGAACTCATAATTCGGTCATGGCGTTTATGCCCCGGATTTAGGCTGATTGGGTTACACCGACTGTGATTCACGAGCTATGATGGCACTATCCACCTCCGGAGTTGACATCTTACTAAAACCCCCAAGAATTGACTCTCTTTTCGTTGGAATAACGGAGCCTTCATTTTTACTGCTGGGAAAATTCAAATTACAGTACGTAGATTAACTAGATGAAGGCTTCTGTCGTAAAATAATGTTTATGTCTATGATAGACGATAAAGATAAGAAACGGGGAAAGGAATTCAAGTGGATAGCTGCAGCGGATAGCTCTTGATCGTCAACAGTTGCTCTTGCCATATATAATCGACACTAACAACTGTATAACTACTAGACTTGTATTATCATACTTTTATTAAAGCCAGTAGAACGGAACCGTTGTTTACACGTCAGATTTAAGAGGCTCTACTGTACTGTATGGATAAATCTTAGGTATCTGATGTCTCATGACTCCGGGCTGGATACGCTTGTGTCTAATAAGACAACTACTGACATGGAAGTATCCCGTCACCCAGTTCGAAAACTTAACGAACAGCAGGATGATCATCGTCCTCGTTGTACTCGCTGATGGAACAAGGGTCATGTCTGGACAGACTGCAAGGCGAAGACCTGTTCAGCATGCAAGTCCTCAATTGAGGGTTTCAAGTTCTGTAACATTACAGCACTCATGCCGAAATGGCTACGAGGTTTGTTCCCAAGTAGTTGTTGGACAACAATGACGATGCAACGAAACCATCAGAAAGTTCTGAAGCGGCTACGACTCAACAGCAGATCAATGATCTGAAAAGGAAACTATCTGCAATGCAGGCGTCGATTACCGCTTCGGAAAAACGTCTCTGCACCTGTATCGAATCTTGCCGAGGGCCCTCCCCGTCATGCTTTCGTCTCCTCAGACTTGAGGCGTTTTTCCGAAGCGGTAATCGACGCCTGCATTGCAGATAGTTTCCTTTTCAGATCATTGATCTGCTGTTGAGCCGTCGCCGCTTCAGAACTTTCTGATGGTTTCGTTGCATCGTCATTGTTGTCCAACAACTTCTTGGGAACAAACCTCGTAGCCATTTCGGCATGAGTGCTGTAATTGGTACAGAACTTGAAACCCTCAATTGAGGACTTGCATGCTGAACAGGTCTTCGCCTTGCAGTCTGTCCAGACATGACCCTTGTTCCAACAGCGAGTACAACGAGGACGATGATCATCCTTCTGTTCGTTCTGTTTTCGAACTGGGTGACGGGATACTTCCATGTCAGTAGTTGTCTTATTAGACACAAGCGTCGCACCCGCTTGGGTTTTGACCAGCTTGTAGGACTTGCTTGCCGGACGAGTTACAATGGGACTGGAAGAAGTACCTTGACCACGTTTCTGAAGACGATTAAGCATACCCAAACCAGAAAGACCACCAAGAGCAACAGCAGCAGAATAAGCAGGGGCATTAAAAAGACATATCAGGTAAATATTCGTTATAGCCTAAAAACAGTACTGATGTACGCACGGACAAGCCCGCAGCGCAGGTTCAACTAATACGCACGTGTATGTCATAATCCCATACAGTACTGTAGATTCGTAACGTACAGGAGATTCGAATCGCCGACGAGTATGTCATCAGGCATCCGATTTTGAGAAATGAGAAAGCACTGTGCTTGTTGTCCAATAATACAAAAGACTCACTTCCATGCTGCAATTGCCATCGATCTTTCTTTCTGTTATCAAGTTGTGAAGACCGCTTATAAATAAATCCTTGCACCACATTCACAGCACAAGCGATGATAAAGTCTTACGGCGTATGTATCTTTCACAATCCATTGAATACGTTGAAGAAAACGCCTCCATGAGAGACATGTGCAATAATCAGCCAGCTCTTCTGCGTCATGAACAGAGTATGGTAACGAGAAAAATTTCTAATGCGCATTCCTTAGAAAAGGCGTCGACTGAAGGGGGAGGATCGGGTATGTTCTTTGTCAGATCCTTTACACGGGATGATTTGACAAATAAGTCTGATTCCGAGACACAATCGTCAAGAGACAGTAGTACTACAAGAGTCCAGGAACGGGAAAAGAGGAATTTGATTCGACGCAGAATCAGTAGCATGAGCGACATTGAGAAAAAATTATCGGGTAAGAGATTTGATGAACCGATTCAAAACAAGCCAACTGTGCATCTGGAGGGTCTGCTTATAAAGAAAAAAAGTCATCTCAACGACGACGACAGTTTTAGTAGTCTGAGCTACGGAGTTCATGACGAGGACGAGGACTCATTGGAATCTTGTGATCAAGTTGGTTATTGCAATTTAAAATCCTCTAATATGTCTGAAATGGGTACGACAGAATCATTTTTGGGTGAAATTTCTTTTTTCTCTTCTTAACGATATTAACATTTTGATCATTCAATAACTTGTTACGTTGAAAGAAATGTGTTTGCAGCAACCAGAGCAAGGCATTATAACCCCTATGACGGATGACCTATCTGATGTGTCTGCCAAGATACTCAAAGTTTATGAAACTCAGACAAATGAGAAGGTCGAAAATGGTTTGATCCAGGTGAGATATACCATTCCTGATTGTGTTATAAATGAGAAAAGCTTATTTTTCTCTAATTGTTCATTCATTCAGCAAAGAAATTTAGAAAAGGGAACCTTCATAACTCGTCAAGTCTCCGTGCAAGATACAGTGAAAATTATGAACAGAATATGTTACATATGTCAGACCTCATTCTTCATCGGGGGATTTGTATGCCCTTGCAATTTCTGCGGCATGTTCTTTCATCGAGAATGTCTCATTCGTTGGTTTAATCACCGACCAACTTGCCCATTCTGTTCAAGGCCAGTGATTTGTACTTCAGAATTTGCAGGAAGCAACTGACATACCCATAATGTAAATCGGTAACACGTGTATATTTGTAATAGTGGTAATTTGTTCGTCTTGTACGTATCTCGTTAAACAACATCAAGCTTAATTAAATTACAATCCCATGTTTTTCCCTACAAACCTGGGAGTTGCACAGGATATTCTTTCCTCGTCTACACATAGATGCAACAGATCTTAGTATAATCATTTACAATCAGTCCTTCCCTCATCTGCCATCTCTTGCAGTCGTTTTTCTCTGTACTCAGACAAGGCAATTTCACTATATGCTATACCAAGCATCAGCGGGGTGAAAAGAGCTAGCCCTGCCATCAATCGACCTTGGAAAAGTCCACCACATATCATCCCTCCGACAGATCCACCCAAAGCATGTGATAAGAAAAGTCGATTCTTTTGCTCATGCACGTCGTAATAATGGAGATCTTCCCTATCAGGCTTCAGCGGTAATTTAAGAGCATTATATGCGATTCTCTCTGTACCGAAACAAGCCGTGCCACATAGCGCGAAAGATTTTGATGTAGATATTGCTGTTTTAAGTGTATTAGAACCTCGATAAGTTGCAAGAGATGCACCAACAATGAGCCCAGTTAATGCGGCTAAAGTCATGCGATGTGCCACATGATCAATTTGATCCATTAGATGATATGGCTGTTCCTTTTTCTCCTCAATCCTATCCTTTACTTTCTCCTTTTTGTGTAGATACTTCTTTGAGAATGATTAATCATGAAATACTTGCTATGAATAATGTTTCCGTGTATTGCTTGGCGTAGAGTGCTGAATGCGAAAAAATGATAGCATCCAAGCATGAAAAAGTCTTGATGTGCATTATGCTAAGTCAAAAATACCTTCGATGAGTATAAGGTATGCGTACAGTAAATAATTCATTTGGATGATTAGGGTATAATTTCATATATTCTATTTGTTAACGAGGTTTTATTATGCCGCCTTAGCTAGAACAATACCCTCAAATTTGTCCTGAAACCATTTAATTGCATCTTCTTTGGTCACCTTATGATTGTGCCCAACGCGTGAATTTCTAATTTTTCTCTTTGCTACACGAGCTCCAGCTCTTGTTAAGCAAACAAAGAAATCCATTCCATAAATACCCGTCGTGGGGTCATATTTAATTCCAAGATCAATGTGCTCATTGATACCAAACCCGAAATTTCCAGTTTGTGAGAAGTTCTTTTGCAAAAGTTCGTATTCCTTTACTTTAAGACCACGTTCCAAGATTTCGAGAGCCTTCTCTCCCCTAACAGTAACATGCACAGCAATTTTCTCGTTACGACGAATACCAAACGAACGAAGAGTGTATCTAGCCTTGGAGTATACAGGTTGTTGACCTGTCAATTGCTCAAGCACACGTGCAGCTCGGGTAAGCCGATCGCCTGACTCTCCCACGCAGCAGTTGAGGATGAGCTTGTCTACCTTGATTTCCCTCATAGGATTGGATGCTTTGCCTTCAGATGCCATGTTTTTTTTTGTATACGAATGTTGGTTTCCTGTAAACTATCAATGTAGTAGGAAATGGAAGCCCAATATAGTATTGCTCACGTTAGTTGCCTGTGAACCGACCAAAACATGCCAAATGTGTAGTCCACATACGACTTCTCGTACTCATCAGTTACCTCTTACTATATATCGAACATTGCACGACTTGTACTCGCCCTCGCCCCCGTCATGGAAGCATTTTTGTGTAGGAGTACAGTACAGTGCGTATTATGCAGCACCAAATATATAGTTATCATTTAGAAGTGGCGACACTTCTTTTATACATCCGTAATAGCTTCTATCCAAAGTTTCCATGTTGAAGGATTATTTTATTGAAAGGGGGCTGGACCTCAGTAGGACCCTATGTTTTTAAAAAATAATGTTTTCCAAACCGATTGGCTTAAATGAATTGTCATGCCTGCATTGTGAGCATGACTTTTCTGTCCATACTGACTATAATTGATCCTCTTGATGATATGTCCACTATGATGCACATTAATTCGAATCTCTCGTAAAATTGTTGCAATGACGTAATGTTTAGGGTAAACTGTCTATTAGAAGCCTGTATTTATCCCCAGAAAATGAACTACGTCCCTGATTGCTTTGTCGTGTAACAGAATTCGTATTTGGCGCTATACTGAAACTATCACCTATATTGTAGCTGTAAGACGGGCTAGTTTAATTGAGGATGATGATCATAAATATGAGCATTAAAGTTGAGCTATTGAGCCAACATGACATCATCATCATCACCAAATTGTAAGTTGCCTTGAATATCTTTACAATCGTTAACAATTCTGTGGTGTAAATTATCGCTCTGGGGATTTCGAGGAAACGTGAATGACTAAGTGGAAATTTATCTATTGCGATAATTTATTCTGAGATATATAAATACTGAATATATATACAGCATTACATTTCATTCGAATACAATTGAATGTTACATCTCTGAACTAAGCAATCCAATGCATATTGATATTCACGTTTCGACTGATACGTCGATATGACGCTTTCATGAATTGCATCGCATTTAATAGTCTGTATAAAATCGCACCCTCCGGATAATTGAATATATCTAGCGAAAGCCCATTGACAAACACACCAATTTTTAATCGGACATTGTCCACTTGATCCTATGGATTGAAAATACACTCTTAAAAAAGGTTTCTTCGCCGCCATTTGCAAGATGATCATTGTTCCTACATACCATGACACGCCATCATAGATGAGCACCAGTTTGGTTGACCTGTTGCTGAGCAAAAGTTTCCTCCGATTGTGCTATTCACATTGATGCATATAAGATGTGAGCCATGATCGTTTTCTTGTCGTTCACAAAAGCCACTTCTTGTGTAGCCTGTAAGGGCCTTTCCCGACAAGTTTGAAATCAGCTATCTCACTTCTAAAGAAACATCTTATTAGTGATGATGATACCTTACCATTCCATAGGCCGAGCATGCTTGTAAAGGTCGTCCAAAAATATTACGCTCGCCCGTAATATCCCCATGAACAGCTAAAAGCCATGTGAATAGTATGGATAGAAGCTTCCTTTTATAACTGATCATCATTCGAATTTCTTCCCCCTGCCATCAGATGGCTTACTTCAGTAAGTCTGAAAACAAATATTCTCTACTGAAAAGCTTATCCCCTAATCGTTTTTTACCACGCACGTGGTAAAAAACCTCCTATTTTTGATCCAAAGTATCTTCCCTTTCCGACTAAAATAGAACAAAAGTAGCGATAGATTCAGATTCAGCGTTCAATT
>Ga0169931_10014182_pt1 | contig 10812 bp, 7 predicted proteins | sample Kivu_15m_20L_FD_129675 | JGI IMG/M metagenome (GOLD analysis project Ga0169931, IMG submission 129675) | Freshwater microbial communities from Lake Kivu, Western Province, Rwanda to study Microbial Dark Matter (Phase II) - Kivu_15m_20L... | ecosystem: Environmental > Aquatic > Freshwater > Lake ... | reverse complement strand
CTCTCGAATGTTCATCCCATCACCATAAATAGGTAATTTTTGACCAGAGTTAAGCTTATTGATAAAGACTGGTATCACCTTTTCGGGAAATTGATATTTTCCATAGTTATTGCAACACCGAGTTGTACGAATGTCCAAACCGTGAGTTGCAAAATAGCTTCGAGCCAGTAGGTCTGACGCAGCCTTGCTTGCGGCGTAGGGAGAATTGGGTTCAAGCGGGAAAGCCTCGTCCGCAGAGCCTTCATTTAGGGAACCATAAACCTCATCGGTGGATACGTGAATGACTGTTCTGATACCAGCTTTATGACTAGCTTCGAGGACTCTAAATGTTCCAAGTATATTGGTTTCCACAAAGGCCGACGCATCATCAATTGATCGATCAACATGTGATTCGGCAGCAAAATGCACAACAAAGTCATGTCCCGCCATGGATTTTTCCAGCAATTCAAAATCGCAGATATCGCCCTTGATGACCGATAATCGGGGATCACCTAGGAAATCTTGGTAATTCTTTGGGTTCGCGGCATATGTAAATTTGTCATAAATGGTCACACCAGTCACCCCTTCAACATTATTAAAGAGATGCTCTACATAATTTGAGCCAATAAACCCTGCGCCGCCCGTAACAAAATATCGCACATTAAAAGCCTAGTGCAAATTTCCTTGCCCTCCCAGTAGGGTTGACTCATGTTCTGGTCATCAAATACGACAGCACCCTCTGAGTGTGTACCATGAAGGGAATAGTCCTCGCTGGCGGACTTGGCACCAGGTTAAATCCGCTAACGAAGGTGACAAGTAAACAGTTGCTTCCGGTGTACGACAAACCACTTGTTTACTATCCTCTTTCTACATTGATGCTTGCGAACATACGAGACGTTTTGGTGATTGCCGCTCCCAATCAAATCAATAGATTCAAGGACTTGCTTGGAGATGGTGATGATTTTGGACTTTCGATAGCGTATAAAGTTCAAGAGAAACCAGCGGGGATTGCAGATAGCTTGATTCTGTCGGAAGATTTCTTGAATGGTTCTAAGTCTGCACTAACTTTAGGTGATAACTTATTTCATGGTTCTGGACTTGGTCGAAGGTTAGAGGGATTCAATAACGTATTTGGAGCTCAGATATTCGGATACCGCGTACAAGATCCGAGCCCTTACGGTGTTGCTACAGTAAATAGCGAGAATAAAGTAACAGAGCTTGTAGAAAAACCGAGGAATTCGGAATCCAAGATTGCAATCCCAGGGCTCTATTTTTTTGATGAGACGGCATCAAGTCGAGCAAAAGCGTTGAAACCAAGCGGTCGAGGCGAACTTGAAATTTTGGACTTATTAAAGTCTTACTTGGCAGATGCGGCACTAAATTTAGAAATGCTTCCTCGAGGTACAGCATGGTTTGATTCTGGAACATTTGATGACCTTCATGAAGCAGGTACTTATGTGAAACTCATGCAGGAGCGCACAGGCGAGCGTGTGGGAGATCCTCTAGAAATTGCAAAAATTAGAGGATGGGTAAATTGATTCCATTTAATGTGCCATATGTTCCTGAAGCCTCAAAAAAATATGTTTTAGAAGCGCTAGAAAGTAATCATCAACAAGGCGATGGACCCTTTACAGCAAGGGCATCAAAAATGGTCTCGGATCTCGTCGGTGGAGGTCATATTCTCCTCACACCTTCGTGCACCCATGCTTTAGAAATGGCAAGCATGTTGGCAAACATCGGTCCAGGCGACGAAGTGATTCTTCCTTCATACACCTTCACCTCTGCTGCGACGGCAATAACTAAATTTGGTGCAACCCCTGTTTTTGTCGATATCGAGATGGAGACTAAAGGAATTGATGTTAATCAAGTCAGGGATGCGATTTCACCGAAAACAAGAGCTATTTCGTGGGTGAATTACGCTGGAGTCGCCCCCGACATTGAGGGACTTCAGAGTTTAGCGAAGGAGTTTAACCTTCTTCTCATTGAAGATAATGCTCATGGGTTGGGCGGATCATACAAAGGAAGGCAACTTGGGAGTTTTGGAGACTTCGCTACGCAAAGTTTTCATGCAACCAAGAACATCCAGTGCGGCGAGGGTGGGGCACTTGTTATAAACAATAAGGAATTCATCGACAGGGCCGAGATTATTCGTGAAAAGGGAACTGACCGCAACAAATTCATTCGAGGCGAAGTTCAAAAGTACCAATGGGTTGATCAAGGTAGTAGTTATTTAATTGCGGAACTACTTGCTGCGATTTTAGTTGGTCAATTGGGCGAATTTTCAAGAATTCAAGCCAAGCGACAATCAATTTGGGATGTCTATTACTCTTGTCTAAACGAAGTAATTCTTCAAAACCATTCCACAGTCTCTAAGTTGACCCTTCGCAGTCAAGATAGCAGCCACATCTTCTACGTTGAATTCCATTCTCAGGAAAAAAGAGATTTTGTAAAAGCGTTAATGAGAGACTCTGGATTCGAACTCTCTACACACTACGAGCCGCTAAATCTATCGATACATGGTAAGCGATTCGGCAAAAGCATCACAGAATGTGAATTAAGTAAACAATTTAGCCAATCAATATTGCGCTTTCCCCTTTATCCTAAATTGACTTTTGAAGAAGCGGACCTCGTGGCAAAAAATATTCTGAAACACCTAAAACGTTAGTTCGCGTGCCAAGTTAGTACAAGATTCATTCCTTCAACTTTAACGCCCAAACTTTGCCACCAGTATCTTTCAAATCTTTGGCTAGATTCGGGCTCAAAGTCAGGTCAATTGCCTCATAGCCGCATTCAGCCAGATAAAGTTTGGTCACGTCCGCACTATCTAAATCCTGAGGCCCAAACGAAAAAATCAGCGATTTATAGTTTTTAGCCCAGTCAACCTGTGAACAATTCGCTTTACCGGGCACATCAGATATCATGCTGTAAAGAAATAATTGTGAACTAACTAGTGGAATACCCGAGTCAGGCGTGAACCAAGATCTGGGTGTTGGTTGAATAGTCTTTGAAATATTCAAAACAACCCCGCGTTGAAGTGTCAGTTTGGCATACTCAGACTTAGCCTCATAAAAGTTGCCTTCGAATGGCACCGCATATTGGCGAAAATCTTGAGCATGTGAAAATATTGGCAACCCCAAAATAAGGCATGAAGCCACTACCATTGAAACGTACCTTGAAGACTTAAGTTTCACAACAGATTTTACTAAAGGCGAACATATCAATAAAAACAATAGAACTCCTATAACTAAAGCTCCAACCTGAATAAATCGCAAGCTTGAGATTACTCCAGTAAATTGATCTAACAACAAAACAGAAAGAACCGCAAAAGAGAGAAACAATACGGTCACTCGTTCCGACAAAGTCCTCTCCAAAATTAAGACTAAATACAGCAGGGCAAAAAACTTTAGGATATACAAACCGCAAGCAGCCCATATGTAGCCAAATATATTGGTGTATAGCAGGGTCTGGGCAAGATACACTAGTAAAAGAGAGATGGAGGTCAAGTGAATTACTTTAAGAGACTTGAACTGTGTTTGACGAAATGTCACCAAGTAAAATGTTAAAACTAGATAAGAGATAACGATGACCAGCCAATAGTAATTCAAGTGGGAGGAGAGCACATTGCTCCAAAAGTCAGGGAATCCGTTTGACCCGTAAGGATTCGGAGAACTTACTACACTTGAACCAAAGTATAATTGCCGTAGAATGAATGGGATCCAGTCTCCAGAAATGAAAAAGTAGATGAGTTGAAAACCAGCCGAAATTGACACTGTAGCCCCAAGAAAATACTTTAAGAACTCATATCTGGAAACAGCCTTTACGTAAAAAAGATATAGCACTGAAATTCCAAATGCAATCATTCCGTGAAGAAGGTATGCATTTGAAAGACAGGCAACAGCGATTCCGGCAAAAACTATGGAGCGAACATTTTGGTCTCTCCCCTCATCGGGCGAGATTTTTACAATATAAAAAAAGTACATGCAGTAAAAAGATATGGTTGGGCCCATAGTGTAGCTACTTCCAAATGCACCAAGCAATACTGGGTCAGACATGAAAATCAGAACTAAAAGAAATGCTGGCCACCTCCCTACATAACGGTTCGAAATCCTGTAGAGATAGTAAAAGGCGATAGAGACCCAAAATAAACCAACAACAAGCTGACCCCAAAACGAGCTAAAGAAGTAAAAGAAAATTATTTTTGGAAGAATTACGATGTACCGTTGAAGATAGTAGGTCGATGCAAAATCATTTTGATAACTCAAATGAGGATTGTCACCAGCGCCCCAGTAGATCCATGCATCAATGTATCCTTTTGAATTTGTGAACCATAAGGGATCAATAATGGTGGAAAATAAGAAAAATGCACAGAAAAATATTGGAAATGAAAATCGCCTAATTGAATTAGTCAACAGAAGTCGCATGAAATAAACCTGAATCGGCTACAATTGAGAATTGAGGCACTCTATTGAGATACTTCTCATCATCTATATAAACCCAATCTACGCAGGACCTTCATGGCAAGGGTTTCATCAATGGAGATTCTAGACTGCCTTGTTGCCCGTGCCTCACGCTCTTCATTAGAGGCGATAAGTGACTTACTTATATCTTCAACAGGTATTAACTGATTAAGATCACCGTAACTATTCTCCAATGTTTCTAATGCGCAGTCATAAAGACCGTAAACTTCGTAAATTGCAATAAGTTTTATCTTATCAACCAAAGACAAACCTCCATCAAGTCCATCCTTAATAAAAATAGCGTCACCCCAGAGAGATTGTCCATTTTGGGTTTGAGCTGGAAAATCATAAAGAAATTTTGAAGGAAGCACACTTCGGCTGTATCGGTTGACTTCTAGCTTGTAAAGGTGCAGATTATTTTGATTCGCGAGCTTACCTATGTTCCAAAGAGTATTGCCCTCGTCTCCTAAGTTGCCATGGAATTGTGATTCGATATCAAGCAACAACAATTCAGAATCTATTCGAGTAGTAAAGAATTGCCTCATAGCTAAATAGTCGTCACCATCGATATCGATTTTGAGAAGATCAAGACTCCTAGATGGAAGTAAAGCCAATAAGTCATCTACGCTAATTTTGGTCTTATCTACGATTATTTCTAAGCCCGAATTGAATGTAGATGCAATCTGATCGTATCCACTCTGCGTTTCTTTCCAAGCGCTAGTCCTGTTGAAAAATTGCATAGTTGTCGCATCAGCACCGCCACTTCCCCCATCAATTTGGAGAAGTCCAGAAATGTATTTTGAGTTGGGCTCTCGTAAATTACCGAGACGTTCCATTTCATTTTTTAGAGGATCAATTCCTACGTAATGTAAAGCACTTCCAAGTCTTTCCCACTGATAGGGTCTTCCACTAGAGCAGCCAACGTCTATGGCATTAAGAGACACGCCTGCCTCTACAAGAATTTTCTCCCAGTTGTGAACCATTCAAGAAGTGTACTCTGTGAGCTGAATTTGAAGCCGAAGCGAACCACACATTGTAGTGAATGAGAATCTAAGGGTTACGCTTTCCAATCAAAAGCCAGGTGTCTTGCAGCCAATACAGATCGATTCGTGAGGCAATTAGATCATCCACGCAGGCGCAAATGGCATCAAAAACTCCAACAGTGGAACTGTATCTCTCTCTTTCTTCCCGGAAAGGGAGAAAGTCGTGCCAAACAATGACACCGTCATCTGATATGAGTTCTATTGCAAGCTTTGTGTCGTGGATGACAGTTTCAAAATCATGAGCTCCATCAATCAGAATCGAATCAAACTTTTCAAGAAAATCTCCTCTTGATAGTTCTAAGCTATTGCAGAAAATTTGCTTGACTCTAGATTCATATCCCATCTGCCTATAAATCCACCCAATTGAAGCTTCTGAATCGCTCTGCTGATTTACATCCACGCCCGTGAATTGCATTCTTCTGGCAGGATAAAGAGACGAGCTATAAACCGGTGATTGCGTTTCGGATTGACTTGATTCTCCAAATGGTAAATTTATAGTTGTCATATTTCCAGATGAATTACAGCAGAAAAGTGCAGCGCCAAACCCTTCCCAGGTTCCGAACTCGAGATGATTCTTAGCATTCATCAAACCATAAATCTTGGCAAGTACAGGGGCGTCATTAACTTCCATTTTTGGACCCCTACCAGGCAAAAGTGGGAAGACCACATCTCCAAGATTGCTTTTTTCTTGAAATAAATCACTAAAAAATTGATCAACCGTAACCTGATTGATTCGACCATCTAGAAGTTCTGGAGAGGTCTTGTCAGAAACTTCATTTAGTTTTGATTGCGAATATGCATGAGGTGTGATGTTTAAGGAATTGGACCAGTTTTCTAATACTCTGTCACTTTTCCTTAAAACCAAGTTATTACCGTCTAAAAGAAGAGCATTCCTGTAACCGAGCTCGACTAGTCTCTCCAAAAGGTGTCCTACTTCGTGCCCTCTCGTGTTTAATGCATAAGAAAATTCAATCATTAGCCACGGATTAAAGCGTTCAATCGTCATAGCTGCACCCTGTAGAATTTCCAACTCAAACCCATCAGTATCAATTTTTATGAGGTTTAATTCTTCCAAATCAAGTGTTTCAACAAAATCATCTAAAGTAGAGATTGAAAAAGTTGCGGCTACCGGTGGCTTACCCCACATTTTATATATATTTTCTGAAATGGATCCCGTGGTATCAGATAAACCTAATTGAAATTCTTTTACATTTGACAACGAATGGTATTTCACGTTTTGTTGTAATAGTTCAAACGTTTCTGTAGGCTCAAGTGAAAATACCTGACCATTTTTTGCGATAGTTCCAAACAAGATTGAGTATATGCCCACATTGGCACCAACATCAATTATCTTCCATGAATCCCGTACATTCTCGAATACCCAGCGTTTCGAATTCAATTCACACTGCGGGTAATACCAATCAAAATACTTGTATGAAAAAGGCAGTTCAAATTCTCCCAAGCCCGGAAATTGAGTTTTGCTCGAACAAATTTCCTCTTGGACTTTTTTTGCACTGGAGATACTCAGGTCTCTATGTAGGAGGAATTGCTTAAACCAATCCTTAAATTTAACGGGCAGCAATCGAAGAATTCTTGATCGAATCGAGAGATAAATCGACCCAAGAATCATTTGATGAGCTTTTTCCTAATTGCGGCACGAAGCTTAATTGGTAAGAACGTCCTGAGGGTATGAAAAACTAAATTTTGCAAAAACGGCATCTTATGAGGTAGGCCATAATCAAACCTAATCCCATTAAGAAGGATAGTTTTCTCGTAGTATGTCAATTTAGGATGCGGTGACTTACACATTCCCGATAAAATAGCAGAATAATTATTGAAAAGTGGAACAGAGAAGAATCTCCTGGCGAGACTCCTAATGGCCCAGTTCTGTGCTCGAACTAAGGCAACGCGGGTATAGGGTTTTATCATTTTAGCGATTAGCGGAAGTTCTAGTGCTATCCAACCCGCATTTAAAGTTTGTGCACGAGAATCTAACAGCATTTCATCAACGCCAAAATCGAGGATCACGAGATCGCTCTTCGCTAAAGATTCACGAACCGCTTTTAATGAACTTCCGCTCTTTGCTGTCGCAACTGTTACTTTGCGAGACTTTGCTATCAAAGTTATTTTTTCAATTAAACTATCATTTGCAGAAACAAGAGTGAGTTGATCTTTTGGTTTGAGACCATTCAACTCATCCATTAAGAAAAGTAAAGTTCTATCCACATTGTAGAAATTGTTTTTGTGTGTTGATTGAAGATGGCAAGGTTCAATTGTTTTTGTAGAATGAAACTTAAATGTCGATAAATCCTCCATGTAGTCTTGAAGAAAATAATCAGAAATTTCTATCTCTCTCATTCCCCAATTGACCTTGTTTTCATAAGCTTCAGAAACTAATGCACCACTATTCATAGTGGTGTTTGAATGGAAGTGAGTGAGACTTCTAAGGTGGTTTTGATGAAAAGTTCTCAATCCGAATTCAGTGGGAAGAATTTTGGAATCTATTCCTGTTTTCCGGATCATTTGTACCGCGGCTCGTGAATCGACATGCCAGCCATTTAACATATCTTCAGGAAAACCCTTAACAAGTTCCCACATCTCCCGTGGTGCTAGTTGAAAGTCCCCAATCGCATCAGCAAAGATTAAGTTTTCTGAATTGTCTTCTGTAGGTGTCGTTGTAACATCAAGCATGATCGGTGTGTTTTCAGATAATGTTCGAATTATGTTATTTGTCAATTTCGGATCACGCTTGTCCAACACTTCCCAAACATATTCTGGTACTTCGTATCTAAATGATTGCCATAGTCGGTCATCCAATTGACCAATCAAATCTTGAAATGATAAATCATCTTCCCCGATAAATAGGATGTCTGTATTTGTAGATAGAATCCATTTATTTTGGGGTTTCGATCTACGAATGCCTACATTTCTGGCAATCGGCTCCAAAATCATTTTTGAGCTCACGCCCTTAACTGCCTCGTGGACTTTAGGATCCACGGCCAAAATACGTAAGAATTTCTTGGTTTGTTCCGTTAGGTCGTCAATTATCGAAACAGGCATCGGTGGGAATGGCCTTGGCGTATTCCAATCAACAAAAATCAATTCATCGCCATCCCTTAGGCGCATAGAAATTGAATTCAGGCTAGAAGCAACTCTTTTTCCTAAGTTATAACCATGGTTGTCGTTACGTCCAACCACGACAACGGATATCATCCGGTTAGAATAGCAGCGATATTGGGGGAGTCTTGAAAGTAGCAGTTGTTGGATTAGGTAAGTTGGGACTGCCGTTAGCAGCACTTTTGGCGACGTCTGGAAACGAAGTCCGTGGCTTTGATTTGTCTTCCAGTCACAGGGATTCTATCAGGTCTGGAACAATTAACTTCAAAGAACCCAGATTAACCGAGTTGCTCATGGATGCTCGCGAATCATTTGTAGTTGTAAATTCGATTTCTGAAGCAATGAATAATGTGGAAGTTGTTTTTGTTATCGTTCCCACTCCAAGCATGCCCAGTGGCGAATTTACAAATAAATTTGTAATTGATGCATTGAATGAAATTGGCACAGCAATCGCCGGAAGAAATAAAAGAATCGTAATCGATATCGTTAGTACTGTAATGCCTAATTCCTGCGCTGGAGTTCTCAGTCAAGCGCTTGAGGAGACTTCTGGTCGGAAAATAGGCGAAGACTTAGGCCTTTGCTATAACCCCGAATTTATTGCCCTTGGATCCGTTATTCATGACATGGAATACCCAGATATGCATTTAATTGGCCAATCTTCGGATTGGGCGGGGGAGTTAGTTGAATCTGCTTTAAAGACCATTACTCGACGTGAAGTTCCGGCAAGACGTATGAGCTTAACAGAAGCCGAATTAGTTAAGATCGCGGTAAATAACTATGTGACCATGAAGATTTCATATGCCAACATGCTTTATCAAGCGGCATTGACTTTAGAAGATGTCAATATTGACACCATTACAAATGCAATAGGTCTGGATTCACGTATCGGAACTAAATATTTGAGAGCAGCTGCTCCATACGGAGGTCCATGTTTCCCGCGAGACACCCGTGCACTTTCCTTCCTATATGGCAAATTAGGCCTTGAAGATTCTCTTTCTGAAGCAACGGATTTGGCAAACCAGAATCACACTTCTTTTATCTCGAAGTTCATTCAAAAGAACGCTATTGAAGGGGCAAGGATAGGAATTTGCGGAGTTAGTTATAAAACTGGTACACAAGTTATTGAAGAAAGTCCAGGCATCGCGATCGGAAGAAAGCTTGCTGAGGACGGGCACGAGATTAGGTTTTGGGACGATGAAGGTGCAACGCCAGATGACTTAGAAAATGTGTTTCATGCAGAAAGTTCGGCTGAATCTTTGGTTTCTGAAGTTGATTTTGTAGTCATAACTCGTCCACTAAATAATCCAAAAGCCTTCTATGAGCTTTTGAACAAATATGAGAAACCTTTCTTAGATCTCTGGCGCCAAGGATAAGAATTGGTGCTCGATAATGATTTAAAGAAAGTCGTTGTATTTATAACTTCATTTAATAGACGAGAAACAACTCTCCGATTCCTAGAAAGTTTATGTACGGAAGCATCACGGTCGCGACATTTCATTTCGGTTTATCTGATGGATGATTCATCGCCAGATGGAACAGGCGAAGCAGTTTCCGAAAAATACCCAGATGTAAATGTAATTTACGGAAATGGGAATCTTTATTGGGTTGGTGGGGTACGTCTAATTCTCGAAACTATTGGTGAAGATTTGAAGAAATATGATGCAATCTTGTTGATTAACGACGACATAGTATTGAGTCCAGGAAGCCTCGATTCACTCGTACACTATGGCTTTTCTGAAGATGCAATAATCGGTGGGACAGTCCGCTCTCGGGACGGTCAAATCGAATCGTCGGGAAGTTTGCTAGGAAGAATTTGTAAACCAAAACCAAGATTATTAGTTGCAAATGGGCAACTGCAAAAGTGCGACCTCATGCCAGGGCACGTAATGCTCATACCAATGAGCATTTATGATTCATTAAATGGTTTCGATAAAATACTTCCATACCGATTCTTAGATTTAGAATTTACTCTTCGCGCAAGTAGGAATGGCAAGAAAGTCTTACTCGCACCCGAAATTGTTGCAGTCACAGATGAAGTTCACAATTATTATCTTGAGACTTCCTCGATGCGCGGAAGCATAGGCAACTTAGTCAAGAGAATACTCCTTGATCCTAAAGGCCCTCAATGGAAAGAAAGTGTCTATTATCTCCGCAAAGTGTCACCGATAATTTGGTGGCTTTGGCTTCCATTCTTTTACAGAGCTTTCTTTGTAGCG
>Ga0169931_10014180_pt1 | contig 10813 bp, 11 predicted proteins | sample Kivu_15m_20L_FD_129675 | JGI IMG/M metagenome (GOLD analysis project Ga0169931, IMG submission 129675) | Freshwater microbial communities from Lake Kivu, Western Province, Rwanda to study Microbial Dark Matter (Phase II) - Kivu_15m_20L... | ecosystem: Environmental > Aquatic > Freshwater > Lake... | reverse complement strand
ATTTCAAATATTTATAATTCAAATAAATGAGAAAACAAATTTTAAACAAAAACGAGGAATCAGCTCAAACTCAGAATACAAACGTTCAACCCTTGATAAATAATGAACAAATATTTAATTTTATAAATACGAGTAACAAAATTTTTTGCAAGACTCATCCAAATCAACAGGCTAAATCAATATGTATGGATTGCAAAACCTTCTGCTGCATGATTGAAAACTGTGGACAGCCACATATTTACCATTCTATTGAGAATCTCGATTATCTTCTTAACAATCAGGTGCTCCCCGCAATGAATTCACTGAGACAAATAAACGCAGAGATACTTAGCAACAAATCAAAGCATTTGTCTAACATAAACACATTTAAGAACAATTTAAAATCTTTCGCATTGGAAGAGAAACGTAAAGTTGATGAGGAATACCGTAAGATCCTCCACTCTGTACAGGTGATTTACAACAGTTACATGGATGATGTAAATGATTTCATCGATGACCTCGATCAAAAATTTGATGGTCTTCATGAAAAAATTAATACAATTTACTCAAAAGATAAGGAAATAGGCGATATAAATACTTATGTAGATGGAATTATTAGTAGATCATTTAATACACGTGCGAATAACTTAGATAATCAGGTATTTGTTGAATTGATTGCAAAAGATGCAAAACCTCTCAGTCAGAAGCTCAAGACCAAGTATTCAAATTTCTCCAAATTTGATTTCGACAAAGAAATTAAAGAAATTAAAGCCAGCGCCGAGAAAGAATATCCTAAATCAGATAAGCTAGGATATCTAACATCAGTAGGCGCTAAGATCAGTTCAGATTTGGAAGAATGGTCTGCTATGAAAAAGAACAAAATCAGTAAAGACAAAAGAAAATCCTTGTCTAAGATGAAGCGTATGGTTAGCATGAGAAATACTCTTATGAATAAAGATAATTTGAATAATATCATTGACATCGACTTAGACTTGTTCGTGCGCAGTCTATTCGAAGAAATTAACAAAATCAGAAAAAATCCGAGGGAAGGTATTAAATACCTTGACGAATACGTAGATCTAATTAACAGTAACGAAGATATAACTGGATTAAACGAAACAATTCAGCTAAGAGATCCAAATCAATCAGGTATGCTGAATGAAAGCATGATCCAACAAAGTGGAAGCCTTAGAGACAAAATTTTGTTTATCTACAATTATTTCGAAAGTCTAATTAACGCAAAAGTTTCCTTGACGCCGTTTGAATGGGACAACGATCTTTCTAATTCAGCTGAGGATTATCTCAAACAAACTCAGGGCAGAGTGGATAAGGAATTCGCAAATGTTCAGAAGCAAATGAAGGAAATTGTAGTTAACAATTACTATAGCAATTATGTTGACATTATCCCTATAGTATTCAATGGTTCTTCAGTAATGTGTAAGATTATCATGAATTTCTTTATTAATGAAATTTATTGGGATATGATAAGTAGACAGAACATTATTTTCAGTGATAAATTTAATGTTGCAGGAATTTGTGGAATTAGCACAAATGTGATTAACAAGATAATTCTAATTGCAAACTTCAGTTATTATCTGAATAACAGTTGAAGAGCCGTTTTAAAATCGGATTTTATAAAATATTTTCTAAAATAAAATAGGGGATATCCCCATAAGAAAAACTTTAATTAACACCAATCTATTTATATTTCTATATTTTATGATTTATTAATATTAAATAATTAATTTAATATTCCAACTACTTTTAAATATGAAAAATCTAAATTTTATGTTCCTTATTACTTTACTATTCATAGCTCATAACACTTCAAATAATTTGAAATCGAAATCTAATCTAAAATCTAAATCTAATACAAAATCACAAATGGACACAAAGAATTCAGCATTGAACCTTTCTTCAGAAAAAGAACCATTTCCAATCAAAAAAGAAAATACAGACCAAGCTGTTAAAAACAATGATATCTCAGATGCTAATTATGCGAAAGAAAATTCCGTTAAAAAAGATTACAAATTTTCGGAAATTATTCCAATATTATTTATGTCCGCATTACCTTGAAAAAGCCAGCTGAATTAATTTTGAATAAATTTATATAAATATTTCTATCAAGTTATAAAAATCTTAAATTTATATTAAGAATATAAATTATAAAATTATGATCCATCAATTACTATCAAACATAATAATGTTCTGCTCATTAATATTCACATAATCGTTTGAATCATATTCTTCCTCATATGATTCAACTCTTGCTAATTCATAATCTGATTTTAAAATTACCTCTGCCTTTTCTTCTTTAAAATCAGTGATAATCTTTAATCTATGAAAAAATTCACGGGAATAATTTGATTTAATCACAAGCTCAACATTTGATGCAAGGACAAAAAATTTATCAGGATTTAAAGTTAATTTGTCTGATACACTATTAGCTGAAATTTCTTCTAAATAAGAATCCAAAGATGTTGAGATACAAATTTTAAATTCAAATTTTTTAAATTTCAATTCTGAAAATATTTTCAGGTAATAGTCAAGCTCGATTCTTGAATCGCATTTTAGTTTTAATTCTTTTAATTGATAAAATGATTCATTTAAAATTTTTTGAGCATTCGATGGACTTTTTGTGGAATTCATGTAATGAATAGAGAATGTGTTGAGGTCTTGTTTTGTGATTTGTCGTTTGTTAATTTTTAAAATGTTTGCAAATTCGATAAATAACAGAGGTTTTACGATATTTTTCGATGAATTCGATTTTATATAGGATTCCTTGGTATATATTGCAAGATTCACATCGGTCAAACTCATTACGACTTCTATCCATCTGTTACACAAGACGAAACACCCTGTTTTCATTTTAAAAATACCTAAAATTTCCTTGGGCTAAAATGTTTATCCCATATGGGGGTTTCTTTATTAAAGAGATTTTTACTCTTGAAATATTTCCTTTCTCTATTTGAAGAATTTTCTTTGTTTCTTCTGAACTGTTTTTGATTTTGGGTTTAGTTTCTTGTTTTACATTCATATATTTTAAAATTAATTAAAATACAAAAAATTAAAAATATAAACTATTGTGAATTCTGTTGGTAATACTAAAATAAATTCGCTCGAATGAAATACGAATGAATGATAGAATAATATTATACAGAATTTATTTACATAATTTAAAGTTGGAATTAAAAATTTAATTTTATATATTAAAGTCATTTAAAATATAATTCTTCTGTCATTAGTAAATCAGATACCCTTTCCATAGATATTCTTCTGTGCTATTCTGATCTCAGCCATGTTTATATAATTACTCAAATCTGCTTTATCTTTCTCTCCGATAAGCATCATTAAGTGACTGTAATAATCTGGCATACTTTGACTAATATAATTCAGAATATCTCTCAAATAAATGAATTCATCCTGAGAGTCCAGATTAGTTGTGAACTTTGACCCTTTCTTTTCAAACGAATTGTCTAACTCATTATAGTCTTCGTCATCTTCGTCGTCATCTCCGAGGTCATCCACGATAAAATCTTTCAATTGCCATTTAAAATTTTTTGTTTTACTTTTCAATTCATATTCCTTCTCGAATGCATCTTCGGAATCAGAATCGTCATCTCCAGATACTTCGGCCTATAAATAGTGATTATATTATTAATTTATATTAACCACCTACCTCGTCTCTTCCTTTATTTCTTTCTCTAATTTCCGATAATTTTCCGCATATAAATACAATCTTATTAAAAATAAAACCCACGTTATCTCGAAGAATTGGACTAAGTTCTCTATTATCTATTAGCATTAGCGAGGCAAATGCCATAAGACTTCTTCTATATTCAAAGTCAAATTTCATTTGAGATATAAGATCAACCCACAACTCAAATAGATGGCCTGTTATATTCATTTCTTCTAATATTCTGTTAGTTAGTTTAGGATCGTATACATAACTCAATGCAATAGTTTGTAATAAGATTGATTTGTAAACTGTTTGTTTAGCAGATTTAAGTTCGATTATCACAAATGACAAAATATCTTTCAACAAGTAGTCTATTTTTCCTTTGTATGTTTCGAGAATTATGATAAGGATTTTTATTACATAAGAACAATTCACTTCGTCGTTTATCTTCAAACGGGAAACAGTGATTAAATCTGGAATGAGATTAACTGTGATGTCGATGTATCTTACATTATTTTGGTTGATGAAATTTTCGGGGTCTTTAATTATAAAGCTCATAATATTTGTTATGATTTCTTGAAGATGATCGAATCCTATGCTTGGTTCCAGATTGTTATTATGGCATATGGTGAGTGTTTTTAATAATTCTGGATATATAGACCATGTAAGATTTGACATTGGGGCATTGTTTGAACTAACAATAGAGTATATAATATCTATTATTTCCTTAAATATTAAATTATTGTTGCTCTTAAGCCCCCAAGTTATGACTGGATATATTATACTCTCAAGTTGGTAAAAGACATCCAACGGTTCTCTTTTTGATGCTATAGAAATTAGCCTATTTATTGTTTTTAAAACAAAAGAAAATGCTGAATTTGTATTTGATTCGTCTGACGAATTTGAGGAAGAATTACTTTCAACATCAAATTCATTATGATTGTATATATCGCTACTGGATTCGTCATTGTTGTTATCGATTCTACCTGTTATATTATTATTAAAAGGGTTATTATCATCATGTTGATCCGAATCATCCTTTATATATCTGTCTAAAGAATTAATTAGCTCCTTCATCAATTCTATACTGAATTCGAACACTTCTTCTTTATAAACAGTGACTAATGATTCTAGACACTTAATGAGCTCATCTAAGTCAAGAATTTGCATCAACTTTAAGAATACTGAAAAGAGATTAGCCAAATTAGGCTTGAAAATCTCTTTTACAATAGGATGTGACTGTAATATTGCAGGGACTGTTAATGCTGATTTAACTGCGATCACCAAATTTTCTTCAAGGTTCTTAGAAAAGAGATTCATCAATGTGCATTCTGCAATATACTTGATGAGATTTGAATCCTTGTATGTAATCAAAGAGGAAATTTGTTGAATGAATCCCAACGAACTATTTTGAAGAATTATTTCATAGGAGCCAGTGTTAATTTGCATGTCTCCAACGATAAATTTAGGAATCGCAAATTCTTGCACGTTATCCGAGTAATAGTCAGCTATCACATTACTTATACTTTCAAGAAGATTAACACAGCTTTCTTTCAACAAAACATAATAGAATTCATTGAATCCACTGTTTAAATTATTGTTTGTTTTATTTTCTTTTAGTTGATTGTCGATGTATTCTAGAGAAGAATTCAAGTAGGAATAAACACAGTCAGAATAAATTGGTTTAGATTTTTTCTTTAGTTTGAATTCGCTTAATTTTAAGATGAATTTATTTATTGCAACACGCTTGCTTTCGAATTCGAGACCAGAGTCAAATTGTCTGTAAATAAAATCCCTTTGATTATTTCTCAGTAAATCTAATTCAACAGGACCGAGCATATTATTGAAAATTAGGTGATCTTTGATCAAAATCTGTATATTTTGTTCAAGCAATTGCAAAAGTTTTACATTAGCAGTATTCGATCTGTTAAGAATCAATTGAAAGAACTGATAGATAAGACAATATATCTCTTCATGAAGATATTTATCTTTAGAATTAAACAAGGTCTGAATGAAAATTTCAAAAAAGGATTTTGAATAATTAAATTCAACATGTGATGCGAAGCTTTTAAGTTTCGTTTCTTTCTTTCCTACTTTTGAGGGATCAGAGTATTTTTCATAGATTTTGAAGACTATATCGAAGCAAGTGTATTTTATTTTCCATAAAATATTTTTTCTTAGAAATTCGAGATCATCCAAAGTGTTAGGAACATTATTAAGAATAAAAAATTGCGGATTTTTTTCATTTGAGGCAAAATCCAATTTCATGAGATAAAAGCAAATGTTCATCCATTTATCAAATTTATTAGGAGTCATTAGGCTGGAGGGGAGACCAAGTTGAATCGAGCGAAGAAAAATTTTAAGAATTTTATACAAAATTTCTACTTCGCGATTGTTTTCATAATTTGCCAACAGGCTTATGTCGTAGCTTACAGCACTCAGGTATTTCTCAGCAAAGCTTTCTAAGTATTCTGAAACTATATCAAAGCAATTATTATAAAGGTCTCTTTTCATTTCGATTTCAAATTCGTAGCGTCTACTCATCTGATAAAAAATTTCTACTCCTGATAGGAATCGAATGGAATCAAAAGACTCATTCGAGTTTAAATATATCAATACGCAATTTAGAAAATCTTTCCATTCGATTTCATATTTGAGAATGAATCTTATAATGTCTGAAAAGATTTTGACGTTTGTCTTCTTTGAATTCACTGACAAACTAGGAAAGATTTTTAAAATTTCTGATTTTATGAATTCTTTGTCCTTTTGAGGGATTTCTGTGTAATTTGTAGTGTCGTTCAAATTTTCTGAAGAAATTTTCCAATTTTTAAAGATGAAATTTTTGAGTTGAATGGCGGCAATTTGTTGAATTTCTTTAGCCATATTTGAATCAGTGGATATTTGGAGAAGATAAGAAGAGAAGAAGTTTTGGCATCTCTTTGCTGATGATAAAAAATTTTGGCCTTGTTCTCTTTCACTAAAATTTGGACTTAGACAAAGTTGAAGTGCCTTTGATAAATTGTATGAATTAAGTTCCATAATTTAAATTAAATTTTACTAAAAATTTGACTTATCACAAATTTTAAATTAAATTTACTAATAAAAAATTAAATTAAATTAAAGGAATAACAATTGATAAAATTGTAAATGAAGATATAAAAGAAAATAAAGGCATTCACAAATTAACGATAGGAAATAGGATAATAAAAAATGAAACCATTCTTAATATACTTATTGGATTTTATGTTAGATAAATAACCCAACAAGTAAATAGAGGAAATTTTTTTTTAATAGGAATAGAAATTTATTTGAAGCACAATTATCTATAAATCGAGTAAATATATTTATCTACTAAAATATTTTATTTTGCCTTCAATAGCCTATCAACCAACTCTTTATTTTGTTTTATCAAGTCTTCATTCTGCTTCCTCAAATCATTTACTAATTTCAACATTTCTCCAAAATTATTATCTTCAGCCCTTTTTCCATACATGATCTTGTATTTAATAAATTTCAAAAAAGAGTAAAGTATTACGAAAAGACCAAAATACAACAAAAACTTTTTTATTTTTTTTCTTGTCATATCCTTTGCAAACGTAACCGGATTATTAAGCAATATTTTTGCTCCTATACTGCTTGATTTCTCACTTTTTGTATGAGAATTAATTTTATCGAAGATATTTGTTGCCTTTAATTTTAGTAATTTATATCTTTTGAAATAGGTCGGAGATTTTATATAGCTGTCTACCTTTTTAAGCTTGTTGTTAGACATTAAATTTAAATTTGAAATACTTGTAGGCAGGTATTTCTTGAAAAATGATTGCGCATTTGATTGTGAATTTGTATGTGATTGATTGTGAGATTCAACTGTTTTCTTAATATTTTCGAAATATGTCATGATATCTTCTCCTGATGATTTTTGGACTGGAGATTTCTTTAAAATTGTCTTTGCAGAGTTTAAATTATTACCCATTATATTATTCTGAATTTATTTAATTTTAAATTATTTAATTAAATTTTTTTGTCATTAGTGTATAAGATTTAACATAATATCTTTATTTTAAAGAAAGCAAGCTTCACAAGATAAAAGATCTTGTTAAAATATTTAGATAAGGAAAATAGAATTAAGGATAAGATATATAGTTTTTAGTATTGATCATAAACTTTTCTGAAAATAATTTTTAAAAGTTTTATTGAACGACATTACGTTTTATAAATCAACTCTTAAATTTAACACATGCTATAATTTAGGTAGATAAGACTTTACTCCAGAGTTTTTTAATATCTCTTGCAAAATTAATGTTGTATAAAATTCTTTGATAAAATTTTCTAAATTTATTTTTTTTAATTAACATAAATATTTATAATTCATTATTATATTAACCGTTTAAAGAGAATATTGTAATTAAAGAATTTTATTTTCCTAAACTCAAAATTTATTTAAAAAGAAAATTATTTATTCGAGTATAAATATGATAGGACAAGATAAAATGAACAAAAATTTTTTTTCTTTATTCTTCAGAAACTTTTCTTTAAGAAGCAAGTTACACAAATCTTCGAAGACTTTAAATGTTAAACCAATTATAATTGAAAATCCAAACACGGCTAGAGATGAATTTAAGGAAATTCATAGTGAAGAAATTCCTATTAAAAGTCTCTTGAAGAAATCTGAAAATCACAAGACAAAACTTCATTCATTAAGATATACAAAATTATTTGGTTATAGTGACAGAGATAATGTTTTCAACAAGAAAAGATTGAAAAGATAGAAAACAGTATAGAAATTTCTAAAAATAATAATTTTAAATAAAATTTTAATCTGTAATCATATAATACAAATAATTACTAATTCGCCTAAATAAAATCATTTTAAGTTTAATTGAAAGTTTGCATTTAGTTCTTAAACGGAGGTATTGATAAATATTCTCATCATTCAATTATGTTTTATATAGTATATTAAAAATTTTAAATTACAATTTTTATTATTTTATTTACTTTTACAATATTTAAAATTAGCTTTATGAATGCTTTATTAAAATTAAATTACAAATAATGTTACATTTAACCAACATTTTTGTTTTTCTTCTTTTCAGTTTTTCTGTAATCCTTACAAAACCACTCGAGATTCCAGTAATAGCAATTTTGGCAAATCCCAATCCCTACAACTCACAAAACATAACATCAAGCAGAGTGAACTCACAATATGTCAGATGGTTAGAGCAATCATTTTCAGAAGTAGTTGTAATACAACCCTGGCATACCGAAGAAGAAATAGAAGAGATTTTAGATAAGGTAAATGGGGTTCTCTGGCCGGGTGGAGACCGAGATCTAAAATTATGCGGAGAATTTGAGCGAAAGGCAATTTTAATTTTAAAAAAAATAATGAAACTTTACGATGAGAAAAAAGTGCGACTTCCATTATGGGGCACATGTCAGGGATTTGAAATGATTGCCGCTTTTCTATCTAATACGGTCAGTGTTCTTACTCATTTCGATTCTTGGGATGTTAAGTTGCCACTCATATTCAAAGAATCCAAGGAAAATTCCTTTTTATTAGAATCTTCTTTCTCAGGGATGTATAAAGATTTTTCAAGAGGTGAGCTGGACGCTTTACAATCTGAAAACGTAACCGCGCATTTTCATCATTTAGGTATTAGTGAAGATAACTTTAACAAATTTAATCTGAAGAAAATTCTTAAAATAACGAGCTATGGATTAGACGTTAATAACAAAGAATTTATTGCTAGTTTTGAAGGCGTTAAGTACCCTATTTATGGTGTTCAATATCATCCCGAGATGATTGCATATAAAAAAATTAAAATGAAGGGAATTCCGCGGACTATGAATGCCATTAAATTATCTCAGAAGCTGAGTAATTTCTTCCTTAGCCAAGCGAGGATGAATGATAATAGAATGGATGCTGAAGATATCAAGAAATACAATCACATCGATTCTTATTTAAATAATTTGGTATACGAAGAAGGAAGTTATTATTATATCTTTGGGAAAGAAGATAGCAGTTAAATATATTTAAGATTAGAATAGGAACAAATATTTTTGTACTATTTGTATTTATTATCAACTGCGATTAAACAAATTACTACAATCTATATGAAATTGTAGTAAATTTGTTATTTATATTTTTAATTTTTATCGAGTCTGCTCTAAAATAAACACCCGTACCTAGAAACAATCAAAATGAGTATATTTATTAATTAATTTAATTAAAATTTAAGCATAAATTTCACTTAGACAAAATCAACTTAATGGAAAAAATACTTAATATAAATTGAAATTAAACAAGTTTGAATAAATTAAAAATGAGCATAAAAAATTTTCTTCGAATTTTTTTTGAACAAATAGTGTTTAAGAAATGGATATATATGATGGCGATAATCCTATACTTAATAAATACGACAACATCAAGTAATAATCGTTTACAATAAACAATATATTTTTAATAGGTGTCTTCTTAAAAACAGATGTAACAATCAACCCGACAACAGTCAACTCCATCTCTCAATATTCCTTCCAGTTATATCCAAACACAAGAATTCTAAACACAGACAGTATAGTTATAACTTTTCCTTCTCAAATTATTCTGACAAATGGAGCAAGAAATTGTATTGCCGTAAAATTAAAAAATTACATTTAGTCTTCTCCGACTGATTCTACAATTAAGATTGCTTCATGCAACTCTTTGAATAACAAGCTAACTGCAAAAATACAATCTACTCTAGTTTCGCCAACAGACTTTATGGTGCAACTATTAGTCACTAATGGAATTAAAAATCCACCTTCCACTTATTCAGACATGTTTTCTATTTCAATTTTAGATCAAAGCGGAAATGTTAAATTTAGCAACGATTGGGTAAGTATTACGTACACAGCTGGGGTTCTACAGAGTAATATATGATTATTTAATACATGTTCAGATGTTAAGTTAACTACTTCATCAAACATAAGTGGAGCAATTTCAGATCTAAGTATTTCTTTCATCCCAGGTCAGCCTATTATCAAAGACAGTACTATTACAATCGAATTTCCTTATTTTAATAAGAATTCTGGAGGACCTACTAATCTCCTATTGATTCCTGATACCCCATCTACCATGCTAGTGGTTAATTCAGTAATTTATAAGAAAATTTAAATTAT
>Ga0169931_10014179_pt1 | contig 10813 bp, 9 predicted proteins | sample Kivu_15m_20L_FD_129675 | JGI IMG/M metagenome (GOLD analysis project Ga0169931, IMG submission 129675) | Freshwater microbial communities from Lake Kivu, Western Province, Rwanda to study Microbial Dark Matter (Phase II) - Kivu_15m_20L... | ecosystem: Environmental > Aquatic > Freshwater > Lake ... | reverse complement strand
AGGAATCACTTGTTTAGGTCCTTCCCATGGCTTTGATCCAAACGACAACACTTCTGGATTTATCATTTGGTTGAACGGTCAAGGCATTATGGTGGACCCACCAGTAAATTCAACTGAGTGGCTTCGCGAATCTAATGTCAATCCCAAGCTTATCAATTCTATTATCTTAACTCACTGTCATGCCGATCACGATGCTGGTACTTTTCAAAAAATCTTGGAAGAATCAAAAATTACAATTTATGCCACTGCGACAGTAATGGAATCATTTCTCAGAAAGTATTGTAGCTTAACAAACATTCCAAGAAGTGAGATCTCAGAGCTTTTTGAATTTCATTCGGTCGTCATTGGGAGACCTACTATGATCAATGGGGGCGAGTTCTTCTTTCACTATGCTGTTCACTCCATACCCTCAGTAGGATTTGAGTTTTTCTTTCAGGACCAAAGTTTTTACTATACCTCTGACCATTTAAATGATCCACAAACATTTGATGTGATGAAAGAAAAAGGAGTCTTCACGGAAAGCCGGTATCAGTTTATAAAGGATTTTCCATGGGACAGGAATATAATCTATCATGAGGCAGGTGTCCCTCCTCTTCATACAAAAATAAGTTACCTAGCAAGTCTTCCAAAAGAAGTCCAAAAGAGAGTTACAGTTTATCATATAGCTAAGAAGGACATGCCAGACGGAACTGATTTAACCTTAGCTACATTTGGCATTGAGAACACTCTCTATCCTAGTATCACAGCACCAAAGCATTTAGAAGCCTATCGTTTGTTAGAAATCATGTCTCAAATAGATATTTTTTCAGGCTTTCCTATCGAAAAGGCAAAAGAATTCCTACAAATAGTCACGGAAAAAAATTACAAAAGAGGCGAACAAATCATAAAAAAAGGAACATTCGGAGACCAATTTTTTATAATTGCCTCTGGTAATGTTAGATTCGACGGGCTTGAAAATGAATATGCAACGGTCAAAAGATATGGAACATACGAATATTTTGGAGAAGCTTCCCTTGTTTTGGATACTCTGCGTCAAGCTGATGTCTATGCTGAGACCGAAGTAAATGCACTGACAATAGAAAAGAATCGCTTTTTACAGTTCATAAGAGGATCACAGCTCTATGAAAATTTAATCAAATTGAATTTCATCAGAGAAAGTAACTCTTGGAAAATTCTTACCGAGAGCAAAGTGTTTCGTGGACTTACTAGTTATCAAGTTACGCAATTGGAATTACTACTCAAACTCGAAGTTTTCCAAAAAAACAAAACTCTAATTGAACAGGATAAAGTTTTCCATTCTTGTTATATAATAAGATCAGGGACTGTTTCCGTAATGCAGGGTAAAAAGACCTTACGGGAATTAAAATCAGGCGACTTCGTAGGTGAAATCTATCGTTTAACTAAGAAACTAACCTCTACCTATACTTTTTTAGCGCACAAAGGATCTGATCTATATAGTCTTGGACAGGACGATGCCATTCGTTATATCCAAAAGAATCCAGGGGTGTACATGAAACTCAATGCCGTGTATTCCTAAATAGAACTATATAAGTTTCTTGACCTAAACTGATGCGATTGGGAATCTTTAGGCATGGAAAGAATTCTACCCTTTACTGATGATCACAATAGCTTCCGAGAAATGGCCAGGAAGTTTTTTGAAACTGAAATTGCCCCTCACCATGAACGGTGGGAGAAGGATCGAATGGTTCCCAAATCCGTTTGGAAAAAAGCCGGTGAATTCGGTCTATTGCTTCCTGATGTACCGGAGGAATACGGAGGTGCGGGAGGAGACTTTTTATACAATATTATTATAATTGAAGAATCATCTCGAGTCGGTAATTCAGGTTTTTTTATTTCATTACACAATGATGTAATTGCTCCATACATAACACATTATGCGACAGAGGAACAGAAGAAACGATGGCTACCCAAATGCGCTAGTGGAGAGTCCATTCTAGCTATCGGAATGACTGAACCTGGAGCAGGTTCTGACTTGAAAAATATCAGAACTCTAGCTCAAGACAAAGGTGATCATTTTATTATAAATGGTCAAAAGACATTTATTTCCAATGGGCAATGTGCAGATTTAGTGGTTACAGCTGTAAAACATGAGAATGGTTCAATTTCCCTAGTTATGATTGAAGAGGGTATGAAAGGATTTGAAAGAGGTAGAAATTTAGAAAAGATTGGACTCAAGGCTCAAGATACAAGCGAACTATTTTTCAATGATGTCAAAGTAACCAAAGACAATTTGATCGGTAAACAAGGACAAGGTTTCAGATACTTGATGCAAAAGCTGGCACAAGAAAGATTGGTATTGGCAGTCGCATCAGTTTATTCAACGGAATTGGTTCAAGATCTAACTCTTAAATACATCAAAGAAAGAAAGGCCTTTGGTCAAAAAATTGGCTCATTCCAAAATACTAAGTTCAAAATGGCTGAAATGGCAACTGAACTTTCTATGTGTAAAGTTTTTTGTGACCAAGTGATTATTTCACTTATGAAAGGTGAAAATACTACTTCAGAAGCATCAATGGCAAAATGGTATGCTACAGAGATGCAGAAAAGACACACTGATGAATGTCTTCAATTCTTTGGTGGTTACGGTTATATGATGGAATATCCCATTGCCAGGGCCTATTTAGATGCCAGAATCCAAACTATTTATGCAGGAACAACCGAAATCATGAAAGAGATTATTGGCAGATCCTTAGGTCTATAAATGGGATCAGATCAATAAAAAATCTATATCAATCTTATATTTCCACAAATTTTGCTAGAATACGAGAGATTTCAGCTGTTGTGATTGGTTTTGGCAAAAAATCATTCATGCCTACTTTTATACAGGTAGATCTGTCCTCTTCGAATGAATTCGCAGTCATAGCCACAATCACTGGCTCTCTTTTGAGATAAGAACCAAAGGACCGGATGCGACGAGTAGCCTCTATTCCATCCATTATGGGCATTTGAATGTCCATAAATATCATATCATAGCTTCTTTCAAATGCCGCTAAGACAGCCTCTCTACCATTTTTGGCAGTTTCATGTGTTAGATTCAGTTGTTTCAAAAGTCTTCCGACTACCTTTAGATTCATTTCATTGTCATCTACACATAGAATACAAAACTCTGACCTAACAGGAATTTTGATATCCTTTGCAACTGGGATGACTTCAGGGACTATAGTCTCCAATTGAAGTTCCAATTCAAATTTGGTTCCTTTCTCTAATTCACTTTCTACTTTGATGCTTCCTCCCATCAATCTGGCAAGATTCTCCACAATAGAGAGTCCAAGTCCAGTACCTCCATATTTTCTTGTTATCGTTGAATCAACTTGCTGAAAAGGAATAAATAATGAACTTAATTTTTCTTTAGGAATTCCAATTCCAGTATCTTGAACAGCTATATAAATTAAAAAAAAATTATTTGAAATTGGTTTACTTTTGATATCAATACTGATACTTCCACCCCATGAAGTAAACTTTACAGCGTTCCCACATAAGTTTATCAGCATTTGCTTTATTCGAGTTGGGTCCCCTAATAATGTATCAGGGACATCAAAGTCAATCTTTACCTTCCAAAAAATTTTCTTTTCTACCAATCTGAAACGAAAAACTCTATAAACTTCTGATATTAAATCTCTAATTTGAAAAGGTATGATTTCCAATTCTACTTTTTTTGCTTCTATTTTTGAATAGTCGAGGAGATCATTAATTATAGTGAGGAGAGATTCGCTCGAAAAAATAATAGAATCTACGAAATCAATTTGATCTTCATTAAGATCCGTATTCTTTAACAGCCTTGCCATTCCCATGACTCCATTTAATGGAGTTCTAATTTCATGACTCATATTTGCCAAAAAGGATCGCTTTGCTTGGTTGGAGATTTCAGCATATTTACGTGCATCTTGTTCTTTCTCAATCAGATCTCTCATTTTTATTGATAGCTTCCGAACAATTAGGTGAATACTTATATTTGCTAGAAAAAATAAAAATAGAGAAAAGTACGTTTTAGCAAAGGAAAGTTCAGATACAGAGTCTACCAATATATTTTCAGGGCTGAAAAATTGGAAATGTACACCCAATACAATAAGAGTGTAAAAAAAGTTACCTAAAAATACTGCAAATGAACCTTGGAATTTTTTTTCACTTAGTGAAGAAACCAATGTGCAATAAAAATAACCAATAACAGCTGGAGATTCAACTGTTCCAGTTGTGAATACATAAATTGTTATAATCGAAAGATCTAAAATTGGAGGTACGAAAGTTAAGTATTTCTCATTACCTGTTTCATACTTCTCACTATAAAAATACCAGAAGAATGCAAATAGAAGAAAGACTAGAGCTATGAATAGCAAGTCATGGTTTTTGTAGTTCCAAGAAAGTCCAATTGAAAACATAGCAAGAACGATGCGTGAGAAATTGATTGTGGTAAATAAACCAGATTGCTTTTCTAAGTTCACTATGGGCGATTTTGGGTGATCTCAGGAATTTGTCAGTCCTTATGCACACCTAAAATTGGTCCCTTTTGCCTATGTCTTCGAATTATGTCTTCCAAAGCACTTAGTTGCCTGGGACTCCTCGAAAAGTCTCCCGGATTTCAAGATTCTACTCGCCAAGACCCGATACTTTGGTAGATGGATAGAGTGCGCTTCTTCCTTCTAGTGCTGGTTTTTGTCTTTCTCCCTAGGGTTCACCTTTGGGCTGGAGTGACGTGTACGGGAGAGGCGTGTACCATCCTACCAAACTCAGTTCAAGCACAAATTCGGCAGCTCGACCAAACCATCCAATTTCAGTACACAGACAAAGTTTTGGAATCCATGACCGAGGCAGCGATCATTACGAATTTGAATAGTTCCTTGATGGGTCCAGGTATCGTGAATCGGTTCCAAGTAGGAGGAGGAGTTGGGATATCAGCACAGCAAAAATCAAATATCGATGTCGTTTCAGGGGATATAAATCTAAGAAATCTCCCAAACGTTGGGGCTGCCATTGCTCCGAATTTGGTAGCGGCAATCAACCTGGGATGGTTTCTCGGGGGAGGACCTTCTGATACCGAACCAGAACTGAAAACTTTCCTGCATCGATTTAATTTGTATCTACATGGATTTAGCTTTAACTATGGTTCTAGCAATGTTCAAGAGCTGGTTGAGAGAGCGAATAGCAATTTAACCTTAGGGGGTGACATCACAAGTGGCGGATTCACTTTGAGGTATCATCTCGTGGAAAATTATTCCGATGGATTTGGAATTTTCGAATTTGCTGGGGTTTCCTTGGGGTTGGGACTACACTACCAAAGGCAGACACTTAATCTGAATTACAATGACAATAAGACACAAATTGTTCGTCTCGGACCAGCTACTGGTTCTTGGGGTGGAGCGACTGAATTTGATTACTCAAGTAACCTAACATCAGTTCCTTTAGATTTAAGGACCGGAGTTAGAATGTTCTACTTTTTGACTTTTTTTGCAGGCGGGGGAACTTCGTTAAATTTCGGCAAATCGGAGATATCCATCACAAGGTCTGGGCCGTTGAACGTAGCCCTGGATTCGAATGCCATAGCCACAAGCCTTCCTTCTAGTGTAGCGGCATTGATACCCTCAGGTGCCATTGGCCAATCCAAGACCGGAACCTTAGTTTTGGATATCAATGGAAAAGCCCAAGCACCTAATTCTTTGGGATTTCTAGTGGCAGGCTTCGAGGCCAACGTGCTACTCACCAAAGTGACTTTAGAAGCTATGGTATCCCAGCAAATACAAAGTGTCATGGTTGGCTTCAAAATCACCTTCTAATCCGAGTCAAAAGATTCTGGCATGCTTTTTGCTATTTAGTAAGAATAGGGCACTAGAAAATTTATTCATGCCTAATTCTTAAACAAAATGCTCTTCACTTAGGAGAAAGGTCAGATGCCACAAATCCTTGCCCAAAAAAAACCCAGCTTGCATGTCTCGTGCGTTCCTCGAAAGGACACAACGCTCCTAAAAATCGCACTGTCCAATGACGAACCAGGTATTCTTTATCGTGTTACAGCCGTTCTCTATGTTCATGGCTGGGATATTCTGGAGGCGGTAGCTGAAACCTCGCTAGAAGGTACGGTACAGGACCTCTTCGTGATCCAGTCTTGGGAGGGTTCAGAAATGACTGAAACTTTGCTTACCCAGATTCGGAAGGATTTGTTTCAGTTGTTTTACGAAGGTAGAACAGTCGAGGACTACCTCTTAGATGAGGGGAAAGGGACTATTCTAACACGAAAAATTGGAGATCCAGAGTCATCTTTGAAATTATACAATCCCGTATCCTCTGAATTTACTGTTATGGATTTGAGACTCAAAGACACACCGGGACTTTTATTTCAGGTAACCTATGCTCTTTATCTATTGGGGGTAGATATCATTAGTTTTACTGCCAACACCTATGATGGCAAAGTCAGAGACAGTTTTTTACTCCGATCCTCAACAACTGGAATTAGATTGGAAGAAAAATCTATGTTTCCTTTGCTTCGTTCGCAACTCGAGGTGTTTCTTTGAACCGAACTAAAAATATTAGGAAAATGAATATCAAAAGTGTAGAAAGTGCAAAACAAGCACTAGGTTCCAATTTAAAATAAATAGTCCCATAAAGGATGGGAGATACAGCTCTTGCCAAAGAACTAAAAGAACGAAACTGTCCCATTCTAAGCCCTTGCTCTGTTTTTTCGCTTAGAAGCGAAACTAGACTAGCGAGCCCAGGATTGACTAGAGCAGATCCCAAAGACAGGAATGTCAAGCTCATGTAAAAGGAAAATTTGCTTTCGGCAATAAGTAATCCTAAAAACCCTATCAAAAGAGCATAACTTCCATAAGTTGCTATATTTTTTTCCGATACCTTTCCAGATAATCTCCGAACAATTCCTCCTTGAGTGAATATTATGATCAATCCTATATACAAAAATGTATACCCAATTAGAGCCGGATCGAACCCAAACCGATCCGCCATAAAAAAATTCAAAGTAAATTCAAATCCAGAAAAAGCTAAAGAAAATAGAAAAAAGAGAATAGATAAACTTTTTAATTCTTTCTTTGATTCAAAAAAACCAAATATCGGATGAAGAGACTTCCTTGAATTTGAACTCAATGACTGCGGGATCTCGGGCATCCAAACAACCAAGCAAAAGTTAATACTACTCACGAATAAAGCAAATAGAGGCGTACAAGGATGAACGACTAGAAATCCAGAATTTGTCCATTCCTGCAGATAAGGCAAACCGCTAGTGATCCCCCCCAAGACTGGACCCAAGACGAAACCAAGACCAATCCCAGCCCCCAATAACCCCATACCTCGGGCTCTATTTTTTTCGTCTGTCAGGTCTGCCATAGAAGCCTGGGCTACGGAAAGATTGCCGCCCATAGTTCCCAGCAGGAATCGGGAGACCAAGAACAAGGAAAAAGAAGAGGAAAACAACCAGAATACGTTGCCCATGACAGTACCCAGTGTAGTCCATAGAAGGACTTTTTTCCTTCCCAAGGAATCTGAAAGCTTTCCCCAGATAGGACCAAATACGAACTGCAATCCACTATAGATTGAACCTAGTAGACCACCAAACAAAACATAGGTGGTTTTAGAATTCCCCTCCCCGAAGCTCTCTGCAAAGGAAAACAGAAAGCCAAAAGAACTATCATTAGCGTTGGATAGGTAGTGAAGGATAGTACTTGGAAAAAGTGGGAAGAGGAGGGAGAAGCCCAACATATCCACACAAACTATGAAGAACAGAACCAAACGGGATGTAGCCACTATTTGAGTCTCCCACCCCGCTTAAAAAGACTTACTTGTTTTGAACTTTTTCTAGTAGAGCCTTCAGTTCAGCGATGGCTTCTTCTACTTTTTCTTTAATGTTTGGAGGAAGAGATCCTTCCAACTGTTGGATGAGATTTTGGTAATTTACTTGGAGCTTACCGACAACCTCACTGTAATTTGCATTTGTCTTTTGGATAGCGTCCTGTGCTTCGGTGATGGTTTTGTTCAGGAGCTCTCGAACCTTTTGAGCTTGTTCTGATTGGTCCAGTTCTCCTTTAGACTTTAGATCAGCGTAGAGCTTATCCAAATCACCAATTGAGACACGGAGTTTCTCTTCCCCGGATCGGAAAAGAGCAATACCTGCGTTGACAATATCCATTACAAGTTTTTCCATACAACATTCCTTACCGGATACCTCCGGTTTTTCTTTTTCGCTGACAATTGCCCAGGACAACTTGCCTGACAACAAAAAAAGTCGGAATTTTGGTATACTAGCTGTTCTCGATCAATCTTTTGATTTGGTCTCGGATTTTTGCGGCTGTTTCGTAATCCTCTGACTTTAGGGCATTCTCTAATGTTTCCTCCAAAATTTGAAGGTTGGATTTGGGAAGAGCCTGGATCTTTTTTTCACTCGCGACAGATTCGCCAGGCAAATCTTCCTGGCTCATGATTATCCCAGCTTCGTCAATCACAGCTCGGGCTAGGTAGATGGGGGCATTGGCTCTCAGTGCCAGGGCAATGCTGTCAGAGGGCCTGGCATCTAAAGTGATGATTTCTTCGTCTTTTCGCAACTGTACTTTAGCGTAGAAGGTATTGTCCACGATCTCTTCTATGCTTATCTTAACCACGGAGGCCTGCAAGGCAGTGATCATATAAAGCATTAAATCGTGCGTCATGGGACGCGGTGGTTTTGTTCCATCTATTACGGTGGTTATAGAATGGGTTTCTAGTGGCCCAATGAAGATCGGAACAACTCTTTCATCGTTTCCCTCTTTTGGTTTGAGAAAAACTGCGAAACCAACATTGGTCAAGCTGATGTCCGAAATCTTTACTTCGATAAATTCCATAATTGCGAATGGGCCCAGAAGGGCTTGAACCTTCGACCCGCGGATTATGAGTCCGCTGCTCTAACCAACTGAGCTATGGGCCCCTTTCCTGACAGTTTCGACTACAAAAAGGCCTAGACAAGCAGAAAACAATTTAGTTTCCCTCTAAAAACCTTCTTCTCTCAAAGAAAGACCCTAGATCTTGGTCATCAAGTTCGTAAGATAGCCAAATCCAATAGCCCTCTTCCTGCCTTGTGCAAAACCAAACTTCCGTTTGTATTTCATGGTAAGATCTCACTTGTTTTGCTTTTCGAATTTTGCAACTTCCAAGAACGGTTTCTTCTACACTTGTTCTTACATCCAAATCCTTCCAAATGCCCTTTGTATTCCACTCCTCCCAATCTAGCTTTTTTCCTTTGGGCAATGATCGCAAAACGAGGAAAAATGGTTCTTTTTCTTTTGGAAAAATACGAATCTTATCATTCTCCTCTACCATAACCGACTTAGTGGGAACGAGAATCTTTGCTCCTTTCCAAAGGTAGGGCTTTCCAGGAACGAGAACTGTTTCGGAAAAAATCGGAAAAGACAGGAATACCAGTAGGGAAAGACTGTAATGCGCCATGGAAAAAGTACGGTATAAGGAGGGCATGGGAGGAATTTACATCCACTATCCCTTTTGCATCCAAAAATGCGAATACTGCGATTTCTATTCAGAAGGAATTGGGAAAGGAACTTCGTCTCTAGACCGTGACCTTTTTTCCGCTTATAGGAAAGAGCTTCGGCAAAGAAAAGGAACTAAAAACCTCTCCATTGATTCCATCTTCATAGGGGGAGGTACTCCCTCCAAGGCGAATTCGGACCTATGGGGGGAGCTCCTTCAATTCGTTCGGGGAGAATTCAATGTAACACAGGACTGTGAAGTTACATTGGAAATGAATCCCGAGGACTTGGGGACAGAAAACTTAGAACTTCTGTCAAAGCTTGGGGTCAACCGACTGAGCGTTGGTGTCCAATCCACCAAGAGTTCTGCTTTGGAATTTTTAGGGAGATACTACGATGAGGAAAAATACCAAAATATCTTAGAAATCCTACAAAGAAGCCCCATCAAAAACCAGAGCATAGATCTAATGTACGGAATCCCTTCCTTGAGCTTGGAAGACTTTTGGACGGATTTGGAAAAGTTCGCAAGCTCCAATTTGAATCACATGAGTGTTTACGCACTCACATTAGAAAAAGGAACCTCTTATTCTAGAAAAGTAAGTTCCAATCAAAAACCTGCGCCCAAGGAAGAAGAGCAATTAGAAGTACTAAAAAAGCTACCTAGTGTTCTCACCAAACATGGATTTGTTTGGTATGAGGTATCCAATTACTCCAGAAACCAAATTTCAAGACACAACATGAAATATTGGACCTTTGCACCTTATTTGGGCATCGGTCCTGGGGCGCATAGCTTTTGGGAGGGCGAGAGACTAGCAGCGCCAAGAAGTACAAATGCTTATTTAAGAAACCCAGGCTTAGGCAAAAAAGATTCCATTAGCCCTTTTTTAGAGATTTGTCTCGGCCTTTTTCGTTTGCTTCTTCCCTTTGAGCCATTGGGGTTTTTCTGTGCCTATACAATACCCGAAGATTTCGTATTGTCTGTTTTTGAAAGATGGGCAAGCAAGGGACTATGCCATTGGGATGGGCAAACATTCCAATGGAAGGAAACCGCCATACTTATCTTAGATGACCTAATTCTGGAGCTCGCTTCTCAGGAAAAAGCCTTGCCCTAGGAGACCCATTGCAAAAACTGTCTCTATCCTCGGGCCTGTAGCTCAGTTGGTCAGAGCACACGCTTGATAAGCGTGGGGTCATGTGTTCAAGTCACATCAGGCCCAAATCGGGGCGTTAGCTCAGCTGGGAGAGCATCTGATTTGCATTCAGAAGGTCATCGGTTCGATCCCGATACGCTCCATTTTGACAACTTTTCTGATTTTTTTTGTTGCAAAAGTTTCTTT
>Ga0169931_10014177_pt1 | contig 10814 bp, 11 predicted proteins | sample Kivu_15m_20L_FD_129675 | JGI IMG/M metagenome (GOLD analysis project Ga0169931, IMG submission 129675) | Freshwater microbial communities from Lake Kivu, Western Province, Rwanda to study Microbial Dark Matter (Phase II) - Kivu_15m_20L... | ecosystem: Environmental > Aquatic > Freshwater > Lake... | reverse complement strand
TGTTCGAAAACTTTTCTTAGATTCCTGATTAGAACTCTTCACAGTTGTTATAAAGTTAAAATCGTCTTTATCTTTTTTGGATTTTTTAAATTCGTTAAGAATTTGGTAGATTCTATTTGATATTTCATTATGATATATTTCTGATTCGTAATTTTTCAAATTTTCTTTTAATTTATTTGTCTTCAACTTTAATTTATAGGCAGTCTCACAGAGGGATGTTTTTATTTTCTCTGATTTAGGATTTAAAAAAGAATTTTCTTCTAACTGGATTGTTTGCTGAAAATTAATATTTTTATTTAATCCTTCTGAAAGAAAATTTTTTTTTCTGTATAGTTTCTTTTTATGGTTTATACTCTCAATTAATTTTTTCTGAATATATTTTTTGTTCTTATATTCTTCTAATAGTGTTGCATTAGATTCTTCTAATTTTTTTATTTTCATTTTTATTTCATTATTTTCGTTAGAATAGTTCAAAATTTTTCTTTTGACAATTTCATATGTTTTCACTATCTCATGGTTAAAAGAATGAATAGACATCAATATGGTTTTAAGTTCTTCCAGATTAGTAAAGAGTTTATTATTGTAATTTTTCTCTGCCTTTTTTAAAAATTTTTCTACAAGATTCTCTAAGTTTTTCTTTTCTTTGGAAATTTTTGTGTTAGCATCGCCACTTACAAGATTCGCATTTTTTCTTATTTCATCGATCATAATTTTAATAGAATCAAAAAAGGAATTAAAATGGTTAGGATCATTTATTTTGTTGTTCTGATTATAATCGACATCTTGCTTAATATTTTCCCAACTGTCAGGAATTCTTTTTTCTAAGGGATGTTCTTCTTTTATAATATTATTGAGATTAACACGGATCAAAGGAAAAGTATTTTGATCGATAGTCGAATCTGTATTGCTTTTAGTTGGGATGCTTAATTGAATATGTTTGTGGATATCTGGGGGATTTTCTAAATTTGAGTTTGAGATGGAATTCTTAATTATATTTGTATTTGTTATAGATTTTTTGTTTTTATTTAATGCGAATTTTTTAGAATTTGAGATTTTAATTTTATTGTTAGTATGTAATAAAAGAGCTTCTTGTGATGTTTCATCATCCTTATCAAATTTATGAAATTCGTATTTTTTCTTTGGATCTTGATTTATTACACTTATTGCCTTGTTAAAAATCTGGTACTTAATAAAAGGAATTTTTTTGTTACTTATATATAATTTAGAATTGTATGTTCTTCTTTCTGTTTCAATTATTTCCATTTAAATAATATTTCTTTAAAATATTTATAATTTAATATAAAAAATAATTTTAAATTACACAAAAATATCATAATATGACTTTGATTGATGTTTTAAATATCGTTGGAAAAAAGAGATATATTATATATCTTATTTATTTATATCATGAGAATGAAAATTTTATCAGTTTTTATATGCCTATTTCTTTTATCAAATTTATATTTTAATTTAAATAATTAATTATTTCTAAATTAAAATTTTTAACATTTAATAAAAATAAATGTTCAAATTTTTGACAAGAACAAATTTAAATATTTTGATCAAATTAGAAAGTCCTCTTAAACAAATAAATTTTAATTCGATTTCTTCTGTTAAAAGTAAGTAGAATAATTTTATGATATAATTTGAAAAGGAAATAATTTTTCTGAAGAAAATAAACAAGAAAAAAATAAACAGCAAGAGGCTAATCAACACAAGGGTGAAGCTAAACCTAAACAAGCATCCAAAGGAGAAGATAAAAAAAAGCCGGAGAAAGCGGCACCTCCTAAGGACGAAAAAAAAGCAGAAACCGCAGCGAAAGAAACACAACCAAATATTCCAAAAGAGAAAGGTCAAAAACCTGAACCAAAGGAAAAAGTAGCTGAAAAACCAGCTGATAAAAAAGAAGAAAAACCTAAGGAAACTCCCCAAAAACAAGAAGAAAAACCAAAAGAAACTCCCCATAAACAAGAAGAAAAACCCAAAGAACAAACTGCAGATGGAAAATCAAAGATAGTTGCACCCTTAAATTTACAAAATTATAAATCTCTTATTTCTAATTTAAATTCAGAATGGAAGAATATTAGCAGTCAAAGACAAATCAAGTATAATAATAAATAAATATAGTAACAAAAACGAAGTAGCTGAAGAATTACTTCCTTTTCAAAGGAAATTCGTTGAATTATTAGCAAGTAAACTTGTACAAATGAATTATTACCAAATCCATTATGTACTTAGTCAGACAAGCCAAAGGTTAGAAGGAATCCAAAACATTGCTCCTATAGGATATTCTCTTGAATGGGAAAATCTTCAAAATAAATTTGGAGAAGAATTAGTCGGTGAACCTAAATTCACTGAATATGAAGAAATCATGAAGGAAATGTCTAAATGGTATCAAACACAATTACCAGGATTCGGAATTGGAATCGCATCAGGTACACCGGCTCCACAACAAGTTCAAGAAGAAAAAAAAGAAGTTAAGAAAGAAGAAAAAAAAGAGGTTAGTCATATTTATTCATTAGTATAATTTTTTAGAAAGAAATATATGACATTGAATTGACTAGCTTTGACGCTGCTAAAAAAATTAATTTAATTAAAGAAGTGCGTGCTATCCTAAACTTGGGACTAAAGGAATCAAAGGAATTAGTCGATAAGACACCTTGCTTACTTATGAAAGGAGTTAAAAAGACAGACACTGAAGCTATAGTTAAAAAATTGAGTGAAAACGGAGCTGTTGTAACCCTTATATAAATTAATGTGTAATTAACACAATTAATTTAGTGAATTATTATTTTCTTCAATTTAATAATATAATTATTAAAGAAAAACTATTTTTTAACAAAGTATTAAAATTTAGATTTTATTTTTAATGAAAAAATAGAAGAATGCGTTAGGAATGGGGATTGGGGATTGGGGATTGGCCCAATCCCCAATCCCCAATCCCCAATCCCCAATCCCCAATCCCCAAAAATCTTTTTGTAAAAAAAATAAGAATTTTAAATTTTTATATGAAGATTTTATTTTATTACTCGTAATAAATTCGTAATTACGAGTTACGAGTTAACTGGGTATTACAGTATAACTCTATCAATTGCTACTGAGATAAGTGGGTAATAAATAAATAAATGAATATAAAATTATCCTAACGAAAAAGGATTTGTATAGAATAGAAGAATTTTTTTATATTTATTAAATAATAATTATAAGAAATAATATATATCAATATATTTTTTAAATAATTTTTAACTTATATGAGATTTCTTTCCTTCATGAAATTAAACATTTCTTGTCCAATCTTAGAAGGATTTCTAGTAACTCTGATTCCTGCACTCTCAAGAGCTTTTATTTTATCTTCGGCTCCTCCCTTTCCACCACTGATAATAGCTCCGGCATGTCCCATTCTTCTTCCAGGAGGTGCACTAAGACCAGCAATGAAAGAAACAATAGGTTTATTTAACTTATTGTTAGCTTTAATCCATTCTGCGGCTTCTTCTTCAGCTACTCCTCCGATTTCTCCTATCATGACAATACCTTTAGTTTCAGGGTCAACCATGAATTTTTCTAATACATCAATAAAGTTTGTTCCGTTGAAAGGATCTCCACCAATTCCTACACATGTAGTTTGTCCAAGTCCGACACTTGTAGTTTGATCAACTGCTTCATATGTAAGTGTTCCACTTCTTGATACTATACCAATAGATCCTTTTTTATGGATGAATCCTGGCATAATACCTATCTTACATTCTTCTGCCTTAATAATTCCTGGACAGTTGGGCCCAATTAGTCTTGATTTATTTTGACTTTTTAAAATTGCTTTAACTTTGACCATGTCGTGTTGAGGAATTCCTTCAGTAATGCAAACAATTAAAGGAATTTCTGCCTCAACAGCTTCTAAAATTGCATTTGCTGCATGAGGAGCAGGTACATAAATAACTGAGGCATCGCATCCGGTTTGGTTTTTGGCCTCTAAGCAGTTTTTGAATACAGGTAATCCCAAATGGCTAGATCCTGCTTTTGCTGGTGATACTCCTCCTACCATCTTAGTTCCGTATTCGAGTGCCTTCTGGGTATGAAATGTTCCTTGTTTTCCAGTCATACCTTGGCAGATTACCTTAGTGTGCTTGTTAATGAAAACATATGGGGGTTGATTAATATTAGCTGTGGAAAAACTTTTGTAACTAAATTTCGTTATGATGTTTTTTAATCCGAAAGCTCTCATTGAAAATGAAAATATTTTAATTAAAAAATAAAATATTAAACCTTATATTTATAAAAAATATTATATAATTTATTAAAAATTCAAAACTATAAAATACAAAAATTATTAGTCTAAATCTAATAGATAATTAGTCGATTATGTAATACGAAATGGTACTCATCCTTTTTGACCATATCTTGCAAAAATCATTTTTTCGTAAAATAAAAATAAAGAATTATTTTATATTTTAAATTTTATTAGATGAAAATGAAAAATATTAGCTTGATAAAAATTATTATGCTATTTGTTTTTATTAATTACTCTCACCAGATATTTTTCATTCTTGAGCCATTTGATACAAGATGTGTTTCAAAAGAGTTCCCTGCAAGAAGCTCATTCACAGGAGTATACTTTATTTCAGGTGAAAAAGAAGAAAGTAATAGAGCATATATTACAGATAATAATAATCACGTTATTTGGAGTTTGAATAATCAAAAAAATGGAAGTTTTAATTTGTATGTTGAGGAAGAAGGTAAAAAATAATTTTCTTATTTAATTTTAAAATAGGGATTTTTTCTTTGTGTTTTGAATCTACGACAAATAGTCAGACAACAGTTTCCTTTGATTTTTTCGACGAAAAAAAAGAAGATCAATTAATTTCAGTCCGTAAAAATTTACAAATTATTCTTTGAACTAATTTATTTTTTTAGAAAACATCGAAAATTTAAATACTGTTATATTCAGCATTAGAAAAAAGATGGATATTATCCATTCAAATGTAAGAAATTCAAGTATTAGAAGAAAAACTCATTCTGAAAGTAATAACTAATTAGAATAATCAATCCAAATTAATATATTCATTTTTAGTTTCTCACAACATCAATAGCAAGATCACTTTCTATACAGTCGTAAAAATTTTATTTTTAATCGCTTTTTCCGTTTTTCAAATTCTCATGCTCACTTCAATTTTGGGAAATGTTCAAGTAGTTTCCAAAATAGAAATTAATAGGGAAATGACTACTAAAGATTATTCTAATACTTTTGGAGAATCCAATGTTGTTCTTTAGTACAATTAATATAATTAATATGAATAAATAATAAATCAAAACTTAAATTTTATTTGGAGGATAACTGCATACTGCAAAATTTATACTATAATTTATTATTATATATTTATCTATAAAGCTAATCTCCATAATTTTGAGACACTTGATCTTCAACTTGTGAAAGTTGATTGAAAAGTCTCTTTTGATTTTCATCTACTTTAGTTGGGATTACTATCTTGAATTTTATGAAATGATGACCTTTCTGATTTTGATTCGGGGGAACTTTTGTAACACCCTATTGAGAGATTAAAATTTATATAATTATACATAGTTTATCAATTTTTTTGTATCTCCATCATTTGTTCCCGGGTCTATATTAACATTTACATCTCCGTACAAGGTTCTGACTTTAATTTTTCCTCCCAATACAGCTTGGGATATTGTAATAAAATTACTTGTGTATATATCTAATTGTTCTCTTTTGAAATATAAGTGGGATTTTATTTTAATTTTTACATAGAGATCACCATGTTGTCCGCTAGATGAATAATGACCCTTAATATATTTAATATCAATTAAAATAATTACTTTTTTTTGTAACCTTAAATTCATATTATCATCTACTCCCTTAGGAATATTTATTGTTTCTTTAACAGTTGTATTAGTTTGTCCTTTACCATAACATTTCATACAAGGATTTCTAATACTTTTGCCTTCACCATTGCAGGAATTACACTCCATTGCTATACTCATAAATCCCTGTTTATAAAAAACTCTTCCTGACCCACCGCATGCTGAGCAATTAGTAGCTGAAGTACCAGGCTTGCATTTTGATCCATTACATCCTGAACATACAGAAACTCTCTCGAATTGGACTTCTTTTTGACAACCGTGGATAGCTTCCATAAAGGAGATTTCCATAGATAAAACGACATCTCTTCCTCTCTTAGATTTTTCAGGTCTGCCCTTTTGTTGAGCACCACCAAAAAATTCATCCAAATCCTCCCAAAATTCTTTAAATCCAGCACCTCCTGCATTTGCGTTTTCAAATCCAAATCCGAATGGGTCTAAAATTAATTACTTTATAATTAATACTGAATCCACCCCCCATTCCTCCTCCTTGTTGTTGATATTGATTGTATTGATCCTGCTGATCTCCTGTCATTCCATATTCATCATATGCCTTTCTTTTTGATGCATCTCCAATTGTGTCATATGCCCTAATTATTTACGATTAGAAAATTAATTCCTTACTCTGATATTTCTGAAAATTTTTCTTTGGCATTTGGGGCTTTGTTCACATCTGGATGCCATTCTTTGGCTAGTTTGAAATAGGCTTTTTTTATATCATTCTGATCAGCATTTTTGTTTACACCAAGAATTTCTAAAATAGACAAATTATATCGGTTATTTACTATAGTAGTCTTTAGCTTGTAAAAAATTAGTTTTTTTGAAAAAATCCCTTTTGTTAAAGCTAAAGAAGGAATTTGATTTTGAAAAATCGGGAAATGTCGACTTAACTCGACATACTAGAGGATACTTGTATTTCAATAGTCTAAGCATTTAGAATAAAAATAAAAAATTTAAAAATATATATTAATTCAATAATAATTTATAATTTAAATAAATTTAATAAAAAGGACTTAATTCCGAATAATGGAATATAAATAAAAAACTAATAAAAAACTAGAAAAATTTTTTAAAATTATATTTATAATTTACCTGTCAAAACCAATAATGAAAATGAAATGTTATATTAGATTATTTCACAACTTCATGATCTATTTACCCTTGCTAATAATCTGGAGTTTGATTTAATTGATTTACATAGTATACATAAAACAATACTTGATGGTATTGGTTAATCCTAATTATAATTCAAAAATGCACGTAGAATTTTTTGTCGTGGTTAATTTTCCGGACAGCACAATCAAATACGCGACATTTTTATTTTTAACAATTAATTGGTGTATTTTTTGGATGATGATTTCAATGTTTAGAACAGTTGCTAGTGATCCAGGATATCTTAAAGATCCTATTTAAAGGGAGTATAATTTGGTAAAAATGAATTTGGAATTTCCAGAAAGTTATTCTGCATTATTAAGCAATCAGGCAGATAAAGAAACACAAGATACATTAAACTGTCAGGCCGCACCAGGGACAAATGATAGTTTAATAAATATTAGTTATCTTGCTTGCAGTAGCGGAAGTGAAGAAGACATTCTAAATTTCAAAAAGAAACATTTGAAAAAATGGCAGATGATAAAGAAAAAATTCAAGTTTATTCAAAATTTTGGTAGTTACATTGGAGAAGGTCCTCTAACTACAACTGAATCAATTCATTATAGGAGTAATTTGATGAAATTCTTAACAGATGGTGAAAATGAAAAATCGAGTTTTACTCAAATGTCTGCTGTAGAAGTGCAAAATATTTCACCTAATGATAAATTTAATTATAATTACGAAAACATCTTCGAAAACTTTAGAGGGATTGATTTTAGTAAAATCGTATTATGTCAAACATGTTTGCGGTGGAAAGTAGAACGATCTCATCATTGCAAACAATGTGGAAAGTGTGTTTACAAAATGGATCACCATTGTCCATGGTTAGCTAACTGTATAGGTTTTAAGAACTATAAATTTTTTCTTCTTACTATTTTTTATGGTTTTATTTCATCTTCTGTTATATTTCTAACATTTTGGGAAGTCATCATAGATATAAACTTTAGGTACGACACAGATTTTTTAACTTGCTGTTTCATAACGTTTGTGTATGTTTGTAATTTTGCAATGCTTTCATTTTTATCATGACTTCTCTCTACTAATTGGAACGGATTAATAACTAATCAAACTACAATAGAAAAAGCTGACAAGGAAAGATTTTCTACTAGTGGAGTTAAGTTTCATAACTATTATGATCAGGGTTGTTTTAAAAATTTCACATCTGTTTTTGGACGCAACCCGATTTTATGGTTTATCCCAATAGCACCAAATACAAAAGGAGAAGGAATAATATTCGAAAACATTAATTAATTTAAATAAAATATTCTATCAGGATTATAAATAAAGTATATAGAATAGATTTATGGCGTTTTATTAACTTCCAGTAACTGAATTACAATTAATTAACGAAAAAATTCAATAATCTATTCTTATATTATTTATTTAAAATATTTTAGAACTTTCCTATTTTAATTCATATATTACTAATTTAAAATTTAAATTTAAATTACTATTTGCGCTATTAATATAATATGGAACAATTAAGAGAAGAAGATGATAATATTTTAAATGAAGAAAATGAAATTGAAGAAGTCAAGGAAGAGGAGGTTAACATCGAAATTCTTAATGAGAAAATGGAAACAATCATGCAGAAGTTAGAAAGTCTTAATGTTGAGAAAGAAATCGGAGAAAGAGAGAAGAATAGAGATGTTAGGCTTATGATTGAAAAGATAGAGCTCGAAAACTTCAAATCTTATGCTGGAGTCAAGAGAATCGGTCCACTTCATCATGTAACTATAATTATTAAATTTATTTTATCTTTTAACTCATTTGTGTTAATTAGAGTTTCAATGCAGTTGTCGGTCCGAATGGTAGCGGAAAATCAAATTTAATGGAAAGCCTCTTGTTTGTTTTCGGAAAAAGAGCAAAGAGAATGCGACTCAACAAATTAAACGAACTTATCCACAACTCAAGTACACAAAATAATCTTAGATTTGCCCGTGTCACAATTTACTTTAAGGAAATTAGAGACTTGGAAGATGAAAAAATAGAAGAGGTACCAAATTCAAATTTCGTTCTATCCAGAGAAGTTTACAGGAATGCCTCCTCAAAATATTTCCTGAACGGAAAAGACATTCACTTTGATTCCCTATGTGAAATTCTTAACAAAAAGGGAATAGATTTAAAACATAATCGATTTCTTATCCTACAAGGAGAAGTTGAACAGATTTCTATGATGAAAGCGAAGGCAACAACTTCTGGCGAAATTGGCCTGTTGGAATTTTTAGAAGATATAATAGGAACTACCCGTTATGTAAATTTAATTGAAAAATTGTCGAAAGATATAGATGAATTAGGAGAAATAAAAACACAAAAGTCAAACAGAGTAAAAATCACTAAAAATGAATTGGATCAATTGGAGGATGTGAAAAATTCTTCTACAGAATATTACAAGAAAGAAAAAGAATTACACATGTTCGGACATCTCGATTTTCTTTTAAAGAGATATAATGTCAACAATCAGATTTTAGGACATCAGAATAAAATTCAATCTTTAAATAACAATCTAGAAGAGATAGACAGAAAAATTCAGGAAAAAGTAAAAGAAAATTCGCATGTAATAGATCAACATTCTAAAATAAAAAAAGAAAAAGACAATCTAATAAATAAAAAGAATGAAATTACCAAGATGACAGATGACTTAGATGAAGAAGATAAAGTTAAGAGAGCTGATATAGAAAATCATAGTAAAAATATTGCCAAAACTAAAACTACACTTGAGAAACTGAACAAAAATTACCAAACCCAATCTGAAAATATTCAAAACGCAAGGAATGATCTTCCTAAGAAAGAGAAAGAGAGAAAGGAATTACTTGAATTTAAAAAGAATATAGAGAAATATATTATTGAAAAAGAGCAAGATATTTTTGAAAAAACTGAAAAGATTCAAGTCAAAAAAAGAGAAGTAGAAAGGCAAATTCAACCATATGAAGATATTATTAATCAGAATAAATTTCAAATTGAGCAGAATAATTCTACAATAAACTTAATCGGCCAAAAGGTTGATAAATTAACAAATGATTTTAATCTTCTTGAAACTAAAAAAAATGACATAGAAAAAGCGACCCAAGAGAAAAGTTCTCTATCATCAAATTTAGATGCTAAAATTATGCAACTAGAAAATTCCCATAGAGATGCAAAAACTAATCTAAACAAGGCAAATGTTGATTTAGAAAATAGGTATAAAACAACTCAAAATTTATTAGCGAAGATATCTGAAATAAGGAATAGTAACCAAGAAAAGATAAATAAAAATAATATCCTGGACGCCTTATTAAAAGCTCAAAATGAAGGAAAATTAAGTGGTATTTATGGAAGATTAGGAGATCTAGGAGTAATCGATTCAAAGTATGATGTGGCAATTACAACTTCGTGTTCTAATTTAGATTCAATCGTAGTAGAAACAGTCGATCATGGGCAAAAATGTTTAGACTTTTTGAAAAAAAATAATATAGGTAGGGGGACATTTTTGATATTAGAAAAAGTTGCTTGGGTAGAATCAAAATTAAGAGAAAGATTCCACGCTCCAAACAATTGTGAGAGATTATTTGATTTGGTCAAATTTAAAAATCAGAGATTAGCCATAGCGTTTTATTTCGCTTTAAGGGATACCCTAGTAGCACCTGACCTAAAAACTGCCACATCAGTAGCTTATGGAGTTCCTGGGCACAGAGTAGTTACTTTAAATGGAGAGCTTATAGAAATTTCAGGAACTATGTCAGGAGGAGGAAAACCTAAAAGAGGTGGCATGTCAAGTAAAGAAATGGCCGAGGAGTACTCACAGGATT
>Ga0169931_10014175_pt1 | contig 10814 bp, 21 predicted proteins | sample Kivu_15m_20L_FD_129675 | JGI IMG/M metagenome (GOLD analysis project Ga0169931, IMG submission 129675) | Freshwater microbial communities from Lake Kivu, Western Province, Rwanda to study Microbial Dark Matter (Phase II) - Kivu_15m_20L... | ecosystem: Environmental > Aquatic > Freshwater > Lake... | reverse complement strand
TTAGAGTGCAATAGATATCCCAAAGATAGCGATAAATAGTATCCGGATCAGTTCCTACTGTTCTGAATACATATCGCTTCCATCTTTGATAATTCTTTTCGCTCTCATCAGTCATTTAGCATTTTAACTTTTTTCGAGCTGCTTTTACTTTAGTAGCTTTTAGCTTCTTTGCTGCTTTTAGTCTGCGCTCTAAATCTTTTACAGTTCTATCCGCTGATTTTACACCGGGTGAATTCTGAATTTTACGTACATAGGCAGCTATCCCTCCTGTAGCTTTGCGCTTTGCTGTTGTTTTGCGCTTTGCTGTTGTCTTTTTTACGGGCATTTTATTTCTTCTTTTTAGTTAGTATATAAATTAATCCTAAAGCTCCTAGAGCTATACCTCCTATAACTAGTGGAGAAGGTTTAAATCCTGTAGTAAGTATTCCGGGAGTAGATTTTCCTTCTGCATCTGTAACAGTAAATCCACCTCCCTGATCTAGCGGATCAGTTTCTGCTTCTTCTTCTGGAGATATTACTGCTTCCTCTCCTTCCGGGATATTTTGAGATTTAAAGAGCTTACTTACAGCTAATAGAATCGGAGCAGCTGCAGTTAAAAATCCTGCTGCTGCTGTTAGTGTAGCGGGGTCTACTCCTATATAGTATTCTTCTTGAAGGCTTAGATAGTATTCTGGATCTGTTACTCCGTTTATTCCTTTTTTCTTTTTTATTCCTAGTAGTGGTCTTTTTTTCGCTCCTTTATCTACATTTGATTTAAGCTTATTAAAATCTCCTCCTACTTTGGTCCAGAATTTTTTTGTTTTATCAGATCCTTTAGCTATTGACTGCTGAAGCTTAGTAGCTAATCCTCTTACATTTAATCGAATCAAAGATATAAAAGCTCCTCTAGCTGGTGCTAGTGCTATCTTTCTTCCTGGTCTGGGTTTATCTCCTTTTGGTCTGTTTCTTTTTCTTCCTAAATAATTAGGATCAGATTCTACTAATACAGGAGACCCAGCTAAATAAGTTATTTCCATATCTTTTATAAATGTATAGCGTGGCGATTCTTTAAGAGATTCTACACAGGCATCAAAAGTATGCTTTTTACCTGAATTATCCAAAACAAAATTATAAACGTGCGTAGGAATTTTATTTTGCTTATAGGAAGCGAATCTAAATCCTGCTTTATATCCCATCGCTGTAAGTATTGCTAATACTGCAAGCGATATGGATTTACAGTCTCCTACTTTAGTATCTTTTAATAGTCTAGCTGGAAGCTGTATCCGCTGCTCTAAAAAAGAATCTTGTTCATAGCGGATTAATCCTCTTACATATCTTGCAGCTCTTTCTGCATCTTTCACCGAATCTCCGGTAGGCTCTAGCATAGTTTTAATATATGGCTGTACCTGATTTACAGCAGCAGGAACAGCAGCATTAAGAGCAGCTATAATATCTTTTGTATCTGATCCGAATCTTGAAGCTAGTATATATGTATTATCTGCTTTCACTAGATAGTCTTAGAAAATTCTACATTGATTCTTCCTAGATCAGTATCTACATATCCTGTAACTGTTACAGTAAATCTTAATCCTTCAGTAATTAAATCTCTTATCGTATTAATTACTCCTAGAGAGGAGAAAGAAGCATCTAGGTTAATAATTTTTTCGCTTTTAGCTGTAACTATAAAAGGAGTAGCAGTAACAATAGATCCAAAATTTTGATTATTTACTAGTACGTTTAAATTAATTCCAGATACATTGACTGAAGCATTTTCTGTATTAATTAGCTTTAGCTTTACTTTATAGTATATTCTAGTCCAAAAGCTGGAAGCCGATCGCTGAGAATCTATAGCAATATCTACAGGCTCTACTCTTAAATTTTCTCCTGCTGCTCTTTTTTGCCGAAGGAAGTACAATAGAGCAGCTCCTGCTCCTCCTAGTAGTAATAGATTTTTCATAGTTTATCCTGATTCGTGCAAATATCGGATTTTTTTTGATTTAGACAAATCTCTTTGAGATGGTTCGTAGCCTGTTAGCAGCTCTCCGGTATTCATATTTACCCAATCTTTATCAATATACATCCAGATGGTATCTTCTAGTTCTATATCTTCTATCTCTATTGTTTCTAGCTCTTCTACTTCTTCTGCTCCTTTTATGTACTTAATCCCTCCTACAGGCTGTATTACTCTAGTTCCTTCCATTGCTATAAATATCTTATCTAGTGCTTCCGGATAGCTATACTCTATTCTTACCATCTTCCCTTTTTTTATAATAATAGTATCGCTTTTGGATTTACTAGTAAGCTTAGCGAAGTATTTAAACAGCTCCTGCGGATTCGTGGCTTCTCTCTGATCCTGTCCTCTTTTATCTGCTTTTGAATTTCTCATTAACCAAGCTTCTATCAGCTCTTCTGCTATAGTTTCTCCATCTACTATAAAATGGAAGTGAGGATGGTAGTTTTTTAAATCCGGATTGTAGGTTACCTCTAGTTTGCGGATTCCCTTAATTAGTGGCTGCTTTAACTTTCTTCGGAGATCCTGAATCTTTTTAAACTGTGATATCATTCTTCTGATCTCCGATCTTAATTCTTCTTCTGGTACGTTAGGAACTGTCAAAGTTACGAATCTTGGATCGCTCATTTTATCTATCTCTACTCCGTATCCTTTTATAAGTTTAGCTGTTCTAATTCTATTGCATATCTTACAGAATCTCTGATTACAGAATCTAGACCTTAGCTTATTGCCTTGCTGCTCTAGTACTGAGGAGCAGTATAGCGCATCCTGATACTTTTTCTGGAACTTGCTATCTAGCTTATGCAGTGATCTGAGTAGCTTTTGCTGCGAGAATTTAGCTTTCGCTCTCTTGTGTAGTATCGCTCTAGAACTATTGATAATACTATCCATTCCGCAGTTATCTTAATGTATAGATATTGTGTAGCTGCTTAATCTTCTTTGGCATTACTCCATGTTTATAGATGTATCTTAAATCGGATGGATGGAGTAAAATTATAGGATCGTATCCTCTGGATAGCTTTTCAAAATAGCTGTGCTTTGCTATTATATCTCCTACAGTAGGTATCTTCTTCATAGCTTAAAAAGATTAGAGTCCTGCGGACGGCTATATCCGATTTTTTTTTATTTTTCAATCAGAACTTCAAGTGCTATATCTGAGCAGTTTAATTGCAGGGTTAAACTTCCTTCTAATAGATTAAAGAATTGACAAAGATCAGAACAGATAGGATTTTGTAACATCATTTGTCCCTGAATCGAAGGATGAGGAAGGATAGTAGGATTCCTAAAGGGACAGCTACATATATTCCCGTTTTTTCTTAGTACTAAGGGTTCCTTTCCGTACCCGTTTTTTTCTCTTGTTAGCGTAAATTTGTTTACATTTGTGCTGTTCATATTTAAATTGAATTGGGTTTAAAGATACCGGAGGGATTTTCCTTCCGGTTTTTTTTTACCAAAGTATCCGAGCTGCATAGTATCCCGGAGATCCTTTTACTGATAAATTACGCTTGTGGCGTTTATAGTATGCAGCTCTTTTCTGATCTGCTACCTTTTTTCCATACTTCGATAAAAAGTTAGGATAGTCTAAGTATCCAGCAGCTCCTATAGAAGCTATTTTTTTACCGGATTTATAAACATCAATTTTTTTCCCGATCCTGCTGGAAGGCTTAATCTGTACTCCTAGCTCTCTAGCTTTCTTTAGGCTGTAGTTTCTTATTTTATACATCGTTTTCCACTTTTATAAAATCCGTAATCAGCTTGTAAATACATTGTTAGGATTTCTGCATCCCTAGCAGAAGTAGCTAATACTGTTTCTTTGTATCCAGAAGAAAACTCTACTTCATATAATACAGGAGCAGAAAGCTTATACCTATTTTTTTTGAATCCCTTTAGTTTCGTCATATTTTATAAAGTCTATAAAGTTTTTTAGGCTCTCTGGCTCTCTTTAGGCTGTAGTTTCTTATTTTATACATCGTCTTGCGCTTTTTATTATTTTTTTTAACTGTATCTATCCGCTATTACAACAGCGGATAGATGTTAAGTTACCTGCAAGCAAGGGCAGCCGTCCATTGTTCAGCCATTGCGTTTGCGATTCCGGGAAAACTACGACTTCTTTCATGTCCGCCGTGATTTCCTTCTGTAAAGTGTCTTTTTTTTCCATTTTTATCTACATACATAGGTTCAGGGTAATCAGTTGCTGTTCGTTGTCCAAATAATCCATCATTCATAGTATATTGTAGTTTTGGAAGGTTCTTAAGCCACAAGCAAGTTCGTTTTAAATATTTGTCACCAAAATAATAAGGGTGTATTATTTGGTCATGCTTTGTAATAACTGCATCAGCAACGCCAATTGGATTTTCTAAGCAAATATGTTCAATTGGAGCTTCCCATAGTTTCAAAAAGAAATCTAAGGCTTTAATTCGTTTCTCAGCTCTACCCGGTTGGTTCCAATATCTTGTAGCTGCATAGCTTATATAGGTACATGGCGGGTGTCCTATCATCAAATCCCAACCATCATTTATAATATCAAATACATTTCCTTGATAGTGCTTACCAGGCGTTTCAGTTGGCAATAAATCGCAACTGGTTGCATCATGTCCAAGCCTTGTAAAAGCATCACGGACTAATCCAGTAAATTCACAAGCGACCAAAATTCGTAAATTGCCAGCAGGTAACAACCGCTCATACGGCATTGCCGGTTCAGTTCTCGTAGGATATGTAAGCGTGTTATTCATGTTATTTTCTTCGTTTAAAATTCAGTGCGTAAAAATGGCAACGACCGCATAGCGGCGGCTCGTTAAAAAAATCCGGAAGCTGTTAAGACTCCCGGATCTGACTGAAAAAACAGCGATTCGCAAATCGGAAAAGCTATCGCTGGAAAAAGAGATTAACTAACATCTATCGTTTGTATCTAGCTTCTCTTGTAGCATCGCTCCAAAAGCTGAATTCACGTCGTAAAGATATCCATATCTCTGATCAATTGTTATGCGAATGTAATGTATTCCGAATCTTCCTCTCGGACAAATTTGGAAATTAGCTATATTAATATCCTCTCCCATTGTCGCTATATCCTTAATAGCGTGAGTGAAAGTATCGTAGTATTTATAATAAACTCGAATAAGTATGTTGTCCTGATTCTGAATAACATAGTTAGAGGAATTTAAAATCTCTTCTGCTATAGCTGCTTCTTTCTCAGTTGTCTCAAAAAGCAGAACGTATTTAGAATTAATTTGCATTGATGCCTCCTTTCTGCTCTTCGATCATTGCTCTGATATCTACTTCTACCTTCCAAGCTGAAATTTCGCTATACCATTTATCCTGATACTTTCTGCTTTGAAGATTTAAATTACAGATTACTACATCTCCTACTTTACATCTGAGCAAGTATTCTGTAGCATTGTTCCAGATAGAGATCCTTAACTCTTTAGGATACTTCTCTATTGTTACGATGGTAAATTCTTGTTTTTTCCAAGTATCCCCTGTTTCGAGCGAATCTATCTCCCGGATATATCCCCTTACTGTTAGTGTGTTTTGTGTGTTCATACTGTTGTTTTTTGGTTTAAAGATGGACCAAAATTAGAGGAGCTTTTGATATAAACAAATTTTGGAGCTAATTTGTATTTGGTCTAAATAAGCAAAAAAAAATCCGGAAGCTAATCAAAGCTCCCGGATGAAGGTAAGTAACCGGAACTACAAACCTAACTTTATTTATCTTTTTCAATTTTGGAGTATTGCTCTCCCGATTCCCATTCTTTGCGCTTTTTACGGATCATGAATCTGATCTCTATACTCCTTACAACAAAAGCAGCAATAGCTACTAAAGCTTCTCCGCTGTAAGTTAAGGCTATGTTAAATATCTCTTTCATATTACGAATATTCAATATACGCTATTATAACTTGTGTAGTTACATCCCCTGCAACATACGTCCAATTCAAGGAATATGTTTCTGCTGTTTGTGGAGTAAAAGCTTGTCCTGTTGCTTGTATGTCAAATTGATATAACACATCTGTTCCGGCTATTCCATCTACAGTTACTCTTAAAAAACTAGCTCCGGAAGTATCTCCATTTACGACGAATGATCCAGCACTTAAAGGAACTGTGCCTCCTGATGTTATAACCATTCCTCCGATATAATAACACTTACTAAGCTTAATAGCTAAACTATAAGTATTTAGAGGCAAATCGCTTGATTGTATTGTAAATTGAAGTAATTTAACTATTCTTGGATCTGTTATAAGATATCCCATTACCTATAGATTTTACGAATGATTAATACTAAGTTAGTTCCCACACCAGTAAAGCTTAATCTGTATCTAGTGTTATTAAATTCAGATATGTTTCCGGGAGCAAAGTACTGATCTCCTGAAAAGATCTCTAATCCATTTAATACCGCTGTAGCAGCTCCTAAATTTATTATAGTAATGCTGTTACAGTCTGAAGCTATCTCCTGAGTAGTATTAACTATCTCAAACTTTTCATAAAATTCAATCATCCCGATATCTTTTTAGTAATAAAAAATAATCCGATCAAAAATCCAGCTAATAGAATAGGTAGTATAGTGCCTGTATTCTTGTCTATAGTAGCTTTTAAATCTTTAGTGTATTCTGTTACTTTCTTAGCTACAGAATTAACTAAGCTAGAGTAATTAGGATTTTCAGCATAACCAGCTCTAGCTATTGCGATAATTTGTTCCGGATAGTTAGGAGCAGAAAATACTCCTGCTCTAGTGTATCTGGGATTTACTTGAAGGAATTTAACAAAATCAGCGATTGAATCTCCTACAGTATTATAAGCTCTAAATACAGATATCTTATCAGCATCTCCCGGAGTAGGAAGCTCTATAGTATCTCCCTTCCATCCAGCAGAAGCTTTTATCCCAAAATAGTTATTTGCTTCTCTTGCTACTAATCCTGCTCCCGGATACCAGTTTCCATCTGATCCTTTTCCTTGCGATTCTACTACTGCCATCGCTAATAATGTTTCAGGAAAGATTCCAGATCCCTTAGTAACCTGAGCAGCTATAGGATAGTATTTTCTGATCCAGTCTTTTCTCGATAACAATTCCATATTAAAAGCGATAAGTTATTCCTTTATTCTTTAGGATATTGTTAAGCTGTTGTATCTCAGATGAATCAAGCTCCTCTTGTATCCATCCATCTAGAGAGAGATCAGGAGATAAAAATCCCGGTAAGAATCCACCAGTATATTCTCGTACTCCGAAAGCTTGTTTTAGCTTTATAAAGTCTCCATTGTTGCGAAGATATGAAAATACAGAAAATATAGCATCTTCATCCGTTCCGATATCAAACATACTTTGTTCTAGTCTATTTGCCCAAGCAAAATACTGAGAATTTGGATAGGTAGGAGTAGTAGAAGATCCTTCCTGTAGCAAAGCTTGCTGTTCTAGTACTTCAGATCTTTTTTTTCTAAAGAATAAAAAGTAGATAACAGCTATAGCAGCAGTAGCTCCTAAAATCGGTAAATATTTATTTTCTTTCATATTGTTCCGGTGCATTTAAAAATAGCAAGTACTATTGATGCTAAGAATAAAAAAAATAGCACATCAAATATATCATTAAAATCCGGCTTTCTCAGTTTCATAATCCAGCTTTCAAAACAGGCAAAATACTAGGATCTTTTTCGCATCTATCTGCCATCTTCTCCAAAGTTTCTAAATAATCAGGATCTAGAGCTGCAAATCTTTCTATCGTATTTTTTAGTTTATCTGTATTTTGCTCTTTAGCTGGAGCTGATATCTGAGCTGTTTTATTTCCAAAAATACCCGATAAAAGTCCCGGTAGTAAAGATAGTAGCTCCGGCTTTTCTTTGATTAGATTAATAGCTTGTTTTTTCCAGTCTCCTTCCATTTCCTTTTGCTCCATCTGTAGCTTTAGCATCTCCAGCGATAGCTTGTTTTTTTCTTCTACCAGTCCTAGAATAAGATCAATACTCGGAGAAGATGTATAATGAGAAGCTTTAGAGATTCCAAGAGCTGGATTGAGAGATACTTTTCTAGATATTCCTGTAGCTGCTACCATTCCTGATTTAAGCTGCTCCGGTTTTTTATCATATAGCCTAACTATTACGTAATCTCCTGAAGTATTTTCTAGATCTTTCTGTAGTAGCTCTATAGAATTTTCTATAGGAATATCAGATAACTGATTATTCATCTCAACCTTTCCTGAAGAATCGTAAATTCTCCAATATTTAAGCTCCTGATTTTTCTGAAGCTCAGCAATGTATTCCGGTTTACAGTACTGCATAAAATTTTAATTATAAAAGAAAGTTATAGAGTATCCTAATACTACTGTAGTAACAGCTGATGCTTGTCCGGGAAAAAAGATATAAGATTTAGGTATATTTATTTTTCCCGGTATAAAAGCTATTCTCTGAAATCTTGTCGGTATTTGATTGAATAATCCATATACCGGAAAATTAGATAGCTTTTCAGATCCATCATTTGCATACAAGGTTAAAAAACTATTTAGGCTAATACCACTCCAGCTACCAATATTAAAAGCTGGAACAGATTGAAGAATAGTAGCATTATCTATACTGATATCATCTCCTCCAAAGTGAATTTGGATTCCTGTAATAGTTTTTTTTTCTAGTTCTGGATTCTCGGGAAAATAATATCTTCCGGTAATAATCGAATTTAGATCATTATCTCGTTGAAAAGGAACAAATATCCTTCTAAACTTAGTAGATTTTGGATTATTACCTAGCATAATAAGCAGCGTATTTTTTCCATTCCTTTATAGGGATGTAGAAGAAATTAATTATTACTGATTCATTAGCTGCTACGGCTGTATTATCTAGGATTGTTATAAACGACTTAGTAAGCTGTAGCTGGAAAGGATAGATATCCCGATAAAATCCTGAAGCATTAATCGGATTCGCATCAAAGGCAGGATACTGATAGATCATCTCCATATTATAAATATCTAGAAGAGTAACAGTTATTCCTGTTAGAGTAGATACTACAGTTTTTCCGGAGGGAGATGCTACTACCTGATTGACATCATAAAAAGCGAATCCAGTTATAAAGATATCGCGGAGCTGCGGATAATCTTTAAAATTGATATTCGTTCCGTTCCCCGGCTGAGTAGTTCCTACATTTATTTCTGTCAGGTATGATCTTACTATAGGCTTCATTTCTTTTTTGTTTTTTTTGTTTTTGTTTGTTCGTTTGTGGATTGATCTTCTGTTACCGGAGTGATATTGTAGTAAATATTGTATAAAGCTTGGCATGTTTGCCAGCTAATTCCGGGATATTTAGCGTACATAGCAGCGTGGAATTCTTGTAAAGTTGATTTTTCCATAGTAAAAAAAAGAGCAGCAGCAGAAAGTATCCGGCTGCTGCTCATAGATTTAATTAAATTAAATATTAACGTAGTCTGCGCTGAAGATTGCGCTGATTACTAGCAGCTCCCTGATTTAGGAATCCTTGAAGGATCAAAATACAGTTTGTAAAGTTATCAGCAACAGCAGCACAATTTATAGCAGTAGGAAGAGTGATGGAAAATTCGATATTCGATTGACCGTTTAACTCAATCGAAGGAAGTAGCTCAGATCTTCCATACATACTTAGCGGAACTTCATCGGCTGGAATAACACCGGTAGTTGCCTGAGTAGATACAGCTACTCCAGCTTGACTAGTTCCAGCTCTGTAAAATTGACGCATCGGGATTGAATCTACAAAAGTAGTAGTATCAACACGAAGAGAAAGGAATCCGTTATAGATCGCTTCCATATTATCAGCGTTTGCACCTAAAGCGGCAATACGTGGATTTGGAAAAGTAGTGAGCTTTTGAGTAGCAAACTGAGCAGGAGTAGGAGAAAAAGCTGTAGCTGCTCCATAACCGATATAAAAAGAAATATCTGTTACAGTAAATGTATCAGATAGCTTTAATCTGCGCTCGGTTACTGTCTTAGTGCCTGAAGTGTCCAAAGTATTAAAATTAAATACCGATACTGCGCTGTTAGGCATAATAGTCTCTAATCGCAAAAATCCGGGAGTAGAAATAACTCCTGAATTTGCATATTGAGAAGCTTTTTCATTAAAAATAGCTTGCTTACGGCTAAAAGCTTTAGCTGCTACGATATCTCCTCCCATTGCTTTGATTCGTCCACCTCCGCTCTGAGTTAGGCGAACACCGCGACGCATTCCGCGTCTTCCTAAAAAATCTGAATTTTCCATTTTTATATAAGTGTAGTAGTTACTAATTAGAATTCTTCGTCTATTGCATTCATAATAGATAGCTCGTCTGCTTCAGATAGTCCTTCTTCATCCATTGCAGAAAGGATACTCTGATCCGCTGGAAGAGAAAGGATACTCTGATCCGCTGGAGAAGATAAAAAATCATCCGCTTCAGATAGGAATAATTCATCTACGTTACCAATACCAAAAGCAGCAACAATATCAGAAGATCCTTTAGCGATCATTCCGAATCCTGCTCCTTTTACTAGTGGATTTTTTTGCATAGCTAAAAATACTCCTAGCCCTAGTGGAATAAGATTTTTAACCGGAGCTGGAGCTGTAGGAAGGAATTGATTAACTGCTTTAGCTGCTACTCCCGCTGCTACTGATCCTGCGATAATACCTAGAATTTCATTCGTAGGTAGTTTACTTGTCATCTTCTTTGCCATTATTTAGATGTTTATTAATTCTTAGTTGTTTGTTTAAATCGTTTATTTCTTCAATTAGAGTGCAATAGATATCCCAAAGATAGCGATAAATAGTATCCGGATCAGTTCCTACTGTTCTGAATACATATCGCTTCCATCTTTGATAATTCTTTTCGCTCTCATCAGTCATTTAGCATT
>Ga0169931_10014174_pt1 | contig 10814 bp, 11 predicted proteins | sample Kivu_15m_20L_FD_129675 | JGI IMG/M metagenome (GOLD analysis project Ga0169931, IMG submission 129675) | Freshwater microbial communities from Lake Kivu, Western Province, Rwanda to study Microbial Dark Matter (Phase II) - Kivu_15m_20L... | ecosystem: Environmental > Aquatic > Freshwater > Lake... | reverse complement strand
GGAATATCAAGAATACAAATTTATACCAAAAACGTTAAATAGAGACAGTTATAAAATAGTTGATCAGTCCAAAATTATAATTAATACAGACTCTACCCTCGGCTATGAAGCAGCTTCTAGAGGCGGTAAGGTTATGTTCTTTTCAGTTAGAGGCTTAAAGAAACCGTATAATTCTAAAAATTTTGGTTGGCCATTAAAAAAAAAATTAAGGGGAAAATTTTGGAGTAATGATATAAGTTTAAAAGAAATTAATAGATTATATAATTTTTTAAAAAAAGATAACGTTAAACATTTAGAGTATATTAAAAAGGAAATAAAGAAATTACTTTTATTTGATTATCAAAACTCAAGGTTAAAAAATTTACTAAAAAAAATACTTAATTTTCAAACTAAAGTATTATAAATAATAATTTATTTTTTTATTTTAATTTTTGGCCAATTACTATCAATAATTTTTAAGCCTAGATCCAAAGATTTTGGATAGTATTCTTTGATTAACCATTTCTTTTTTTTAAAATCATAGGGAGATCTTTTAAATAAAGTCTTTAAATCTTTGTCATTAGCACCTACAGCGTTAACCATGGGGAAACCTAAATTATTTACCATAAGCTTTGTAAATAAATGTTTTTTATGCCAAAGAACTGAACTAATCCACCTTCCTTTAATAATGTAACCAGCCTGATCCATTAAGCTACAATTTGAAGATTGTTCTTGCTCAAAACTGTAATTTACCCAATGTTTTGACCTCAGGAGTTTTCTATATACTTTTGTTCTTATAACTGCCGCGCTAGACTTATTCAATTTTCCCCAGTTAGCTGCAAATTCTGTATTGTCAATTACTACTAGCTGATTAATATTATTATTTATTATAATTTTTTCAACTGCAGATTTTCTGTCGAAACCGTCTATAATTACAATGTCAAAATTTACATTATTTAAAACACGATTCAAAATTCTCTTTGTAAAAATTAAATTTAATTTATCTTTATTATATTTTAGATATTTATTATTTATAACTTTCTGATCAATTAACTTTGTCGATGCGCCTGCCAATATAGATGTATTTTTAATAAAATTTAAATAGTCGCTATCAGATTCAAATGAGTAAATATTTACATCAGGTTTTCCAAGGAAAAATAAAGTGGAATTTCCCGAACCTATTTCTAAAATATTAATTTTTCTTCTAACGTATAAAGGATACCACCTTAATAAATTATTTAAAAACCTAATAGTTTCACTTGTAAGCCACGGTATTGTTCTTAAATTTATTTTCATTTATAGTTTTTATTTAAATAAATTGATTCTAAATAATCTGTTCTGTGATTTTTTGGATTTTTAGAAATCGAAAAAATTATCATAGAGAGTATGAGTAAAATTGTTATTACCATATCTAAGAAAATTTTCGAAATCATAAAAATTGTCTTTTTTAGTATAAAAATCCCAAAAGTGAAATTCTATTATTATGATGCCAATCTTTTTAAGAAATGCTTTATTAATAGTCTTTAATACATCCATTGATCCTGTTTACACATCTATCTTTAAAATATGCATGTATAATTAATTTTGTTATCCTTAATATAACTATCTAAACTAATAATTTTAACACTGTGCATAACATTAGTGGCTTTAACTATTTTTTTTTAGACTATTCTTTTTCATTGAAATATAATCTTTAGAAAATAAATTAATTTTAAAAAAACTAGAATTAGTTCCAAAGTCATCTTTATAATAAAAAAAATTAGCTTTTTTATTACTAATTGCACAATTGTTAGCAAAAACACTTTTATATTTTTTTTTAATTTTTAAAATCTTATAAAAAAATTCTTTACAGGGTTTGAAAGAATGAATAATTGAATTTGGGAAATTTTTCTTAAAACTAATTATGCTTTGCCCAATGTTAGCTCCTACGTCGAAAATTATAGGTCTTTTTTTTATTCAAAATATGACGGATAACTAAATATTTGTTAAAATATTTTTGGTTTTCGTAATGCATTAATAATAACTATAAACTATTATTATTTAAAAAACATTTATTTATGAAAAATATTTTTAATCTTGGAATATTTTTTAAATTGTAAATAAAATAGAAAAATTAACTTTTATCTTTTATTAGATAATAAATTTTAAATAAATAGTATTAAGATAATAGTTAAATTTTAATTTAAAAATTTTTTCAGTGCATAAATCAAGCCAATTGAGCTATTAGTAACGGTAAGCTTAACGTGTTACCACGCTTCCACACCTGTCCTATAAAATATAGTAATTTAATTAAGGATATAATAATATACATAATTTTTTATTACTTATAAAATTAGAAAATATTTTTAAATTTATAAATGTATAAAAAAGAATTTAAGTTAGCTTTTTTGGGTGGAGGAATAAACTCTACAATAGGAAATATACATCATTTAGCGTCTAAATTAGACTCTAGATGGAGATTAGTTTCTGGTTTTTTTAGCAGAGATAGACAAATAAATGTTAAATCAGCTGAGTTATATGGAGTCAGCGTTAAAAGACTTTATACAAACTTAAAAAATTTTATTGAAAATGAAAAAAATAAAATTGATGCTGTTGCAGTCTTAGTACCAACCCCAGATAGAACTAAATATCTTGCTGAACTCATAAAACATAAAATACCAATTATATCTGAAAAACCATTAGTTGATAATTTAGAAGATTGTTTAGATTTAAAAAAAAAACTTACTAAAAATAATTTTTTAAGAGTAACTTACAATTACAAGGGGTATCCACTTGTTAAAGAATTAAAAAATTTGATTGATAGGAATTATTTTGGAAAAATTAAGCAAATCCATTTAGAAATGCCACAAGACGCTTTTACTTTACACACTTCAAGAAAAATAAATCCAAAAAAGTGGAGACTGAAAGATAGTTATATTCCGAATATAAGCCATGATTTAGGTTCTCATTTAATTGCTTTAAGCACTTATCTTTTAAATGAATTTCCGAATAGTGTAATGTGCTCATATTTTCAAAGTAGTAAATTTAAAAGTCTTATAGATAATGGTTATTTTTGGATAAACTTTAAATCAGGTATAAGAGGAACTATTTGGATTAGTAAATCTGCTCCAGGAATCAGAAATGGTTTAATGTTGAGAGTTTTTGGGGAAAAAAAAGGTGCTAAGTGGTTACAAACAAGACCTGAAGAACTAGATCTTTATAATGAAACAGGATCCATAGAAAAAATTGACAATTTAACTTTTAAGTTAGAGTCTTATAAAAAAAAATATAATAGGTACAAAGTTGGCCATCCAACAGGATTTTTGGAGGCATTTGCCAATTTGTATAATGAATATGCCGACCAACTAGATTTGTTTCTTAAAAAAAAGTCCAATACTAACTATGAAGTATTTGACATAAACAATTCTGTTTATATTTCAAAATTTTTTGAATCTGCCACAAAATCAAACAAAGAAAAAAAGTGGATTAAAATAAAATAATTAATGAATATTTTAATATATGGGGCTGGGTCGATAGGGAGTCATTTGGCATATTGTTTAGACAATAAATTAAATAATATAGCCATTATTACAAAAAAAAAATATCTAAGAAACCTAAAAAAAAAAGGAATTAATATAAAAATTTTTTCCAACGAAAATTTTAAAAAAAAGATAATTATTAAAGCAAATGAAAATATTCGTTTTTATTCAAATATTAATAATTTAAGAAAGAATTTTAAAAAAAATATTGATGCTATTTTTATAACTTTAAAGTTGAAAGATTATTCAACAAAAATGGAAAAAAAAATTTTTTCCTTATCTAATAAAAATACTAGCATAATACCGCCTTGCACCTATTTATCTAGATGGTGGTTTTATTCTTTGTTTAAAAAAAAATATTTTACCAATATTATAAATAGAGAGTTTCCTCAGTATAGTTTCTTTAAAAAATATAAAAAAAATATTGTAGGGATGACAATGTGGTTGTCAGCAAAAGATGTTAGACCAGGATTTATAGAAGTTAAACATATTCAGAGAGGGTATCCAATTAAACAATTTACCAAAAATCAATCTAAGAATACTTCTTCTTTAAGAAAAGCAATAAGAAGGAAGTGCATGTCTCCGATTACCAATAATATATTTAGTGAATTATATATCAAGTCTATCAATTCATTTGCCTTCAATCTAATTGCATTAAAAACTGAATTTAATAATAGAGAATTACTAAATGATAAAAACTCAATCAGATCAATAAGAAAGATTTTTGAAGAATTTGATAGGATAATAATTTCTTTAGGTTTGCCGATCTTGCAGAGCATAACTTCGAGAATTAATCAAACTCTTATGAGCACGAGTCATACACTTAGTATGCTGCACGATTATAAAAGGAATAAAAAAGTAGAATTGTCATATTTATGGAATACATTAAAGTTATTATCTCGTTTAACTAATAAAGACATAAAATATACTAAAAAAATTTATAATGAAGTTTTAAAAAAAATAAAATGAATGAGTCTAAAAATAAAAAAAAAAATTCAAGAAGTTTTTAACAAAAAAAATACTCGACCCTTAATAGTTGCCGAGGTATCAGCAAATCACAATAAAAAAATAAGTAATGTTATAAAAATAATTAATAATGCTAATAAAATAGGAATAGATGCTATAAAAGTTCAGTTATATAAACCTGAGGAAATTACAATTAATAGTAATAAAGTAGATTTTAGATTAAAAAAAAATAATTCATGGTCACGTTACAAGACTCTCTACGATTTATATAAAAAAGGCTCAATGCCTTACGAATGGTATCCTAAATTAGCTAAGCTTTGTCTAAAAAAAAATATAATATTTTTTTCTTCAGTGTTCGATTTAAAAACAGTTGATTTTTTAGAGAAAAATAATTGTCCAATATATAAAATTGCCTCACCTGAAATTACAGATATTCCATTAATTGAAAAAGTCGCAAAAACACAAAAACCAGTTTTTATATCTACTGGATTAGCTAGTAAAAAAGATATTAAATTAGCAATAAAAACATTAAAAAAAAATAATTGTAAAAAAATAGTTTTAATGAAATGTACTAGTGCATATCCAGCGCCAATAGATGAAATAAATATTAAAACGATGCAAGACTTCAAAAGAAAATTTGAAGTAAATGTTGGTTTTTCAGATCATACGAACGGTGAAATAGCTTCTGTTGTTGCAGTTGCCTTAGGAGCAAGAGTTATAGAAAAGCACATTGTCATTGATAAAAAAATTAGAACGCTTGATAGCTTTTTTTCATATGACTTATCGAAATTTAAAAAATTTACAAAAAAAATAAGAGAAGCAGAGAGCTGTATTGGGTCCGTGGATTATAATATAAGCATGTCATCAAGAAAAAATTTTAATGGTAGAAGATCATTGTATGTTGTAAAAGATATAAAAAAGGGTCAAATATTTAATCTAGATAATGTAAAATCAATAAGACCATGTTTTGGAGCTCATCCTATGCACTTGAATAAAGTTTTAGGAAAAAGAAGTAAATTCAATCTTAAAAAAGGTAACAGAGTAAAACTAAATTTTTTCAGTGAAAAAAAGTTATAAAATAGAAGAAAGATTTAAAAAAATTTTAAGGAAATATAATATTAAGTTCAAAAAAGGAGAATTTGAGTTAGTAAATATATTTAATCACAAATCACTTGATTCTTTGCAGTTACTGTCCATTTTAACTGAAATTGAAAAAACTTTTGATATCAAATTTTCTGTTAAATTTATGCAGAATAATAAAAGTAATAAAATTAAAAACATTATAGATAAGATCTTAGAAAAAAAGTAAATGAATTTATATTCTTTATTTTTAAAAAATTTTTCAGACGATAAAAAAATTATTTTTAATGACGATGAAATAAATTATAAAGAATTTAAAAACTTAATAGATATTATTGCAAGCAATATAAATGAATCTCATAATAAAATCGCCATTTTAAGTGACAATCAAAAAGTAATATCTTTATTTTTGTTTGCGTGCGCTAAAAATGGTAAAATATTAATAACATTAAATAAAAATCTAAAGACTCATCAAATAAACTTACAATTAAAAATATCAACTCCGGATATTATTGTTGTCGATAGTGATATAAATTTAAAAGCATTAAATTATTGTAATAAAAAATTTTATGTCGATGATTTTTTTAGAGAAACTAGAAAAAAATATAATATATATATAAAAAACTTCTTTAATAAAAATTTTATTATAACTTTTTCTTCCGGAACCACATCATTACCAAAACCAATTTTATACACACAAAAAATTAAATATCAAAGATTTTTGCAAATTAAGGACATATTTAATATAAAAAAAAATGACACAATTTTTTCTGTTTCCTCAATTGATCATTCTCTTGGACAAAGATTGCTTTTTTTAGCTTTATTAAATGGGTGTAATTTTATTTATTTTAGCAAATATAATTTCAAGGAGATAAAAAAATTATGTTTGGAATATAAAATATCATTTGCTATTCTTCCTTCAAATTATTTAAATTTATTAAAAAAATATTTATTAAATAAATCTATATTTATCCCAAAAATAGTATCTGCGGCATCTACATTAATTACTTCGGAAAAATATTCTTTAATAAGAACTGGTATTAGTCTTTACGAGATGTATGGTGCTTCAGAAATTGGGACGGTTACGAGCATAAATTTTAATAAAAATAGAAAATTTATATCTTCGGTTGGTAAAGTACTTAAAAATATTAAAATTAAAATAGTAGATAATCAGAATAAATCTTTGAGAATTGGACAAGTAGGTGAAATAATTTGTAAAACACCATTAAAATTTAAAGGATATTACAAAAGCCAGAATTTAACAAAAAAATCATTAACTAAAGGATATTTTAAAACAGGTGATTTAGGTAAAATTGATAGAAATAATTATCTTTATTTTGTTTCAAGAAAACAAGATGTAATAATTTCTAGTGGAAAAAATATTTATCCGATTGATATTGAGAGGGAGTTGTTAAAGTTAAGTTACCTTAAAGAGTCTGCAATAATTGGCATTAAAGATAAGTTCTTTGGTGAGATTGTATTTGCAGTATGTGTGCTAAAGAGAAAAATTAGTAACGCAGAAAAAAAAATTAAAAAATATTTATCGAAGAGAGTAAGTGGGTTTCAATTGCCTTTAGGATATGCATTTTTAAAAAAATTACCAAAAAATAATTTAGGAAAAGTTCAGAAGAACATATTACGAAAAATTTATAATAAAAAAAAAATTGATTTAACAAAAAATCTTAGAGGGCTTTTAAATTAATCTAATGAAGACTGTAATAATAAGAACAAATATTAGCGATAAGGTAGGTCTAGGCCACTTATTTAGAATGAAAAATTTAGCTAAAGAGTTGTCAAAAAAATATAAAGTAATTTTCTTACTGGATAAAAATGAAAAAATTATTAGAAAAATTATTAATTTTGAATGTTTTTTTTTATACAAAAAAAATGAAGTATTTACATCTCAGTTAGACGATGCAAGACGATCAAAGAAAATTATTGATAATATAAAAACAGATTTATTAATAATAGATGATTATAGATTAAATAATATTTGGGAAAAAATTTTTTATAAAAGAATAAAAATAGTAGTTTTTGATGATACAAATAATATAAAGCATAAATGTAATATACTTGTAGACTCAAAATGGGCAGGTAAATTAACTGCACAAAGATATCAGAAGTTATTACCGAAATCTACTATAAAACTTCTGGGACCTAAATTTTCTATAATAAATTTAGTTAATAAAAATAAAAAAAAAAAAAATTCTTTTTATAATTTATTATTTTATTTAGGTGGAGCAGGTAATTTTAATTATTATTTAGAAGTAATAAAAAGTCTTTGCGAAATTTCAAAATTTGATAAATTTTTTATAATTACTATAGTTGTTGGTCCATTATCCCAAGGAAAAGATAAATTAGAAACGCTTGTAAAAACATATAAAAATTTGAAAATTATAGAAAATAATTTTAATATAACTAAAGTACTGTCTGAAGTAGATTTATATTTAGGTGTTTCTAGTTCAATTATTTATGAATTAAATTATTACAAAATACCATCAGTTTTATTTTCAGTAAGTAATAACCAAAAAAATAATGTAAAATTTCTTTCAGATTTAGGATTTCATTTTATTGTAAAAAATAATGACTTTAAGAATAATTATGAGAAAATTTCAAAACTAATTTTAATTTTACTTAAAAATTTTAGAAGATTAAAAATCATGAATCAAAATGTAATAAAAATAGACAAGTTTGGAAGTAAGCGAATTGTTGATTTTATAAGCAAAATCGATGATCCTAGAGACTCTGTAAGAGATAACTCAAATTCATTATTTGGAATAGAATTAAAAAAAAAAGAGAATGAAGGAATTAATAAAGTAAATGACAGCCAAATTAATCAGTATCTAAATTATAGAAATATTAAATCCAACAGATTAAATAGCATAAATTCTAATAAAATTAAAAATTTAGACCACTATATTTGGTGGTTTGAGCAAAGAGCTAAGCTTTATTATTACGTTAGAGAAAAGCAAATAAGACTTTTTTTTTTTCATAAAAAAATAAAAATTAAAAATATCTTTTATTACTATGGTGGTTGGTTTAAAACCTATTCAAGGGTATTAATCAGCGATCTAATGTTTGTTATAAATTGGCAACTAAAAATGAATAATAAGCATATTTGGTTGGCAGTAATAAAAAAAAAAAACAGATTTGTTTATAATCTTAATTTGCATTTAGGTTTTAAAAAGATTGATTATAATAAACATCAATTAAATTTTTTTAAAAATATTAATATTAATAATTATTATTTATTAAAAAAATAATGTTTTGTTCAATAATAGTTCCATTTCATAATTCAAAAAAAACTATCAAAAGATGTCTAAATTCAGCATTTCATCAGATAGGAGACATAAGATATGAGGTTATATTGATTAATGATTTTTCGAATGATGGCTCAGATGCAATCGTAAAAAACTTTATTAAACATAAAAAAAATTTTTTTTTATTATGAATTAAAAAATTTTATTAACTATTTATGAAGAAAATATAAGTATATTTATATTTTTAATTAGAAAATAATTTTAGTGATGACTATAGCAATAATTCCAGCAAGATCTGGAAGTAAACGCATAAAAAATAAGAATATAAAAAACTTTATATCCGATCCAATGATAGGATTGACTATAAAAAAGTTAAAGTTTTCAAAATTATTTAAAAAAATTGTAGTCACTTCAGATAGTCAAAAAATATTAAATATTGCCAATAAATATGGTGCTGATATTTTAATAAAACGATCAAAAAAATTGTCAGATGATCATACTCCTACTGAACCTGTTGTTCTTGATGCAATAAATAAATTAGATAGGAAATTATTGTTCGATAATGTGTGCTGCGTTTATCCATGCAACCCTTTTTTAGATGTAAAAGATTTAAAAAAGGCATTAAATTTATTACTTAAATCCTGTAATTATTTTATATTTCCATTGAGTAGATATTCACATCCAATACAACGCGCAATATTTTTAAATAAAAAAAAAGAAGTACAGTATTATAATAGAAAATATTTAAAATGTAGAACACAAGACTTAAAATCTTTTTTTTATGATGCTGGACAATTTTATTTGGCTAAAAAAGAAGTATGGAAAAATAAAAATAGAAAAAGTAAAGCTATTATAATTCCATCTTATAGGTGTCATGATATTGACACTACTGAGGATTGGTTAAGAGCAGAAATATATTATAAATCCTATTTTATGACTAAGTGAAAAAAATTGATAAAAAGTACTGCATTATTTCAAATGATTCAGGTTCAGCTAATCAATTAGCTTGCTGGAGTCTTCTTAAAAAAAAAAAATATCAACTTTTGTGAAAAGGGACCTGCAAAAAAAATATTTAATAAAACGTGCTCCCCGCCACCCCAAGTTACGGCTACTTTCTTGTCAAAAAAATTATTTTTTCTAAAATCATTCAACATAAACTCTAAATCATAATTAGGATCTAGACCTCCATAAAACATTTCGCTACAATAAGAGCATCTAGCATTACACTTTGAATGGGCTTCTAATGAAATTTTATTTATTTTAATTTCTTCTGACCAGGCTTTATATTGTATCTTGGGGCAGCCATCGCATGGCGTAGGCTTTTTTTCATTTAAATTTTTTATAATTTTTTTTTTTAAATTTTTGTAAAAAAAATAAATATTTTTTTCCTCTAATTCCAAGTACATCTTTATAATTATGAATTAAAACTGCATAAACTTTACTAATTTTTAATTTAGTTAAAGATTTATTAATCTCTTTATCAATCAAGTTTTTTATTTTTGAATTCTTAATTTTTTTGGGTAGTTTAATTTTTGTAATAACATTCAAAGAATTTAACTTACTTTTGGCAATTAAAGCTTCACTCTTGCTATAACTTGATGCAGTATCTATAAAGCGAATTTTAGATTTAATAGATAAATTTTTAATTTTTTTTAATTCTCAAAAATTAATTTTTTTATTTTTTAAAATACCGTAGTTCATTCCAAATTGGACGGACCCAAGAGCTAATTTCATTAATAAAATTATGTTTTAATAAACGTATTAATTTTTTTAATTATTTTTTTTAATAGAAAAAATTTTAAATTAAAAAATATAGGTAAACTAATATTGTTTTGAAAATAATTCTCTGACCCTTGAAAATACTTTAAATCAATCTTATCTTTAAATAATTTAAATTTATAGATTGGTATATAATGAAATTGACAATAAATATTTTTTTTTTTTAAAAATTTTAATAATTCATTTTTTTTTTTTTTTTTTTTTTTAAAATTAATTTAGAGTAAATAAAGAT
>Ga0169931_10014173_pt1 | contig 10816 bp, 11 predicted proteins | sample Kivu_15m_20L_FD_129675 | JGI IMG/M metagenome (GOLD analysis project Ga0169931, IMG submission 129675) | Freshwater microbial communities from Lake Kivu, Western Province, Rwanda to study Microbial Dark Matter (Phase II) - Kivu_15m_20L... | ecosystem: Environmental > Aquatic > Freshwater > Lake... | reverse complement strand
GGCTGCTGCTGCCTCAGTCGGCGATACAAGTTGAACCTGGGTTGAGGCCAGAGCGGGCGTTGCGTTGGCCACTGGCCATAGGCTACCTGCCGTGAGCAGGATGGCTGCCTGCAGCAGACGACGACGGAAAAGGTTGTTGAACACGATTAATCCTTGACACCATGTGGAGTGCTTGCATGATGCTACAGCGATGGCGACCCGGATCATGTAATCACAACCACACGCCGGATCTGCAGATCCTTGCCCCTTTGCAGGGGAACCCTCCCTCTAGGTCAGCCGTGGCCGACTGACCCGCTGGAGGCAGCAGTTCTGCTGCTTAGTGCTTCATGCGGCTGGTTTGGCTGGACGGGGGGTCAGCCTCCACCCAGAACTGCAAAAGCCTTGCGTCGCTTCGAAACTGAGCTAATTGCAGCGCATCTTGATGGCGGAGTAAGTCGCCATTCCTGAACTGAATGGTGTAGCGACTCGATGGCTTGAGCTGAATCATTTTCAGATACCTCAAGCATAGACAGGTGAGATTGCAGTCGCAGGAATAAACAAGTCTTCTTTGCTTACCTGCTGGAGAGTCCCATCGCTCTTGTAGCGGTTCAGCGCCTTGGTCACAGTGACCCTGGTTAGGCCGCAGATCTCAGCTAGTGACTTATGGGTGAGATGCATGTCCTTGAGCGATAGGCGATAACCGCGCGTGCTCACCTGGCCGAAGCGGCGCCCAATCCACGCTAGCAGGGTGAGCAGACGCAAGTCTGCCGCGCGGATGCGGTTTAATTGAAAGATTTCTTCAAGATTCTGGATTTGTTGGCGTAGGAATTGATCAATATCATCGGCAGCTGGCTCAAACTGCTCAACCACAGCCGTGGACAGGCACTGGATTTCGATCGGTTTCAGTGCGGAGTAGGCCGTGGTTACCCAATCACCAGGGCCCCATAGTCCCAAGATGATCGATTCGCCCTCTTCATCCCAGGCTGAGGTGCGGATATAGCCCTCTTGAATTCTCCAGCTCAGTGTGTCTGGAAGCACATCACCTGGCTGCAGGGTCAGGCGTAGACGGTTCTTGGTCAGGGACGGAACAGGCATTGACGTGGTTGCAGGGTGGATTCATGGGTTTCGGGGGGAGCCAGCGCGGCGCTGGCCGGGCGCATTCGACAACAGCAACCCATGGGGGGAGTGCAACTGCTGCAAATAGTAGCACGTAAACCCCATCGGTCAACCGGGGCATTTGCGCTGCTTGGCTTGCCTGCTCGGGGCCACCCTTCAGCCCCAGCTGCGCTTCGATCCCTTCAGTTCCCGATCGGTGTAGTTGGGGATACCTCGCCGATCGAGGCCATCCCCTAGGTTGCCAAAGTGTCCAATCGGATTTGTGTGGCTTATCTCCCGTCCATCCTCGCCCGCCGGGTCGGGGCCAGCGTTGTGGCGACCGCCATCGGTGCCACGGCCCTGGGCGCCGTGTTGACCGCGTCTGCCCTTGCCCAGGCCCCTAAGGCTCCAGCAGCTCCCCAGGAGCTCCTGCTCGTGTCCTACGCGGTGACCAAGAACGCCTATGACGAAATTTTCCAGTTGTTCGCTGCGGACTGGAAGAAGAAGACCGGGCAGACCGTGCGGATCAGGGGCAGCTATGGCGGATCAGGCTCCCAGACTCGGGCCGTGATCGATGGCCTGGATGCCGACGTGGTGCACCTGGCAATGGCCGCTGATGTCTCCAAGATTGAGAAGGCCGGCCTGATCAGCCCTGGTTGGCAGCAAGAGAATCCCCACAACTCCACTCCAGTTAACTCCACGGTGGCTGTCTTCGTACGACCTGGCAATCCCAAGAAGATCAATAGTTGGAAGGACCTTGACAATAAGGATGTGGAGATCGTGGCGGCCAACCCCAAAACATCTGGTGGAGCTCGCTGGAATTATGCGGCCCTCTGGGGATCGGTTACGGAGAATGGCGGCAGCGACGCTGATGCGCGCAAGTTTATCCTAGGTGTTTATAAGAATGTTGATGTGCTGCCTAAGGATGCTCGCGAGGCCACAGACACCTTTGTCAAGCGCAAAAAGGGCGATGTGCTGCTCAATTGGGAGACCGAGGCCATCCTTGCCAGGCAGAAGGGAGAGTGGACCACGCCCTACAAGTTGTTCAGTCCCAATGTGCTGACGGAGCAACCAGCCACTGTTGTTGATAAAAATGTTGACAAAAAGGGCACGCGCAGGGTTGCTGAAGCCTTTGTGAAGTTCCTGTTCACACCTGAAGCGCAACGGGTATTTGCCAAGAATGGGTTCCGCCCGGCCACACCTGCAGGTCAGGCGGCAGCCCGCGGCAGGTTCCAGCAGCTCAAGTTCTTCACGATCGGTGACCTGGGTGGCTGGAGCGCCTTCGATCAAAAGCATTTCGCGAAGGACGGTGTCTGGGATCAGATCTTCCGCAGGACCCGCTGAGCCCCAATCCCCTCGACACGTCCATCCTTGCCCCGGCTGAACACCGGGGCTTTCCCTTGGACTATTGTTCCTGCACTTCTACGTGGCTTTACCGTGCAATCCTGTTCCGTCGCCGTCGCGAGCTGCGGGTGTGGCTGCGGTGACCAGAATCCTTGTGCTGGCCAGTCTCAGGAGATGGGGCTGGTGAGCGCTCCACTCATCCCATTGGCTGAGTGCAGGATCGAAGCCGCTTGGCTGATCAAGCCAGGCTGGCATCAGATGATTCACCCACGCCTTGGTGATGGTGGTCTTTGGGATCATCTGTTCAGGCAGCGGCGCAGCTGATGTGTGAACTTCTGGCCCTCAGTGCAAACACACCCACTGACATCAGGTTTTCCTTTCGTGGTCTGGCCCGTCGTGGAGGCGTGACCGGTGAACACCGCGATGGCTGGGGTCTGGCTAGTTTTGATCCTAGCGGTGCAGGTCTGCACATCTATCGAGAGGACATGCCTGCTGCATTTTCGCCCATTGCGGCCCAGTTGGCCGAGCTTGATCTCAAGTCGCTCTATTCCATTGCCCATATTCGCAAGGCCACCCAGGGAGTTGTATCTTTAGAGAACTGTCATCCGTTTCACCGTCAATGGCGCGGTGAGGACTGGGTCTTTGCCCATAACGGAGATCTCAAACTGGAGCTTCCCTGTGGAGAGCCCTACCGCCCAGTTGGCAATACGGATAGTGAATCAGCATTTTGCTGGCTTCTCAATGTTCTTTCCGATCGTGCGATTGAGCAGGCGGATGGCCATGCCTTGTTTCCCCTTCTCAACGAATGCTCGGCATGGTTAGCCGCCCATGGCATCTTCAACTGCCTGATCAGCAATGGTGATTGGCTATACGCCTACTGCGGCACCAAGCTGCACACCATCACGAGGCGGGCCCCGTTCACCACAGCCACACTTTCCGATGATGACGTGACCGTGGACTTCTCCCAGGTCACCACCTCCCAGGATGTGGTGACCATTGTGAGCACCGAGCCGCTGACCCTGGATGAGAGCTGGAGGAGTTTGGACGTGGGTGAGGCCCTGCTGTTGCAGCGGGGTGAAGTCACCCAGAGGCGCCTGGCGATTTAGGTGTCCTGCAGGGCGAGCAGCAGACCGATGCCACCACTTAACAGGTACACGTTGCGATAATCTCGAGCCATCAGCCGTCGGGCCAGGGCTGTGGAGCGGCCCTGGCCGTTGCTGTAGGTGATCAGCGGCTGGCCGAGGTCGGGCAGCACTGTTCTCAGCCGCAGCAGACTGGCGTCGTGCGGTAGATGCAGGGCTCTTGGGAGGTGTAGGCGCTCATACTCCCGTCCCGTTCGAGCATCCACCAGGGGTACCTGTTCCCAGATCAGACGTCGCACCTCCTGGGGTTCGAGCAGTCTCAGATCATCGTCGTCAGGATCAGCGTCGATGGGTTCGGCTTCTAGATCCCCAGCGTCCATCGCAGAACCGGTCCAGTCCCAGTCCATCTGGGGCCGCCCCTGGGCGCCCCCCTCACTGAAGTGACCGCCGGACCCGGACCTTGAATCGGGGAAGGAGGGCATGGATCTGCTCAACGATGCGGCGGCGAGGGTGTGTCCGTGCATTGTTGGCGATGCCTGACTTTTTCTCTGTCAACCGAGGCACCTGCGGGGGATGTTTCGCTGACAGCCCGAATCCAGCTCATGCCTGGGCAGACAGCTGGCGCCGTCAGCCCCACTTCTCAGGAGGGCGCTGAGGCTTCGGCGGCCCGCCGGGCGTAGGACAGGCCATAGGCCCCGGAGCGGGCCTGCAGCACCGGATCGTCTGTGGGCTGGATGCCATCGCCCAGCACCAGTGGATCAAACACCACGGCTCCACAGCGACCGGCCACCTGGGAGGTGGCTGCGGTGAGGCTGAGCGTGCCGACGGTCACCCGGGTGCGATCGTCGGGCCAGGCCACCGAGGGGTCGTTGTCCACATCACCAGGACGGCCGATGGTCAGCACCAGATCCCAGTTCACAGGAGCCTGGCTGGTGCGCTCCAGCAGGCGCTGCTCCAGGAAGTTGGACGGTCCACTGGCCAGCGCCTCGGCGGAGAGGCGTTGCTCGCCGTCCTGGGGAACGAACTGCCAACGCACGAGGGTGCTGCGGTTGGCCCGGTTGATGAAACGGAAGGCGTGCAGGCTGAAGTAGCTGCTGTTGGCATAGCTCACCGGTGGGTTGTTGGCGGCCAGGAACGCGGTCTGGGCCTGATTGTCCGGATGACTGGCCCGGAATGCCTTCATGGCCTCCGGGTTGGGTTTGCCCGTGGCTGGATCGGGGGCGAGGGCAATCATGTTGTCGTGAAAGGTCTGCGGCGTGGCTGCACCGAACACCGGCGTGCTGATCATGGCCATGTTGAGCTTCTGATCGCCGGGCAGCTGGAACTGCAGGCCCAGGCCACGGGGGTTGCGGGTGGTGTCAGGGGCCTTTAATTTTCCACCGGCCAGGGAGAAGCGGGCCAGCACCGGAATCGCCTTGCCGGAGAACAGGGGTGAGCGGGAGAACCGGGCGCCGTTGGCATTCGCCACGAACACTCCGGTGGCACAGGTTCCCTTGATGTGATTGCGCCGTTGCCCCGGCGTGATCCCGAAGGCGTTTTCGATGGCGCTGATGAGTTGCTGGGCGGTTGGTGCGCTGCGGGCAACGCTGGCCGTGGCCAGTCCAACACTGAGCGCCAGCGCCACCAGGGCCAGGGCCATCGGGCGTCGCAGATGGCTTCTGACCCGACGCCACAACCAAGACAAGGAGCGACTGGCACCACCACCCGTCATTGCCATCACCAGCCGGTTGAACGATCGACCCTATGGCTCGATGCAGTCACCGCCTTGTTCTCTCACCTACACGGGGATGCGCTGCTGGATCACTCTCCCTGATCGAAACCTCTCTTCTGATCAGTTCGAGGCTGGCGCGTTTCGGTTTGCCCCTGCATGGCTGATCTTGGCTCCGCCAGAGGTGGTTGAAAGCACCAGGTGCTCCAACCACCAGGGCTAATTTTCCACGGCTCGGTGTTACCGATGGAGCGATCCCTGCGGCTGGCGGTGGTCACCGAGACCTATCCACCCGACCTCAACGGGGTGGCCACCACCCTGCACGCATTGGTGGCAGGACTGTTGGCTCGCCAGCATCGGCTCCAGCTGATTCGGCCCCATAACGCTCCGCCCGGCCGCCAAGACCCTCCAACCGCAGCAGCCCAGCCAACCTGTGGCCAGCTGGAGGAACTGCTGCTGCCCGCGATTCCCGTGCCCACCTACCCCGGGCAACAGATGGGCTGGCCCGCCCTCGGCGCCCTCAGCAGGCTGTGGCACACCCGGCGGCCCGACCTGGTTCACATCGCCACCGAGGGGCCCCTGGGCTGGGCCGCCCTGCAGGTGGCCCGCCAGCTGCAGATCCCGGTGAGCACCGATTTCCGCACCAACTTCCATGCCTACAGCGACCACTACGGGCTGGGCTGGCTGCGGCGTCCGATCCTCGATTATCTGCGCAGTTTCCACAACGCCGCCGGCTGCACCCTGGTGCCGACGCCCAGCTTGCGCCAGGAGCTGATCGCTGAAGGCTTCCGCCATGTTCGCGTCGTGGCTCGGGGCGTCGACACCGAGCGTTTCGCTCCGCAGCACCGCGATCCGGCGCTGCGGGCCCGCTGGGGTGCCGAAGACTCCACCCTGGTGCTGCTGTGCGTGGGCCGGCTGGCGGCGGAGAAGAACCTGCTCACCCTGCTGCAGGCCTTTGGGGCGATCCGTGAGCGGGGTGCCGATGTGCGCCTGGTGCTGGTGGGCGATGGCCCCCTGGCTGACGACCTGCGGGTCCGCTGCCCCGAGGCGATTCAGGCCGGCCCACGTTCCGGCCAGGAGCTTGCGGCCCACTACGCCAGCGCCGACCTGTTCCTGTTCCCGAGCCTCACCGAAACCTTCGGGAACGTCACGGCTGAAGCCATGGCCAGTGGCCTGCCGGTGGTGGCCTTCGCCCGGGGCGCGGCCGCGCTGCTGCTCCGCAGCGGCGTCCATGGGGTGCGGGTGGAAGGCACCGACAACGCAGACTTCGTGGCGGCAGCCATCAGCCTGGCCAGTCGTCCAGAGCAACTGCCCCAGCTGGGCGCGGCGGCGCGGCGGCGGGCCCTGGACCTGCGCTGGAGCCGGGTGGTGGAGCGATTCGAGCGGGAGCTGTGGCGCCTGCTGCCCCCAGAGGATCAGGGATCGGCACCATCCCCGGGTGTGGCTCCAGCCTCAGGGAGGTTCGAGGCCTGCAGCGCCTCGACCGCCCGCAGGCCCCCGGCGATCGAGGACACATTGGTGTAGCCCAGATCCAGCAGCTCGGCTGCCGCCAGCGAGCCGCGGTTGCCGCCAGCGCAGAAACACACGATCGGCGTTGCTGGATCCGGCAGCGCTGCGGTGATCCGCTGCGCCAGCGAACCGAGAGGGATGTTGAGGGCGCCGGGCAGGCTGCCGCTCGCCAGTTCCTCCGGCTCACGCACATCGATGAAATGGACATCGCCGGCAGCCTGCTCGGCAACGGCCTCCGCGGGCAGCTGGGGAACCCGTTCCCTGGCGGCAGCAGCGCGTTTCAGGAACTCCTCGTCATGAATGGCCATGGCAATCAGCCTGGGATTGGCGTGAGGTCATCATCGGTCGGTGCTCCCTCGCCGAACCAGGGGCTCACGTCATCGCTCTCGAGCCCGATGGAGGCCAGCAGGCTGCTGGAGAGATAGCGCTCACTTCCGGAGGCGCAGATCGCCACGATGCGCTGGCCGGCATGGTGGGGCCGGCGCGACAGTTGCAGCGCAGCCCACACCACCGCTCCGCTGGACACGCCCAGGGGGATGCCGTCGAGGGCGGCGCAGCTGCGCATCACCTCGATCGCGTCCTCCTCGTAGGCGGAGAGGATCTCGTCGATGAGGCTGTGGTCCACCTGGGGGGAGACAAAATTTGGACCCATGCCGGTGAGCTGGTGCGGGCCGGGCTCGCCGCCGCTGAGCACCGGTGAGCGGGCCGGTTGCACCGCCACGCAGCGCAGAGCGGGGTGCAGGGGTTTGAGGGCCCGGGCCACACCCATCAGGGTGCCGCCGGTGCCCACCCCGGCCACCACCACATCGAGCCGCCCGCCGGTGTCACGCCAGATCTCCGGGCCGGTGGTGCGTTCGTGGATGGCCGGGTTGGCGGGGTTGCGGAACTGCTGCAGGATCACCGCGGCGGGAATGCGCCGCTGCAGTTCCTCCGCCCGGGCGATGCAGCCGAGCATGTGCTGCTCCGCCGGGGTGAGCACCACCCGGGCTCCGAGCAGCTTGGCCAGGCGGATGCGCTCGGCGCTCACCCGTTCGGGCATCACCAGGATCAGCCGCACGCCGGCGGCGGCGGCGGCAAAGGCCAGTCCGATCCCGGTGTTGCCGGTGGTGGGTTCGATCAGCACCGAGTCCGCCGTGACCCTGCCGGACGCCAGCGCGTCCTCCAGCAGGTTGTGGGCGGTGCGGTCCTTGACGCTTCCCAACGGATTGAGGTATTCCAGCTTGAGCAGCACCTCGGCCTGAGCCCCGTAGTGATGGGCCGTTCGATGCAGGCGCACCAGTGGCGTGTTGCCGATCCGCTCGGTGAGGCGGTCGAGAATGGGAGCCATCCCTGCACAGTGCGCACCATCTGCGGCTGGATCATCGCCGCGACCGGCCGCGCACCACGTTGCCCTCGCCACGCCAGCCCTGACCAACCAGCCCTTCACCACCCGGCCCGAGCTGCATGGCACGTTCGGCATGGTGGCCAGCACCCACTGGATCGCCTCCGGCACGGCCATGGGCATCCTCGAGCGAGGCGGCAACGCCTTTGACGCCGCGGCGGCAGCCGGCTTCGTGCTGCACCTGGCCGAACCCCATCTGAACGGCCCCGGCGGCGATCTCACCGCCCTGATCCGCCCTGGATCGAATCAGCGGATCGCGGTGCTCTGCGGCCAGGGGGTGGCGCCGCGGCGGGCCAGCATCGACCATCTGCGATCTCTTGGGCTGCATCTGGTTCCGGGATCGGGTCTGCTGGCGGCCTGTGTGCCGGGGGCGGTGGATGCCTGGCTGCTGCTGCTGCGCGACCACGGCAGCCTCGAACTCGCCGAGGTGCTGGCTCCCGCGCTCCAGTACGCCCGCGGTGGCTGTCCGCTGGTGCCCCAGGCCGTTGCCATGATCAGCCGACTGCGGGCCTGGTTCCTGCAGGAATGGCCCACCTCGGCGGCGGCCTGGCTGCCCAACGGCGAGCCCCCACCGGCCTGGAGTCCATTTCCAAGGCCTGCCCTGGCCGCCACCTATGAACGCCTTCTCGCCGAGGCCCAGGCGGGCGGCCATAGCCGGGAGCAAAGGATCGAAGCGGCGCGCCGGGCCTGGCGCGAGGGCTTTGTGGCCGAGGCAATCGATCGCTTCTGTGCCGGCACAGCCGTGAACGACGAAACAGGCGAGCGGCAGGCTGCCCTGCTGGAGGGCGCCGACCTGGCGGGCTGGCAGGCCAGCTGGGAGCAGCCCCTCAGCCTTGGCTACGGCGACTGGCAGGTGGCCAAGTGCGGGCCCTGGAGCCAGGGGCCGGTGTTGCTGCAGCAGCTGGCGCTGCTGCGCGGTTTTGTCCTCGACGATCTGCCGCCGGATGGGCCCGACTTCGTGCACCTGCTCACCGAAGCCGGCAAGCTCGCCTTCGCTGACCGCGAAGCCTGGTATGGCGATCCGGCTCGGAGCCAGGTGCCGATTGAATCCCTGCTCGGCGAGGCCTACAACGCCTCCCGCCGGTGGCTGATCAGCGATCGGGCCTCACTGGAGCTGCGTCCCGGCGCTCCGCTGGGGCAGGCCCCCAGGCTCGGCCGGGCGGTCAGTCAGGCGGCGGCGGGAATCGGCAGCGGCGAACCCACCTGCGCCACACCGCCCGGCGACACCTGCCACGTGGCGGTGGTCGACCGCTGGGGAAACATGGTGGCCGCCACGCCTTCGGGAGGCTGGCTGCAGAGCTCGCCGATGATCCCGGAGCTGGGGTTCTGCCTGGGCACCCGGGCCCAGATGTTCCGGCTGGAGGAGGGGCTGCCCAGTGCCCTGGCCCCCGGCCGGAGGCCTCTCACCACCCTCTCCCCGACGCTGGCCTGGCGTGGCGAGGAGGAGGCGCTGGCCTTCGGCACGCCCGGCGGAGATCAGCAGGACCAATGGTCGCTGCAGTTCTTCCTGAAGCTGGTGCACCACGGCATGGGGCTGCAGCAGGCGATCGACTCCCCCGCCTGGCACAGCGAACACGCCCCCAGTTCCTTTCATCCGCGCCAGGCCCGCCCGGGCCATCTGGCCCTGGAATCGCGACTGCCCGAGCCCACCCAGGCCGAGCTCCAACGCAGGGGCCACCGGGTGGAGATCAGGCCCCCCTGGTCGGAGGGACGCCTCTGCGCCTGCGCCCTCAACCGCACGGGCGGAACGTTGCTGCTGCGGGCAGCGGCCAACCCCCGCCTGATGCAGAACTACGCCGTGGGGCGATGAAGGGCGGCCCCGTCGCCGGCGATGGCGAGCGTGAAGGGAAGATGTGCTCGGGCCGCAGGATAACAATGCACCTGTTGTCCATGCTCCAGTTATCCACGCACCTGCTGTCCACGCACCTGCTCGCCACCGGCGGGTTGTGCCTCAGGCTACAACCTGGATCGATAACACCGGGATTGATCACACCTGGATCCATACAGTGTGGATCACGGCAGTGTGGATCACGATCTGTTCCTGCCCCACCGATGTCGGCATGGCCCAGTCACAGCTTGCTGAGCGGGGTTTGGATCACAAACGGTGATCGAACATCGAAGGGTTCTGCCCTCAGCCCATGGGATTCAGCCCTCAAAATGGCCCGTGGTGAGTGTTCCGCTTCGTCTTCCTTCAACGTGCGATGCCCACCCCAGGCTCCGTTCCGGTCATCGCCATCGTGGGGGCCGGCTTCAGTGGCACGATGCTGGCCAGTCAGCTGCTGCGCCAGGCAGATCAACCCCTGCGCCTGCTGCTGATCGAGCGCAGCGCCCGCTTTGGCACCGGTGTGGCCTACGGCACCGACGACCTCGGGCACCTGCTCAATGTGTCGGCCGGTGCCATGAGCGCCTGGCCCGACGATCCGGCTCACCTGCTGCGTTGGCTCGAGCTCAACCGCCGGGCGCTCGGCGATCTGTTGCCAGCCGCCGCCGATGCCAGCAGCTTTCTGCCGCGCCGGGTGTATGGGCTCTACCTCCAGTCGATCCTCGCGGAGGCAGAGGGCCTGGCGACGGGGAACCTGGGGCTGCAGCGAATCGCTGCCGAGCTGATCGATCTCGAACCGCTGGATCCCCATCCCTCCGGGGTGGCCAGGGCCTGCGTCCGCTACCGCCTGCATTTCGAGGGGCATCCAGCCCTGGAGGCCGATCAGGTGGTGCTGG
>Ga0169931_10014172_pt1 | contig 10816 bp, 7 predicted proteins | sample Kivu_15m_20L_FD_129675 | JGI IMG/M metagenome (GOLD analysis project Ga0169931, IMG submission 129675) | Freshwater microbial communities from Lake Kivu, Western Province, Rwanda to study Microbial Dark Matter (Phase II) - Kivu_15m_20L... | ecosystem: Environmental > Aquatic > Freshwater > Lake ... | reverse complement strand
GGATCGCTCAAGCTCCTGGACAGCTCCTTGGTTCGCAAACGTCGTTTGTCTGCTTGGTGTTATCAATTGGACGGTGAGGGGCCCGTTTTGGAAGCGCACCGTACGCATCACCAGCGTTTGGAACTCCTCCGAGCTTGGGGTTTTCCGGTTTGCGAATACCGAGAAGCGCCGGTGAATTACGAGGGGGTTCTTGCCTTTGTTCATCGATGGGCTAACCAGCGACAGGAACTATCTTTTGATATCGACGGCGTCGTGATCAAGGTCGATGATTTTGGGCAGCGCGAAGAATTGGGCTTTACCGCCAAATCTCCTCGCTGGGCCATTGCCTTCAAATACCCTGCACAACGAGTCCGTACCCGTTTGTTGGATGTCCTTTTTCAGGTCGGTCGAACGGGGGCCGTTACGCCGGTGGCTTGCCTTGAACCGGTTGAAGTCGCCGGTACCGTTGTGAAGCGGGCCTCGCTCTACAACGAAGCAGAAATTCGACGATTGGATCTTCATCTTGGGGATAACGTCAGCCTCGAGAAAGGTGGAGATATCATACCCAAAGTCATCGAGGCGCATCCCATGGGCCGACTCCAAGGGGGACCAATCCAGGGTAGAGAACCCGTTCAATTCCCGGTGAATTGTCCGGATTGCCAAACCCCGTTGGTTTGTGTCGAGGCCCTGCACTATTGCCCCAACCATCGCCATTGTCCACCCCAGGTTCTGGGCAGGTTGGAACACTTTGTCTCACGCAAGGCCATGAATATTGAGCATTTGGGAACAGAAACCTTGCATCAATTGCTGGATCAAAAATTAATTAAAGACCCAGCGGATCTCTACGATCTGCAGTCCGATCGCCTCTCTACCCTGGACCGTACCGGCGCCAAAAGTATTCAGCGACTTTTGGAAGCATTGGAAGCATCCAAATCCGTACCCTTCGAAAGGGTTCTGTTTGCCGTGGGAATACGCGGCATTGGGGAGGTAGCCTCCAAGACCTTGGCCCGTCAATTTGGAAGCTTTGAGCGACTATCCTTGGCCACCAAAGACGAACTATTGCAGATCCATGAAATTGGCGAAAAATCAGCGGATCAAATTTTGGCCTGGTTTGCCGATCCTTTGAATCAAATCCTGGGGCGTAGGCTCCAAGCCGCGGGTCTCTCGATGGAAATCGCCCAAACCACCACCGAACTAGGTCCACGTCCGTTGACTGGCTGCACCTTGGTGGTTAGCGGCCGATTTGCAGGGATGGACCGCGATGCCCTCAAAGCCGCCATCGAAGCTGCCGGTGGAACCATCCTATCCTCCGTAAGTCCCAAGCTAACCTACCTGGTTGCCGGCGAAGAAGCAGGACCCTCCAAACTTGAAAAAGCCCAAAAATTGGGTATCACCGTCATCGACGAAGCCTTCCTCATGGACTTACTGAACAAGTCCACCCTTCCTTTGTAATTTGCGTGCATGGTTTGGGATGCCGAGCAATGGCCGTTTAGGCCTCCGATGTTCATTCGTCAATGGCTGTTTGAACAAAAAGTCAAGCAATTCGTGCCGAATCCTGCCCCCAATAACCAGACGGGCCGCCCGGGCAACCAGGGGGCCTGGTTGGTTCTATACGATGGCAGAGACCCTTGGCAGGCTGAGCTGGCCAAGTACCTGGCCCAATACCGCAGACCGGACTATTTCTGCCAAACATTGGGGTTGGTTCGCCATAACCAAGCCGACCTGAATAGTTTCCACGCGCAGGAGCTTACCCATGCCCTGCTACCTCCGGACCGTATCCTGTCCTTGGCCCGATCAAGGCCCTTTGACCTTTGCATCAATTTGTGTCCCGTCGAAAATCCCCCCTTGGAATACTTGGTCCTGACCGCATTCGCCCCCACCAAAATTGGGGTAAATCGTCAAAAAAGTTCCTCGCGTTACAACCTGGAATTAGGCCTCAAGTTGGCCGGTGCTAAACCCAGCCTTCGCTCTTTCTTGCAACACTTGGCCAGCTTGGGTCTCCATACGGTTCAAGAAAACAAATTACAAACCATCCACCCCCAACCTCTACAACCATGAACCGCCCCTCCTTGGAACACGCGTTGCCTCGTGGAACCGGAATTGCCTTGGTGACCCCCTTGAACGTTCACGGTCAGCCCGATCGCCAGGCACTTCAACGCATGGTTGACCATGTGATCCATCAAGGCGTCGAATGGGTGGTGGCCCTGGGAACTACGGGTGAAACGCCGACCCTGAGCAAAGAAGACCGCATGGATGTTCTCCAAATGGTCAAGGAAAGCGTGAACGGTCGAGTTCCTTTGTGGTGTGGGATGGGGGGCAACGACACCCGTGAATTGTTGGAACAACTGCATGCCTTTGATCTGACCGGCGTGGACGCCTTGCTTTCGGTCACCCCGTATTATAACCGTCCATCCCAAGAAGGTCTGTACGCCCATTACCGGGAATTGGCCTTGGCCACCGATAAACCCATTGTGCTTTACAACGTGCCGGCCCGAACTGGCTGTTCGCTATCGGCCGCAACAACCCTCCGATTGGCCCACGATTTTGAGAATATTGTAGCGACCAAGGAGGCCTCTGGCGACTGGATGCAGATCATGGAAATTATGCGATCCAAACCTGCCGATTTCAAAGTCTATTCCGGCGACGATGCGATTTCGTTGCCCCTCTTGGCCTTGGGTTTGGATGGAGTGGTTTCGGTGGTCGGAAATGCATGGCCCAAATCGTTTGGCGACTTGGTTCGGTATGCCCTGCAAGGGGATTTCCAAAAAGCGCTAGACCTTCATTACCAAATGCTGCCATTGATGCATGCGGTGTTCCGGGAAGGAAGCCCTGCAGGCATCAAGTATGTTTTACGCTGTATGGGCTTATGCGATGATTACCTACGGCTGCCCTTGGTTGGCATCAGCGGCCAACTCCAAGAGGAGATCCAAGCCCTATGGCAACAATGGCCTGAAAAGGCTTAGCACAACCGCTTTTCCAAATCCAAACCATGCCGGGACGCGGTTTCCTTGGCCAAAGGATACCCGGCATCGCTGTGCCGTATCACCCCCATGCCTGGATCGTTGTGCAGAACGCGCCGCAATCGTGTTGCCGCGGCATCGGTTCCATCCGCAACAATAACCATCCCGGAATGAATTGAATACCCCATGCCCACACCCCCACCGTGATGTAAACTCACCCAGGATGCCCCACCGGCCGTATTCACCAAAGCATTCAAGATGGGCCAATCGGCCACGGCATCCGAACCGTCCAGCATACCCTCGGTTTCTCGGTTGGGTGAAGCCACCGAACCCGTATCCAAATGATCCCGACCAATCACAAGGGGAGCCGAAACCCGCCCCTCACGAACCAATTCATTGAAAGCCAAAGCGGCAATTTGCCTTTCCCCTTGGCCCAACCAACAAATGCGTGCCGGTAAACCTTGAAAAGCGATGCGCTCTTTGGCCATGGTCAACCAACGTTTGAGTCCTGTATTGTCAGGAAACAAATCCAGCAAAAGTTGATCCGTTACCTCAATATCCTTGGGATCTCCCGATAGGGCTACCCAACGAAATGGGCCTTTGCCCTCACAAAATAGGGGGCGAATATAGGCCGGCACAAAACCGGGGAAATCAAAGGCCTCGGTATAGCCGGCCTCCTGGGCACGGCCCCGAAGATTATTGCCATAATCAAAGGTGATAGAACCTTGACGCTGAAAATCAACCATCAATTCAACATGTTTGCGCATGGCCTCGTAAGCCAATTTCAGGTATTGTTGAGGATCATCGTGGCGCAAAGCATTGGCTTCGTCGTTGCTCAAGCCTTGGGGTAAATAACCGACCATGGGATCGTGGGCCGACGTTTGATCGGTCAAAACATCCGGTACGATACCCCTTTGCTTGAGCCGCTCCAACAAATCAACCGCGGTACAAATCACGCCTATGCTAATCGCTTCACCACGCTTGCATGCATCCAAAGCAGCGTCAATTCCTTGATCCAAATCGTGGTAAACCTGGTCCAAATAACGGGTCTCTACGCGCTTTTGGGCTCGCCAAGTTTCCACCTCGGCGGCCAAACAAACCCCTTCCGCAAGAGTTATCGCCAAAGGCTGAGCCCCGCCCATTCCCCCTAGTCCAGCGGTAACACATAATTTACCGCGCAATGAACCACCAAAATGCTGTTGGGCAACGGCGTTGAAAGTCTCGTAAGTCCCTTGAACAATGCCCTGGGAACCAATATAAATCCAGGAACCCGCGGTCATTTGACCGTACATCATCAGACCTTTACGCTCCAGTTCGTCAAAGTGTTCCCAATTCGCCCATTGAGGCACCAGCATCGAATTGGATAACAAAACCCTGGGGGCATCGGGATGCGAAGGCAAAATAGCGACCGGTTTACCGCTTTGGATTAACAAGGTTTCGTGGTCATTCAAATCCATCAAGGCTTTCTGAATTTGATCAAAGGCTTCACGGTTCCTGGCTGCTTTACCCCGTCCCCCGTAGACAATTAACTCTTCGGGTCGCTCGGCTACATCCGGGTCCAGATTATTAAGCAGCATCCGAAGGGCCGCCTCTTGAACCCAACCTTTGCAATTCAAGGTCTGGCCCACCGGGGCCCGGTCACCGGGTTCAAAAAGTCGGGGACTATGTTGGTTTGTATTCATTGTTAAAATAAGTTACCATTCCAAAAGAGTGCAAGACAAAGGTTCCAAGACGATTTCATCACCCAAAACCTTGGTGACACCGTAAGGCTGCTCACGGACCGTGCCTTGCGGCCAATGTTTGGCGTATCGATCTTTGGTCACGCGTTTGGGGGTCTCGGAAGCATTGACCAAAACCAAGAGTCGCCGGCTCGTAGAATTCACCGAACACGTATCGCAAGTCCTGGCGTAGACATAGACCTCGTCTTCGGGGATATAATGTTCAAACCTGCCCTTAGCCACCGCCTCGGAACCTTTACGCCATTGACCTAAACGCTTCATCTCCTCCAAAAAATCGACCACCCTGGGCGAAAGGCCTTGAGCTTCAAAAACCGAAATCGTATCCCTCTCCCAACCTCCGGGCATATCCTGCCGAACATTGCTACCGCCCAGACTCGCAAAATTGCCAAACAACAATTCAGAACCGTAATACAACTGAGGAACACCGCGCAATGTATAGAGCATTCGGTAGGCCATCCGTGCTTTGGCTGGATTTTCTCGCATTTCCGACCATGCCCGAGAAACATCGTGATTATCCAAAAAAATTAAATTCCGAGAAGCATCCTTGTAAAGAAAATCCTGGGCCAAGGTGGTATAAATCCTCCGTAGACCCCGGTCCCAATCCATTTTTTCGTTGAGACCTTCCACCAAAGCAATACGGACCGGGAAATCAGTCACCGATGGCAAACCGGGACCGGCATTTCGCACCGAATCGGGTTCTCGAAAAAGGGCAAAATCCTCGGTCCAGTAGGCCGACTCGGGAACACTATGCACCCATACTTCCCCCACCAAGCCAACCATGGGGTATTCGCGTTGCATGGCTGCGGTCCAAAGACGCATAAAGCGGGTATCCGGATAGGCGTAGGTATCGATACGGTAGCCGGATAAACCCGCATACTCCAGCCACCACAGGTTATTTTGGATAAGGTAACGCTGCAAATCCTCGTTGGTCTGATCCAGGTCCGGCATGGGATGATCAAACCAACCCCGCCTCATCAAGGCCTGGTCTCTAGATTGCGCGTAGGGATCCATCTGGGTGATCGCTCGATAATTGGAACGCGTAAACGCCGGCCATCGGTGAACCCAACTGCTATCGACCGGGACGGCCAACAACGGATGCGTCAAACCCCAATGGTTATGAACGATGTCCATGATCACCTTGATTCCCCTTTGGCCGCATTGCTCGACCAATTTTTTGTACAAAGCGGGGGTACCCAACCGAGGATCCACCCCGTACACATCGGTCGCCGCATACCCGTGGTAGGACTCTTTGGGCAGGTCGTTTTCGAGGACCGGGTTCAACCACAAAGCAGTTACACCCAAGGATTGGATATAATCTAAATTTTGGAGAAGACCTTGCAAATCCCCTCCGTGCCTTGCCTGATCCGCTGCTCGATTCACGCCCTGCTCCCGCAGTCCCTCCACCCGGTCGTTGGTGCTGTCACCGTTGGCAAAGCGATCCGGCATCACCAGGTACACCAAATCCGAGGCATCCCACCCAACCCCTGTTACGGATTGCAGCGGGTTCGACTTGCGACCAAAAGGATAGAGCGCAGCGGTCTTCCACGGATCCTTGGTCGATTTTCGATGCTGCAATTCCACGTTTTGGGGTTCAAACCCAGGTTCAATTGCCCAATCCAGCCAAACGTATTCCGATTCGGTGGGTCCTGCAGCACGCACAGACCGTAGGCGAAGGCCTGTGGTACCCGGCGCCAAGCGCCAGGTTTCCTTGGAATGGAAGGCCAAACTTTGGGTACCCGGTCGTAGGTACACCAACATTTGCAAGGTGGTGTCTTGCATCCCCGTCCACCAACACGGTGGATCAATGCGTTGAATGTTACCATAACAACGAGCCCAACCGTCATCGCGCGTTGTCTGGGCTGCAGCCCCATTCCATGCCCAAAGCACCACGAAAACGAGAAGTCCAAAGGTTAAGTGCCGGCGATTCATTGGGTAAAGCTTACTTTTTACGGTTTTGACCTCTTAGCCACGTTCGTCTTCAAACACCAAAAGATGAAAATTCTTTTTTCCTTTTTGGACCAAAACCAAACGACCTGCGAAGGCATCTTGGGTAGAAACCTTGGCTTGCACATCGCTGCATTTTTCGCGATTAAGGCTGAGACCACCACCTTCCATCATTTTTCTAACTTCGGAACGGGAACTAAAAATTCCGGAATGATCGCTCAACAGCGTTACCCACTCACAGCCTTCAACCAAAAGAGCTAAAGGAACTTGATGCACGGGAACCCCCTCAAGCGCTTGCATCAAAACTTCCGAATCCAAGTCCATCATTTGATCCCGGGTTACGCGACCAAACAACAATTCCGAAGCCGACTTGGCCTGGGCTAAAGCCCGTTCACCGTGGACCATACGGGTAACCTCGTCGGCCAACAAACGCTGAGCCAAACGCTGATGGGGGGCCTGAAGATGGGTTTGAATCGCTTCAGTAATTTCGTTCATCGGCAACAAGGTATAAACGGGTAAATACCGGCTTGCCTCCTCATCGCTCACATTCAGCCAAAACTGGTAAAAGCGATAAGGACTGGTTTTTTGAGGATCCAACCAAACATTTCCGCCTTCGGATTTCCCAAACTTTGAACCGTCGGATTTTTTGGTCAGCGGAGCAGTCAAAGCCCAGGCCTCACCCCCGTCCATTCGTCGAATTAATTCGGTACCGGTGGTGATATTACCCCATTGATCGGAACCGCCCACCTGGACAGTGCACCCGTAATGCCTGTACAAATGCACAAAATCATACCCTTGTATCAGCTGATAACAAAACTCCATAAAGGACATGCCGTTCTCCAAACGCATTTTGACAGAATCTTTGGCCAGCATATAATTAATCGGGACATGACGCCCCACCTCGCCGATAAAATCCAAAAATCCCCAGTCCCCAAACCACTCTTCGTTATTGACCATTCTTGCTGCCGAAGGGGAAGCCGGATCAAAGTCCAGAAACTGTTGCAATTGGGCTTTTTGGCAGGCCAGGTTATGTTCCAATTGGTCCCGACCAAGGACGGTTCGCTCGGCACTCCGGCCGGTTGGATCCCCCACCCTGCCGGTAGCCCCTCCAACCAAAGCGATGGGACGATGCCCAGCCCTTTGAAAATGGACCAGCAACATGATCGGTACCAAATTGCCGATATGCAGCGAGTCGGCCGTCGGGTCAAAACCCGCATACACGGCAATTTTTTGGCGTTCCAACAAAGCATCCAGCCCCGGAACAAAATCCTGCACCAGCCCTCGCTCCTGCAGGGACAAGAATAGCCCTTGATTCATACGGGCTCAAAAATAGTCAAGTAACTTTGAGGCCTTAACGATTCATCACAAAACCATCGAATTCCTCCATGAAAATTCACAACTTTAGCGCAGGGCCTGCCATTCTTCCGCGAACGGTCTTGGAACAGGCCTCGGCGGCCCTTTTGGACTTTAACGGTTCCGGACTCTCCCTTATTGAGGTTTCCCATCGCGACAAAGATTTTGAAGGGGTCATGCACGAAGCCCGCGCAGCGGTCAAGCGCTTGCTGGGCCTTGGCGACGACCACGAAGTCCTGTACCTCCAAGGAGGCGCCTCTCTTCAATTTGCGATGGTCCCCATGAACCTCCTTAGGCCCGAAGGCAAAGCCGCTTACGTCAATACCGGAACCTGGGCAACCAAAGCGATTGAAGATGCCCAAAAACTGGGGAAAGTGGAAATTCTAGCCAGTTCCGAGGACAAAAACTTCACGTATTTGCCTACCGGTTACTCCATTCCAGTGGATGCCGATTACCTGCACGTGACCTCCAACAACACCATCTTTGGCACGCAGATGCCCCACTTTCCTGAAAGCCCAATCCCCTTGGTCTGCGATATGTCCTCCGATATCTTTAGCCGACCCGTACCAGCGGCCTCCATGGGCCTCATCTATGCCGGGGCCCAAAAGAACATGGGGCCTGCCGGCACCACCCTGGTGGTGATTCGCAAAGACTTGGTTGGCCAAAGTGGTCGAAAACTCCACGCCATGTTGGACTACGGCGTGCATATCAAGGGTCAGAGTATGTACAATACCCCACCGGTCTTTGCGGTTTATGTCAGCCTTTTGACTTTGCAATGGATTGAGGCCCAGGGCGGCCTCGAAGCCATGGACCAACGCAATCGCGCCAAAGCCAGCCTCTTGTACCATGAAATCGAAAGAAATTCTTTGTTCCGCCCCACCGTCACGGATGGCACCGGTTCGCTGATGAACGTCACTTTTGTCCTGAATAACGAGGCCAACGCCTCAATCTTTGAGTCGCTGCTCAAAAAAGCCGGGATATCGGGCCTCAAAGGCCACCGTTCGGTAGGGGGTTACCGTGCCAGTCTCTACAATGCCATGCCCATCGAGAGTGTTCAGGTCTTGGTCGACGTGATGCAAGCCCTGGAAAATCAACAAGCCTAGATTTCCCTTTTTTCACCCTTTACGTCTTCACCCTTTACGAATCCGACCTATGAGAATTCTGGCCAACGACGGTATCGATGATGCTGGCAAAAAAATCCTTGAACAAGCCGGGCACACGGTAGATACCGACAAAATACCCCAAGAAGAATTGCCTGCGCGGTTGCCCTCGTACGATGGATTGGTGGTTCGCTCCGCAACCAAAGTTCGTAAGGGCCTCCTGGACGCCTGCCCCCAACTTCGTTTTGTAGCCAGAGCCGGCGTCGGCATGGACAATATTGATGTGGATTATGCCCGTTCGCGCGGTGTTCTTGTCCTCAATACCCCGTCGGCATCCTCCATCGCCGTGGCTGAATTGGTCTTTGCCCACATGCTCAGCCTTTGCCGCTTTTTGCATCGAGCGCATCGGGAAATGCCCCTTCGTGGTGCCTCGGATTTCAACCAACTCAAATCATCGTACGCAGCGGGGACCGAACTCTTTGGCAAGACCCTGGGCTTGGTTGGATTTGGACGAATCGGCCAAGAAGTCGCTCGAATTGCGCATGGGTTTCGCATGAAAATCCTTGTTCACGATGTACTCTTCCAAAAAGAACCCAGCCTGGCCCTCAAGGCCGAGGAACAACATCAGGTTCATACCGTGGGTATGGAGGAATTATTGCAGCATTCCCATTACCTCAGCCTGCATGTGCCGGGGTTAGACCAAGCGCTGATTGGGGAACGAGAACTCAACCTTCTGCCTCCGGGTGCATGCATCATCAACGCCTCAAGAGGAGGTTTAATCGATGAAGAAGCCCTGATTCAAGCCATCCACCGAGGCCATATACGCTATGCAGGTTTGGACGTTTTTGAAAACGAACCCCAGGTTAGAGCCGATCTCTTGACCCATCCCCAAATCAGCACCACACCGCATACCGGAGCATCCACCCTGGAGGCCCAAGAGCGAATAGGGCTTGAAATGGCCCAACGCATCCTGGAACATTTTCCAATGGGCTAAAGGATGCCCCATTTTTTTCCTTTGGAGGCTCGCTTTCCCCAAAATTTCAGCGAGGCATTTCTGGACCAAATAGACCATGTCCAGGCCCCCCTCAATCCCCTGGCTGGCAACGATCCCTTAACCCTTGAATCCCTTAATACCCAAGCGCATCATGCCTTAAGTCTGATGTTATCCAACGGTGCGTGGACTCGTCCATCGAACAACCCTATGTTGGTCGGGTATCAATGCGAATTCCGTGGAGACACCCAAAGAGGCTTGATTGGATTATGCGATGCCGCCCAAATAGGCAAAGAAATTCTGCCCCACGAAGACATCCGCCAAGAACGCGCTCAACGAATAGAGGAATGGCAAAAAAAAATGCAGTGCCAGTGGACTCCGGTCTTCCTTAGTTATCGCCATGATACATCCCTGACCCACCTGCTTAACAAGGTTTGGTCCCAAAAGGAACATACAACGTATGGCATGAAAGACGGCTCGCGGATATCCCTATGGCCAATTACCGATACCCAGTTCATCCATCAACTTCTGGAGGCGGTTCGTCAATTGCCTTCGCTCTATATTGCCGACGGACACCACCGGGCTGGGGCATGCCAGAATACGGAAACTAATTTAGGATTTCATCCCATGCTATCCGTCCTGGTTTCTGATCGCGATCTTCGGGTTTACCCATTTTACCGGCGCATTTTAAACGATCAAAGTCCGCTCCCATTTTGGGACATCTTGGACCAACTCAAACTACTTTTTCGG
>Ga0169931_10014171_pt1 | contig 10816 bp, 1 predicted proteins | sample Kivu_15m_20L_FD_129675 | JGI IMG/M metagenome (GOLD analysis project Ga0169931, IMG submission 129675) | Freshwater microbial communities from Lake Kivu, Western Province, Rwanda to study Microbial Dark Matter (Phase II) - Kivu_15m_20L... | ecosystem: Environmental > Aquatic > Freshwater > Lake ... | reverse complement strand
ATTTGTCAGATTAGAAGTTAAAAGTCGTTTTAGAGTCCTTAGAAGGTCTATAAGGACGTAAACTTTTGTGTAAAGTAAAAATAAGCGATCATTCTCATGACAGGCAATCATACCTTAGAATTTACAAGGTTTTATGCGACGCAATAGACAGAAAATAATCTCGGAACGATTTTTCTGACTTTAACTTTTAAAAAGCTATTGGCTTTTAGTGACTTACTAACTGATTAATAAATGGTTTATTTTAACAGTATTCGATATACGATAAATAGATAATCATGCTTTGTAACCGCTTGAGCTAAGCTCTAATGCCTATAGCAAGCTCTAGCAGTCACTTGCAGTCATATTGGCCTGTCCGCTCAAAAAATTGCCCTCTAAACTCATTAGCCTGCTCATTATTATTTCTTTCATTTAATCTGCCCTTCTTTTCTGAGCCTAGCATTCTTCCTAAGCTTCTTGCAGGTCCAGTCGCTGCCGCGAATAAAGCTATTTGAACTTTTTATTGGCTCCCTTGAGCTTGTATACCTCTGCAAGCAATAACTAATTTTGTTGCTTCAGGTTCTAATTTTATTGTCGAAGAATTCTCTAAATCGCATCGTATTTTTAGCGATCCTAATTAGTGATATTGGAGTAGTTGTGCTAATTCTAAAAACAGCTTGTCGCTTTAGTGCGATAATTTTTAGCAGTTTTTCTGTTAGTGCTGATTGAATGGATGCTGAAATCTTTGAATTCTATTTATTAGTGTTTACCAGCATGGGCTTTCTTAAGCTGTACTAGAGACTTTGATGGTGTGAGTCTTTATTCTGTTGGTTTGAAAGAAAAATTAGAAGTTAAACCTACTTTTTAAGGAGAAACGGTCTACAGTTTATTCATCATCGTTTGTTGTAAATTAAAGATTATAAGTATCAACTATAGAATAAAAGATAAAAACAAAGTTTATATCAAAATAAATCTTCTTTACCAATGAAAACTAACAATTATTAATTATGCTTTTTCTATACTCTTGCTAATGAATTGCATAGTATTCATAGTTTCAAATACAAATGAAAAAGTTCTATAAGCCTTTAATCATAGCCCACCGAGGATACTGCAGCATTTTTCCAGAAAACACAATATAAAGTTTCCAAGCGGCGTTCGGTAGGTGCAACTATATCGAGTTCGATGTGATGCTTTCTAAAGATCACTAGGTGATCATTTTTCACGATCGTTATTTAGCCAGATTGACCAAAAAAGACACTTTGTAGCAATCTTACCCGTAAAGAAAGAAAATTGAAGAATTTGAAGGCGAATCTAAAGAGTAATGGTGGGTCAAAGATTTTAGTTTTGAATAATTAAGGCGTTTTCAAATACAGCAGACTTTCCCCAAAAGACCCAAATATTAGCATCTAAATTTCAGAATTCCTTCTTTGAGTTAAGCCTTTGAGAATGCTTTGAAGGTAAAAAGAGAACAATTAACTGAGGATGTCACTGGTTTTTTGATTTAACTTAAAAGCGCTCACACCAAACAGGATTCAAAATAAGATGAAAAATTAGTATAAAAACTTACAGAAAATCTATAAAAATACGGACTAACAACTGAGTAAGATTGCAAAAGACAGAATTTCCCAATCATTCTTCAGTCTTTCAGTCATCATATTCTGAACTTAATCAGCAAAACTAAATTAAAGCTGCCGATCGTGCATCTTTTCTAGAAAGAAACAAATTTAACAGCCTAGTTTCTAAAAAATAAGCTATTTTAGCGCAGCATAGGTGTAGGCATCCCTCACTAGCTAGCAACAGCAGAATCTATTAAGCTTTTTCATTAAATGAACTTGCAAGTATTTTTTTGGACTGTCAGAGACGATTGCCCTGAAAAACTGCCTTTTAAGCTCAGCAACTATACTGATGTATACAATCATTTGTTCGATCTAAGAATAGACGGAATCATTACGGAATTTCCTTAAAATTGCAAAAGATACGAATAGCTTTACCATTTGCGACAAAAGAAGGAGAGATAGGATAAATGATGACTTGAATTCTTATTTTATAATACACAATATGGACTAAGATATTTTAGAGTAAGACGATGGCTAGCTTCCCGCCAAAATCAAAAATTTCCTTACTCATGATGCCTAGTTCAGAGACCCTAAATTCGATCCTGCCCCTTACTTGATCAAACTTCTTCAAGATAAGTAAAGCAATCAAGAACTGTTTTTTGAAAAGCAAAAGAGACTGATATAGCTTGACAACTCAGCTCAGAGACTGATGGGATAGGTAGCTTAGGAGCACAAAGATAGTTTTATTCAACTACTAGCGATACCCAAACAGTATGGATAGCAGTTGTAGGGGCTGAAGCATGGAATGGCAAGTGTAAAGAAAAAAGTGAGATAAAGTAAATCGGAACTTCAGGGTACACAAACAAACCTTAAACAAATTCATCTAAATTGTCTTTTTAACAAAACAGTATACAGACGACTCAAGTAAGTAGAACTCAAAATGCGTCAGCTGTAAACAGCATCACTGGCTCTTAAAAACCATCTTTATCTATAATGTGCCGAACTCATACCCATTTTCACAGGGCAGTCTATAATGGAGACCTCACTTGTAGCAAGAGCAGATAATCTTAAACTTCGATTTTTGAGTCAAGCTATCGAATAGATCAGAATGTATTTATTTTTTACCCCTAAATTGACGCTACCTATTTCCCATAGACTTTTTGAGAGAATCTAAGAAACATAGTAAACATTTAATTAATCTCTTTATTAAGGATTTTTCAAGAGATATCAGCTATTCAAGAGAGCAGATCCCGAGAAGTACCTGCCTTCCATTTGGTAGATTTAGGGGCTATAATAAAAAACAGGAAAAACTGCCACGGTTAATGATATTATCAAAGGAATAATGCGAATCAGCAGAGCTGGATAGGTAACATAGTCCCTTATTCTCGATTTAAGAAAATCAATCAACAATATTCTTATGACTTTGACTTATTTTTTCACTAAATAGCTCGATTAGGAAAATTAAGGCCGGCAAAGATGGTTCACAAATCCAAAGACGGAGTTTCATATGCGATTTTTATCAGTTATGTTATGTGTAACGGGCGCTCTTTTAAGAAAAACAGTAATAATCCGCAAGATTTGTAACGAATATGCAATGACTTAGATAGTATAAAAACTCAACAGCAAAATAGTACTCTAGATAGCTATTAACTAAATATTTGAAATCATCAAAAGCATTTATTTTCCATAAGGATCAGTTCAGGCCACAAGTCAGTAACTTTTACAAGAATAGCTCGCTACGAAATTACGAAAACCTCTAAACTTTACTATGTGGCCGTATTTTCGTTATTCCATTTAAAAATGCCTAGGAGTGCTGACTCAAAAACTTACCAAAATATAAAGCCAACTTTTTTAGTACTCTTTTCCTGATATTGAAGTCTTCGGTGGACTGCTTTCAGGGTGCCAAAATCAGTTTTTATAGCAGTTTCATACACAATTTCTGCTTTAAATGCAAAAAATATTTGCATAAGGTCGAGGCTTTCTACCCTAACAACTTGATAACATTCTTAACTAACGACTCTACATCACTGAAACAATAAATTTTTGTTTATAATTCAAATCAGTCTAAAATAAATCGATCAGAGAGTTCGTCAATACGATATCATTCCTACATAGTCTTGAAAAATATTTTAATTCTAACAAATTTGATGCCATTAGACTCAAACAGTACTCCTTATTTACAAGTGTATTTTTGTATCTAAAACTTAACAGTAGCGTTCATAGATTTCTGATTTCTAAAGAAAAATACTAAAAAATATTTCAGATAAGAAACAAATAGGCCAAAATTAGAAATCAATAAAAACACATTAAAGAAAAATACCGTTCAATTGTCAGCTATAAAGAAGGTCCTTCTGAAATGAAGCGACAAGTTAAATCGACGTAAACAGAGCAAGCACAAATCAAAAGCGTGTAGCAGTTGAAGCTCATCAAAAGTCATATATAAATGTTTCTGGCGTTCTCAAAACAGTATTTCGAGTCAGTCAAAGGGTAAATGTATTATAATGTAGAGTTTTAGGATCTGAATAAGTTAGCAAGTACGAAGCTGAGCTGATCAAACAGTAACCTAGCAATTACGATTAGAACACTGGTTCCAAAATAATAAGAGTTTGGTAGAGTTTATTTAAACCACTAGAACTAGTATAGCGATCAATTTACTGTTTAACTGCTTCCATGCTAAGCAGACTTCTTTAGCTATACTTCACTGTATCAGCCTGTCTATACCTGGAGACAGGCACTTATTGATTAAAAAATAGTTTGTCATCCTAAGATTCATATTCAAAAATATTCGTATATTATTGATAGATCATACTGTTTTTGCTCCGAAAACTAAACCGAATAAAAAACCTGGAAATCCTAGAATTTTGTAGCCTAGAGCTCCAAAAAAACCAGAAACTGCTAATCTGATTTTCATCATTCTAGTTTTTTGTTGAATTTTATTGGCTTCCTACAATTCAACATTAGCTTCTTTGACGTTTTCGTATGCTATTTCAAGATACTAATCAATTTTGTCTAGATCATTTCCTTGTTCGATGACTAATGCTTCGATTTCTGCCATAACTTGCTGATTTTTATGCATTTTTGCAACTAATTCCTATATCTATTATGGTCGTATGTTGATTTGTGATGAACGGAGTTCCATCATGGCGACTGACCGGGCTGCCATTTTGGTCAAGTCAGCTTGAGTGTAATTTGTAATATCTCGTCTTTCCTTACTTCCTACGTTACCAATGTCCTTTTAAGCTTTGATATTTAACTCTTTCTCTATTAGCTAACACTTTTTAATAACGTCATCGATCTGTCTGCGACGACGAGTGTTTTCAGGGACCTAATGATCTCTCATGATCTCTTCAATCTCTACAGCCATTTTGCGTAGCTCAGCAATAATCATCTTTTTAACAATCGGAAACTAAGTAGTCCTTAGTTATTTGAACTTTGTAGCCATTGTCTGAATACGGGCATTTACGTCGACTTCCATCCTTATATATTAAATGAGTTCAAGAGCAAACAATATATAAGTAATGCAATTTTAGTTCAGAATATATATTATAGAATAGGTCTCATAAAAGTTAAATTATCATAAATTTAAAATAGACTTTTTTCTGCTGTGATGAAAGCGGACCATTGAGTTTAAAAAAGAAAACATAATTTCTTATCTCGAAGGAGGAGGAGTACTAGGTTTTGAAAGCTAGCGTGTTCTAGTGCATTTTGCCTTTTTCCACAACAACCAATCAGACTAAACTTTCTCAGGATCGTCGAACTGTATCTTCAGTAGTTAATTTTTAGAGTAGAGACGGTTTCTCGTAGGCTGAAACTGCCTTAGTATTTTATAGTCTGAAGACTTTTAGCGAATATCTTTAACTGGTTATTTCTAAGGAGGCATAGGAGTAGATCTGGCCGAAGATATAGCCTTTGATGTAAAACTAACTAAAGATGATGCTGTTCTCCTCATTATCTTTTGTGATAAAAGCCTACTGCTACCTTACCTTTGCTTTTAAACTTTAGACATCTGTTTTTACAAAAACAGATTCAGTCTCATATTATGGTTTTAGAAATATTAATCGCAATACTGAGTGAGGTACTATTCAACGAAAGTGTAAGGCAGTTTATAAATGATACCAGTGCTACTTTTGCAAGTGACTGTGAATTTTCTTACTTAAGGCGGTTAAAAGGGTCGTTTCTTTTAGATGCCATACTTAGCTTACATTTCGATCATTTACTTTCTTTATTGCTACTATAAATACAACTTCTTAGCGCTCATTTATCCTCCGAAATAGTATCCCTATCGAAAAGAATATACCTGCATTAAAAATATTTATACATCGACGGAATAGCCTATTTGTGACTTTTTGTTGAAACTAAAATTGCCAGAAACAACCAGATAGTATGCGAAAGTGTCAAATATAGTGTCTCCTTGCTAGTATACATTTTGTCCAAATGAGTATACTGTCTTTTAGCAGTTTTTGAGCACATTGTAGAGCTTAGAACGAGGCATGTCTTGAAAATAAACATATTGATGCATTTTTTTAACCTAGCTTTCGATAGTTCCGCTGAAACTCAAGCATTTTTCAAAGTTTTGTTTGGCAATAAAAATATTAAGCTCATCTGGGTTGCTTATTTCCCCTATTTAGTATTGCTAAACTAGTTGCCATTTGTTTTCTTAACGATTACGATGTATTAGCCAATATCGTTTGAATAAGAGTGTGCTTTCGCACTATTTTCTGCATGAATGCAAATCTACATTAGCTAGATGTAAAGTGACATGTTCCTTGCCTGCTGGAATGTAAGACTCGGCATAGCTTACTTTATGATCTAAACAAGTAGACTGTGCTCTTCAGGTAAGCGTAGTTCGTATGGTTTTTCAATAACAAGTGCCAGATTAGCGTTTTCAGGTGTCTACTACATTATTGAGGATTGCTAATAATAAAATAAAACATAGTATAATCATTCAAAAGCTTTTTCAAGATTAATATAAAATTAATTTTTTGTTATCAATTACACTATTTCTACATTTTTTCCTCGATTTAATATCAAATTTATCTAAGCGTTTTAATTGAATTGATAAAATTATGTTAATTTTAGACCTATCTGATTAATAATCATCAAAGCTATGCTAATTTAAGACCGAAGAACTTAATTCGTAAAAGATTATTTTTTTATAGGCTCAAGCTGAAAAATTTAAATATAAATAGCCGGTAAATGAAAAACTACAAAAAGATCAGCATATTTTGGCAGTTTTTTTTACTAAAAGTCAGATAAAAACATATAAAATTGTTTTGCAGTATTTACTGCAGTAGTAGATTATTTTGATGTTTTTGTTAGTTGAAATATATACATATTCCACTGACGTTCTCTGAGAATGTTTTGCTTTTGCCGCAACTCCAACTCGCAGAAAGCATCTCTTGACCCCAAAAATCACCACTATGACTAAGTTCAGCAAATTCGTAACTTTAAATCAATTTAGTTTCTCCCCAATAACAAATCATTCTCTAATTGATCTATGAAGATTTAGCCTTCAGAAACAAAAGCAAACTCCTCACTTTTTAAAATTTCCTACTCTTTTTCGGACTCACAGGACTTTGGGGCGCAAAACTTTTTCGTCAGTTCGATGAAAATAGTTTGAAACTCATAACAAAATAGTAGTTTTTCTACGGAATATGTAAATTTGATATGACACAGCGAGAACAGCCAAGGCTCCTCATTGCTAGAAATTAAAACTTCTTTTTAATTTTATCAAAGACGATGCCGACAACGGTATCAGATCGAGTGATTTCACCAAGATGGTACTGAGTTATCAAGCTAGCTCTACAACTACTCCAGATAGGAACTCAAATAAATACTCATCTAGGACAAATGCATGCTGCCACAGCTCAACAGAACCATCTCAGATAGCATCGATTCGGAACCTCCTCCTGATTCTTCTAGACTATTTTCTTCGGTCAAGGGTCTTCACTGCAAAAAATAAACAGTAATTGAGCTGAACTACTAATAACCTGAGTCATAAGAGAAGACTTCCTTCGGCAAAAACTACGCAGATTTTTCTTAGGAACTAAATTAAGCTCAAAATGGAACTATACTCCACATAAAGTTCAAAGAACTAACTTACAAAGTCAACTTTTGCAACATGATCACTTTGGTAAAAGATTTTACTAAAAAAATATACCGAAACTACGAGATTAATATAAAAAACGGAATGTAAACATATTTTAATTTAGATTTACGTTTTAACAGTTTAGTACGTGGATTCAAAGCCATCCTAAACTTTTCTAAAGCTACTATACAAGTTTTCATATCAATGTCTGGGGCTATTGTGGCTCATAGCCGAATTTTATAAACAAAATTGAGAAATCTTTTAAAGGGAAAATGCTTTTTAAATCGAAATTGCAGTCGATTATTAGTCTTTTAGTAGGAGACGTGATCATAATATGTGAGCCGTCAAAAACAATCAAAAACCCGATAAAAGTGCTTTGTCTTTAAGGACTCACTATGTAACAGGTTCATGATACGAACGGTTTTGGAATATCATTCGACCATCGTGATGAATGCTATCAAAAATGTATCTTATACTTTAAAGACTAGTAGTAGTCTTCTGAGTATCTAGATATTATAAGCCTCTACTAAGGAGAAACTCTTCACGATTTATATAACACTCATTAGATGATAGGAACAGGCAAGTTTTCAATAGTCTATCGAGCAACATAAAAGAGATCAGGGAAAAACTACGCTTTGAAAGATATAAGCACATAAAAATTGACAAGTCAAGCTATTGCGACTCTTGACAACTAAAGCTAAATAATGAAGATAATATCACATCCAAACATTATCAAGTACAAATAAACGATTCGAAGCAAGGAACACATCTACATCATAACTGAATACGTCTATGGTAGAGATCTATATGAATACGTAAGAAAAACCAAAAGACTCTCAGAATACATAGCAGCTTTTCTGATTGGAAAAGTTATATAGGCAGTTATATATCTGCATTCTTTGTAAATTATTCATCGCGATTTGAAGCCAGACAACATCATGGTCATGTTTAAAATGAGACATTAGTAGCTTTTGGGCTGTCCTCTAGAAGGAGACTTTTGCTAAAAAGACATTAAAAATGTTAAAATTATCGATTTCGGATTAGCGAATCATCTAGAAGAGCTCTAGAAAACCACTTAACTACATGGAATCGCGGGTACCCCTAACTATATTCCTCCTGAGGTTATTTTAGGCGGAAAACCTTCTTTCAAAGGCGACACCTTCGCTATAGGCTCTATCCTTTACTTTTTGTAAATTATATGTTATGAAGATTGAGTGGAAAATTGGCATTTTTCGATACTTCTGTGCAAAAAACCCTTTTAAAAACTGCTAGAGCTGAGTACGATCTCACTAGTGGCATCTGGCAGTTCATCAGCTACGAGGCCAAAGATCTAATAAAACAACTTTTATAGATAGATCCTGAAAAACGAATTTCTCTTGAGTAAGCCTTAGATCACAGCTGGTTTTAGGTAGTGACTAAGAAAATGAAAGATAATTATAACAACAGAAACTCATAAAAAACAAACTCAAGTTTGTATTTCGAAGTCGACAAAGACTAAAAAGGTGTCAGACATATGAGTTCAATCAATATCGGAGATATAGTGCTCGAAGATAAAGAAGAATGCGCTTAGTGACAAATGATTTAAATCAATAACCTCCTGTGATAAAATACTATTTATTCTGCCAGTATTTTTTAAATTTATCAGCAACAAACTTTTACTATATTAGTAAAAAAAATATATAAATGGTTTTTCTTTTTCTAATCGAATTTATCATTTTAAGCCGAGCCTTTATTTTATTTTTTTGGAAACTTCTTTGAAAGTTTGTTCGACATTTCCTTACGCATTCACCACGATAACCTTATTTTTTTACTTAAAGTACTGTATGACACTCTTAGTTTCTTCGTTATAAGTCTAGAATCTTCGTTTTATAACATCCACATTGTCATCGATTCTTCCACTTGTTTTTCCTCGGTTTAGAAGTCTTTGCATCATGCAACTTTCCCCACACTATAGCACAATAATAAAAGGCACTAAAATCTCAGGATGTGTATACATATTCCATTTCTGCAAGTTTTATCTGTTCCTGGGAAATCCATCGATTAAAAAATGACCGTTTCGATACCCTTTTTCTTTCATTTCCTGATCAAGAAGTTTTACTGTTATCTGACAGGGCACGATCTTGCCCTCTACCATATATTGTTATATCAGCTGACCGTTTTCAGATTTTTTGTTCTCTCGCTATTTCCTCAGTAGATCGCCCGCGGACATGTGATGGAAGCCAAAAGTTTATCCGATAAGCTTGCTTTGAGTTCCTTTGCCTGATCCAGGGCCTCCTAGTACGAAAAACACCTGAGGTTTTTATTAGTAAGGTATTTTTTAGTAATAAGTTGACATATATTTATTGTAAAAGGCGACGAAAAAATTAAAAACATCATGTTGACAATTGAAGTTATTTGATTTCGTTTTCGAATCGTTAAATTTATTGATTGAGTTTTCCTAAGGTAAATTGAAATCTAAGCTAATAGTCGTTTTCGAGGGTTTATAGCTGATGTGAAAAATTTCTTTCGATTTATGTCAAAGTATTTTAATTTTCAAGCTAAATCATTTAAAATTATTGGCTTATAGTCTTTTTGTACTGTTACTATTTTGCCCTTTCACTGCTGATAATAATTTAAAGCTAGTCAATAGTCCGATTTTAGTATTACTAGATCGCCTATATTTAACTCTAAAACTAAGTCAGCATTTTTTGATATTTGTCTATTGTTTACAATTTTTCAGTGTCTGCAGATGCCCCAGCTCTGACTGATCTTGTCCACTGTACTTATTTAAAGCTACAAGGCAAAAGATCTTCGTATCTTTAAAAATCTATGTTTCTGATTGAATGTTTAATTTAGCTGCAGGCATAGTCTACATTTTCCTCGACAATTGAATTCAAATTAGTGCACTCCTATAGTCTTTATTACAATTTCTGATTAAGTTTGAATTTACTTTGACATTATGTGAGATGTTTAGTCTTATTTCTCGGAAATAGGCTTCGAGCTTGCCTATCTGTGCTTATGGATTAGTCTATTAAGAGTTTTAGCTTTTATTGGTGAGGTACATTTAGAGTTCATTTTGCATGGCTTCTTTCCAATAATTCATATTTAAATAATGATTCTATAGTGGATAGATCAATCACGTCAATAGAGCTCTTATCTTGTCTATTCTAGCTTGTTTCTTGGCATCAACACTATTTATTTCTACATTTTCCTTCTT
>Ga0169931_10014170_pt1 | contig 10817 bp, 11 predicted proteins | sample Kivu_15m_20L_FD_129675 | JGI IMG/M metagenome (GOLD analysis project Ga0169931, IMG submission 129675) | Freshwater microbial communities from Lake Kivu, Western Province, Rwanda to study Microbial Dark Matter (Phase II) - Kivu_15m_20L... | ecosystem: Environmental > Aquatic > Freshwater > Lake... | reverse complement strand
CTCAGTGGCTTATCGTATTAGAGAATTACGACCCGTCGCACACGCTGTTACCGCACCGATAGCCGTGAATTTGGCATCAGACAGGGCTCTAAACCCCTCCATAATATAAATTCCGGTGGCCACTAAATAATCTAATAAAATGAATGCAACCTCGCTTGGAATTAGACCTTTAAAAATATATGCATTCTCTACATTATTAATGTTCAGATAGTCAATGAGCTCTGTTTTATTTCGATGTTTGACTTCGATAATATCATTGTGGCTTTGAGGTTGAGGATTTCCCAAAAATTGGCTTGCATTATGACAATTGTTAAAAATTTTTTTGTTGACGATTATGTAGCCTTCTTCAGTAGAATCGTCATTCGAGAAATTATTACCGGAATATTCCCTTATTGACTCTTGATTTTCAATAAGCTCTAAGTCTTTTACTAAAATTTTGATGTCTGAACCCATAGTCGGATTTTTTATGTCCAATGTAAAATAAATCTTGACCAATCCAAAATTTTTACTGGGGATCCCTGAGTTAAATTTATAGAAGAATGAATAGCCAAGAATTATAGATAAAGTCCAAACTGTTGAGATAATTGATATAATTTCGAACAGGAAAAAATGGTTATTTGCAGAGAATATTTTCATACGATCTGAATGAGTTAATTAAATTAAAATTAAAATTTTCATATTATTACAATCAAATAAAAATTAATTTAAGTTTACATCAAATATAATTTTTAGAATGGAAGAGGAATATCCAACGATCCCAGATCTTAAAATTTTAAAAAAGCTAAAGCAGACTAAATCCTCTGTTGTTTGGCTTGGAAAGGAAACGAGTCAGGAAATTTTCAATAATACTCAATCTCAATACTTGATAATTAAAGGAATAAGCAAATCTTCATTATTAGGTAACAGTACAGATTTCGAGATGCTCAAACGAGAGAGAAATTTTCTGGAAGAAAATTCTAAAATACTTTCTAAAGACAGTTCCTTTCCTAAATTTTTCCGTGCATATAAAGATGACAATTATCTCTATATGATTATTACTTTCATAGAGGGCCTGGATTTATCTACCCTAATACTTGATAAAATATTTCGCTTTAACAAATTTGAAAGTGTGGAAGATTTTAAAATTAAAAAGAAAATTTTTTTACACCTCGTAGCTCAGGCAATCAATCTCATTTCATTATTGCATGATAGAAGGATTATATATCGCGACTTTAAAATGAATAATTTATTAATAGACCAAAAATTGAAATTAAACTTGGTCGACTTCGGGACGATTGAAAAAATTAATTCAGCAGATGATCGGACTTCTACAATATGTGGAACCTTTCACATAATGGCACCCGAAATTTTTAAGGTAAAATATGGAGAGATGTCTTCTTACAATTCAAAAGTAGATGTGTATAGCTTAGGTGTTTTTGTATACGAACTTTTCTGCTCTTATCCTCCTTTCGATTATTTAAAAGAAAATGATGAGACTTCCATGAAAAAGTATGCTGAATTAGTTTGTCAAGGATTGAGTGATGATTTTAATTTTGGTCAAAGTTTTTACAAAAAAATAGATGTGGATGAAAATTTTCAAAATTCATTATATAAAGACTCTTCAAAAGAAATTGAATGTTTCCTAGGGAATGTCATTAATCTGATTAAATTATGTATGGATCTCAACCCAGATCAAAGGCCTTCTGTTGAATTATTAAAAAATCATCATTTATTTGAAGATAAATTTGAGTTTTATTTCGATTCCGATAAAATAAATTTCTTAAATGATTACGTAGCTATGATCGTAAAATATATTGATTTCAACGGTGAGTTTGTAGAATGTTATGAAAGATTAGAAAAAGTAGGAGATATGTTCTCAAAATTTTTCTAATTTGAACAAAATAAGTATGGACTAATTAATATATTTAATTGCATAATTACAAAATATATCATAAATAATTTAAAATGATCTTACCAGAGTTTATCACTAGCTAATTAAAATATAAATTGAAAATTTTGATTAGAATTTATTTCCAGGTACATTTTAAAAATGAAATACCTTTAAAATTTATATAATAAAAGTATAACTTTAAAGAATTTATATTAATTAATAAATAAAATTTTTAAATATGACTACCAAATACTTAGGAGATTCTAATACCAGAAAGTTTGGAGCCACTTCAAAAATTAAGGGGGTAGGAGGTAACACGAGAAAGGTAGGCCAATCTTCCCACAGTAATATTTCATTATAATATCAAATGATTCTGTTTTTAGGAGAAGAAAGAGCATTGGAAGATCAAGTTAAAAAATTATTTGAAGACAGATTGCCCGTGGAGCTTTTTAAAAAAGACGAACGTGCTCCAATGCAACCAGAAAAAGAAAAAGAATCAAAAAAGGAAGCAGCATCAGATACAACAGAAGAAGCTAAATCCACTCCTCTTAATAACAACATAATGAGTGAGACCAGAGAGGAAAAAAAATTCGATGATGTCAGTGGAACTTTGAATGATTCATCCTACGAATACGACAAAAAAAAGGAAACAGAAAATCTCATAAATAAAAAGAAAAGAGAAATTATCGAAAAAGACTTAGATCAGAAAATATATATAACGCTCAGTGAGACTAATACTAATTTCATGTATTTTACCCCTTGCTTGAAATATTTTCCAAATAAAAACGAGGTGAAAGAAAAGCAAGAAAAAGAAAAAGAAGAGTTTTTTAATCAATATAAAAATAAATTAAAAAATCATGATTCCTTTGCAAAAAGGAGTACCCAAACTTTAAACAAATTTAAAAGAACCCAAATAATTTCAACATCTTCTTTGAAGGATCAGGAATCAGACACTCACGCTAATCAAAGAGTAAACGCTTTATGCTGGAACATTGTAGATTCATATCACGAGGAAAGAAACAAAAAGGATGATGACGGTAAAAGATTCCAGAAGAGATTGGAGAGAAAAATTAAAAAAGAGCTGAAAGAAAAATTAAAAAAGAGCGAATTTATTTTCAACATAGAAGAAAGTGAATCCATGCTGAAATCGCAGTTGACAGACGAAACTTCAGTTCTAGATTCAAAACTTTCAAGTTCAATTCAGTCTTCTAGAAGACCTAGGCCGAGGATTGGTAACGTAACAGATAACACAGACAAATCGATGATGGAAAGCAGAAGTAAAAATACGTCTTCTCCTAGTAATTCCACCCGGAAAATAAATCAAGGAATTTCTGATCAATCTGGAAAAGGTCATCAGGGGAATGAAGAAGAGAAAAAATTAACTTTAGAGATACCTAACTCAATTATAAATCCCTTAAGATTTGTGGAACGTCTTCTGGCTCAAAATCAATTTCATTTTAGACAAATCGCTTACAAAAATTATCCTTTTAACGAAAAAGAATTTACTGCAAAGAAAGAAATAAAATCTAATCCCATTCAAGGTTTCGAATTCAAAGCAGAGGCTGAAGACAATCAAAATTCTCAAGAGGAGATGTTCAAACAAGAGATAGAATTGGTTCAAAATATCGGAGAAAACCCTGACATGAAGTATCTTTTTACATTCAGTGGAAAAGGAATATTTAACGATTCCTCTACTCCTTATATTGTTCATTCTTTAGATTGGAATCCTGTAAACAAAGACCTTTTAGCTGCGGGTTATGGTGATCCAGACATTGATTCTAAAAAAGAGGGCCTTTTATGTTTTTGGACTTTAAAAAATCCTCGTCATCCAGAAAGAGTTATTTTCACTCCGAGAGGAATCACCTCTTGCAACTTCTCAAATAAAAATCCATTTTATATCGTAGCCAGTGACTATGCAGGTGAAGTAATGGTATATGATTTAAGAGTTAACAACAATAAACCTGTTGCAGATAGCACGGAATTAAAAGACAAACACAGTGATATTGTATGGGAGGCAAAATGGGTAGAAAGGATGAACGATAAAAACGAAATAATTGTATCTATATCTTCAGATGGCAAAGTAAAGGAATGGTCACTTAAAAAAGGTTTAGAGGTAACCGATCTGATGCGTCTAAGGAAAAATGTTACATTTCCTAATCCAACATTATCCCCTTTTTCTAAATACGACAAAACAAGTAGAACAACAAATAAAGAAAGTTTAATATTTAGAGACGCAAATGGATTGAGCTTTGATTTCCCTAAAAATGATTCTACGATTTATTATGTAAGCTTGGAAGAATGTACCCTACATAGATGCAGAATAAGTTATAAAGATCAATATACTGATACTTATTATGGACACCAAGGCCCTGCTTTTAAAGTTAGATGTAATCCTTATGACCCAAATATTTTGATTTCTTGTTCTTATGATTGGACAGTTAAAATTTGGAATAGCAAGCAAATGTATCCTTTGATAAATTGCTATTCTAAGAATCTAATCCATCAAGTAAATGACATCGAATGGTCTCCTTTTACTTCAACAATTTTCGGATGTGTTGCGGATGATGGAAGAATAGAAATTTGGGATTTATCTCAGCAAACAATAGATCCGGTTATAAGATGGAAACCATCCAACCCTAGTAAAATTAATATACCTAAGAAGTGTATTAAGTTCTCAAAATCTTCTCAAGTTATTGCTAGTGGAGATTCAGATTTCGACATCGATGTATTTAGATTATATAATCTAAAACATGTTGAGGTAGGCGATTAATGAATATAATCTAAAATATTTTTTTATTAATTTAGGTTTCTGAAGAAGATCAAAGAAGAAGATTGCAGATGATTCTTTCTCAAAATTCAGAATTAGGATTTAAAAATAATATTTGATGAATTAAATTTTCAGTATAATTTATTTTTATTTAAAGGAAATGAATTTTTAATTGCTTTATTGTAAAATAATTAGGGATTTAAAATTTATTTGATACCCTAACATTTAATTAAAATGACTTTATTTTTTGCACTAAATTTTAATTGTCAATAATAATAACATAATTAATAATTTTGAGTAAAATTTCTAACTTACTACTCTCTTTTTTCCAATAGCAGCCAGACTGACAGCAAATGCATAAATATAGTTAAAAGGTTCCCTAAAATCTAAATTGAATTCATCCTTAGACACCTTCCCATGTTGAAATATTATATTATCTGGATCATCCGGGTATATTATTTGAAAATTCTTCGCGGAGGCTTTTTTCACTCTTCCATAAAAATTGAGGCAGTAGCATTCTAAATTATCATTCCACTCGGGTTTCAAATTTTCCATTCTATGTACTTCCCCCTTTTGAAGAATTTCAAGTTTGAAATATCTGGGACACTCCCCCATGATGTTGGTCTCATAACTAATATTTCCCTAAATAAAATTACTTTTCAAGGCGTTATAAATTACAATCAATCTACGAGGGGTTGCAAGAATCTCATTTGTTTTTTCATAAATTGATTTTTCATATCCATTATCCCACACTTCAAAAAAGGTCCCCCAAAAATTAGGTACTACTTCCCCGATGTAGTTTACACCATATTTGTTAAAATCATCCTAAATGTTTAAATAACAATTTCTTACTATACTTCTGCTGAGTATAAAACTAGAATTTTCACTCGATCTAATGGCATACAGCATCAAAGACGGATCATTTTCTATAACCATTTGAAAATAATGAGGATAGTCATATATGATTTTTTCATCAGATTTTCTACGAAGAATTTTTCCGATGTTAAAATAATTATTAGGTTTGTAATATTTTTCAAATTCTTCGGTATACAATTTCGAAAAGTACCCTTTTAAAAAATTTAAATTTGCTGAAAGACTCAACTTATTATCAACATATATAATCCTATTATTTTTGTCAAAGCTTATGTACCCGTTTGATAGTTTTACAATAGTTCCATAATTGTAACCATTGAAATTTATTTCGTCTAATTTTTCGTTTTTGTTGGCTAAATGACGTAAAAGCCAGAAACAATAGGAATTCAAAAATTCATCATTCAAAGTTGATACTGCTTTCACAAAGTAAATGATATTTTCCTCATTTAAATCTAATAGCAATCTATCTAAGACTTCTTTTCTCTTGTCCTCCACATGGCAAATAGAAAAAGCATAAAAGTACGAAATTAAATTTTCTTTATCAAAATGAAAGTCTACATTTTTGTTAATGAAATATTCAAAGCAGTTTAACATTGTTTCTAAATTTATTTTGTTCCTATTAACTCGAAGTTCTATTTTTACATAATTTTTGGCAGAGTCGCCAGATTTTTTAAGTTCATTTTCAATAAAGGTCCCTGCAGTTCTATTTTTCGGAAATGACATAATTGCAGAATGCTTGTACATTTCCATGGGAAGTGAAATTGTGTCTTGGTCGATTTCACTTTGATCCCCAAACAACCCAGAGTTGAAGAAATTTGATTTTATAGTTTTATTAATGTGTTCTGTTAAAGGTACCCCTTGTTTATTTTTGTTTAATCTATTATATTTTTCTTCGCTAAAATTTTGGTTAAAATTGAAATCATTCATGTCTTCTTCTTTATAGATTATTTCAACTTCTAATGTAACATTTTCTGATTTATCTTGTTTCGAATCTCTAAAATTTCTTTGAAGATGAGATTCACGAAATTTATTAGAATATTCAGCTTTAGCATGACTTAAAGAATATTTGTGATCATTTGAATAAGGATAATTTTCTTTTTTATAATCTTGAGACAAAAGAAACTCTCGCATCGAATGACTTGCATTTGAGGAGGATGATTGTAATTCCATTTTTTATTTCTATAATATATACAAAAATAATTAACTTTATTTAAATTCTTTGTGTAAATTAAAAACTTACAATTACTTACAATTACCAGTTTTAGTATTTAAATGAATAAGAAATTTGTATATAGAGATTGTAAAATGAACATTCAGACACTAATATGAATAAATTACATTCATTCTTATATAAAATTACATAAATAAAATATGAGTAATTTTTTTATCTTATGTATATGTATAATTAATTTAATAATAATAATATTTAAGATTATATATTCAATATTAATATATCTTTTCATGTTCTTTATTATCATATTCATAAAATGATCATAGTATTTATTACTAAAAGCATTTAATTAACTATAAGCAATTTTAGGCTCCAGTTTAATCCTAGAATAAACCAAGAGCATTTACATTTCATCTTCATATTCATTGTGAAGCGTTTACCATCTTGAGAATGTTATCCAGCCATTCCTGAGATAGATTCGGTTTGATCTTCTTTCCTAAGGAAATATTGTTTGGATTCTTTAGGCTATTTTTAAACATTTCAATTTCTTGATCAAATTCACGTGAGTTTAATAGCTGATTGTCTGAAGTCGACATCTTGTTCTTTTTATTGATGTTAGAATTGTTTCCAAGGTTGGTTCCGTTTTTACCATTGTTAACTGAATCCACATTTATCCCCTTTCCATTTTTCTTCTTCTTTGCCTTCTTTTTATTCGCTTTCTTGGGATTCTCATCCGCAGCTATATATTCTAATAGTTCATCCAAGCCTACGTCATTTCCAATTTTCGAAGGCTTTTCGTTAACAATTTGAGTAGACATAGAAAAAGAAATTTTTTTGTTACAGGATGTGTAATAAATTACATTCTTATCACTATTTTCATTTTTAGATGTAGTAACAGTTTCCTCGACTTTATCGCAATCGTTCTTTTCGCAAGGATCATTACTATTATCAGGAAAGGTTTTTATATTTTCAGTCAATTCCGCTTCACTTATATTAGATTGATTTAGGTTGAGATTTTCATCTTCATCATCTAAGAATTCGCTTTCGATAAAACTTTTTAACTTTTCTATTAGAAAATCACAAAATCTTGTCATCTCTTTTTTCGGGGACAATATTCCTTCTTCTATTTTTGCTATTAGTAAATTTATCTCTTCTATCTTTATATGCTTGAATATGGTCTTAACCTGGGCAATGAGAGCCGCTATGAATTCATCTCCAATTAAAGTATAAAAAAATTCTTCTTTATGCATTTCTTCTATATTAAATTGTATCGTTTTGTTCTATTCATGGTAGATTAATTAAATACTATTATTCTTACGTTCATTTTTAAATGAGAAAAGGGAAGCCTAAAAATTTTTTCGATATCTTTTGATGATTTTATCAAACACTTTTTTATGTTATAAAGCTCACTCAATAGAATCTTGCAGACACTTTCTGGCTCATTGAACTCAACTGATGACTTATTTAAATTAGTCTTGATTTGAGAAGAAGTGATGTTTTCAGAATTTGAATTTGCTGAGCTTGAATTCCCTGAGAGCGATTGATTTTTAATAGACAGTTTAGGGGAGGTATTGTTAGAATAATCAGTAGATCCCGACTTGTTTTTTTCTTTTGTTAATGATGTTTGGCAGCATTTTGAAATATCGTTTGGATTGCTGATACCGAGTAGATTTTTCTTGAATTCGTAGAATTTGTCTCTTATTTTCTTGATTTCAGGGATTTCGAATATTTTTTCTTTATATCGCTAAATATTTTAAATAAATTAAAAAGTTTATCTACCCTAACCAATTCCTTAATTTTGTCTGATAAAATTTGAAGAATGAATATATTGTATTGCTTATTTAATTTTTTAGAATACAAACTGATCTAAAGAGAGTATTAAAGAATATTTTTCTTACATTGTTTTCATATTTAAGCAAATCCATCTTTTTGGTATTTTCTGAATTTCTGGTGATATTGCTATTGTAAATTTCGATTAAAATTTTTTCAATCTCGTTGTTCAACAAATCCTCATAATTGAAATTTAAATCATCTGAAAACTCGTAATTTTCTCCTACATCGTTTTCGTTTGATGAATAAATCTCAACAATCTGAGAGTATTTGACGTTGTCTTTAAAATTAGGATCATCTTGGCAAAGCTCTTTCCTTTTTTTATTTTCATATAGAGAATCAGAATCAGAAGATTCATCTTCTTCTTCTATTTCGAAATCATCTGCTTGATATGCCTTGCTAATAATTTTGTTTGTGTTGTTTCTTCTGCTACATCTCGTTAAATTTTTCTTGCTCGTTTTTGTTTTCATACTTTGACTATTAATTTGCATTTGAATAGAATTAGGAGAAAGTTTTGGTACTTTGTCCTTATTGTTTCCAGTTTTGGAAGTTAGTTGTCTTCCTCTTTTTGTTTTGCTTTCTTCGAATGGTTGGATTACGTGTAGATTTACAAGATTATCTCCTTTAGATCTTAATATTTCATTTTTATCTTCCTTAAAAGGTAGTTTTTTTCTATACATTTATTATATTTATAATATAAAATAGTTTAATGTATTATAAAGTACTTTGAAATTTGAAATTCTAAAGTATATTTAATGTTGAATTTATTATTCAATTATACACATCTAATTAATTTATATGTAAAGTTATTTAGGGTGAATATATAAAAAAGTGATGATTTTTAATAATTTGAATTATTACTATTATATATTTGGTTGCTTGTATGAATAATTCTACTTATTAAATATTATTAAAATAAATTTATAGTGACTTTTGTTTATGAAATAATAATATTAGATACGATAATATTTATTATCAAAATTCAAAATTGTGTAAATTTTAAAGAATTCCCTAACTACCCTTAATTCGATTTTGAGACTTTTTTAACTTGAGATGAGTCTTCTATCTTATTTTCGAACATGCCGCTGTAAATTTTTCTGAATATTATATAAACCCAGTTGATATGCAACATGTATAAGAAACAAACAAAAGTGAAGAGACAATTTTCGACGGCATTCCATTCCCATGTAACATAGTTCCAGATAGTGTATAAAACCTCCCCTAAAACGTAAATTCTGGTATAGAGTAAAACTATAACAAGAAGAATTCCGGACCCGATTTTGAAGGGAGATTTTACCTCTATGTTGATAACAATCCTTGCAAGATATACAAATATATCACCGAAATCATGCAAAAATAGGATAACACACCCTATATTCGAATAATTAGAGATATAACTGAAAGTAATAAGACTAATGGTGCATAAATGATGTAGTAGCATCATTTTAAAATCAGTTTGTAATTCATAAATAAAAATTAGCCAAACAAGGTCAGTAATGTTAAACCCCAAGCCGGTCATATAGTACACATCAAAGTATTCAGGTTTAGTGTGAAATAAGGAGTGTGGGTACCCTGGTAAAAACATGTTTTTAAGAGCTCCCTCGCCACCTAATGAAATCGGGAAATATTTGAGCTGATTTAGAGTTATATAAGCAAAAATTGATATTGAAGTGTAGTAAAAAATTTTGAAGAAATTTGTTGCTAATTTTTTTTTATAAATTTTGCCTAATTCGAAATTTGCTTCGTCTTTTGGATCATTATATTTATTTAATACAATTCGATTTACAATAGGCATAGATAATTTCTCTGTTGAAATTTTTACAACCTTTGAAACAATTTAAAATGTATTCATACCATTAAGATAGCTGCGCATATTAATGAAATTGAAAAATCTTCGAAAGATGGGAATTTATATTCAGGATGTTTCAATTCTAATAACTCTTGTCTAGTTTGGTTTAATGTGCGAATTATGAGACCCGTACCTACAATCGTTAGAACAATTAGGAAATTAAATATGTTGCTAGTAAGAACTGAATCATCTGGTTCTTTTTCTTTGGTACGATTTTCGACTTTCATATCTGATTCTTTGGATTGAGAATTCATTAATAATAAATAAATTTGTAAAATTATTTAAGAAAAATATATATTTGTATATTTATATAAAAATAAATAAATAAAATAAATAAATTAATAAGATTTCCTTTACTGAATCAAAATAAATTTAGCGAGAAATCTTAAATTATGGGGATTGGGGATTGGGGATTGGGGATTGGGGATTGGCCAATCCCCAATCCCCAATCCCCAAT
>Ga0169931_10014169_pt1 | contig 10818 bp, 12 predicted proteins | sample Kivu_15m_20L_FD_129675 | JGI IMG/M metagenome (GOLD analysis project Ga0169931, IMG submission 129675) | Freshwater microbial communities from Lake Kivu, Western Province, Rwanda to study Microbial Dark Matter (Phase II) - Kivu_15m_20L... | ecosystem: Environmental > Aquatic > Freshwater > Lake... | reverse complement strand
TCAGATAGCTCCCCAATCAGGATAAGTGTTCCTGTAACGATGGAAACCTTTTGCCAAGTAGACGAAGATCTCGTTGTTAACGGAGTTTTAAGTGCGAAAAACATAGATATTTTAAGTGGAGGATCTCTAAGAATATCTAATCCTCTAAATACGATTCCTATAATAGCTACGGCAAATTTTAACAGTAATATATCATCAACATTGAGATTTACCAGAGGAAGAGGAACAACTTTAATTCCATTGGCTGTGCAACAAGAAGATAATTTGACAAATATAGATTTTCAAGCTTACGATGGTACTCAATATATAACTACTGCTAACATATCATCTAAAGTCGTGGGATCGGTATCTCCAGGAATAATTCCGTCAGAAATAAATCTGTCTGTAAGAAACTACAGTGGGAATCTCATAACACCTCTTTCGATCTTGTCTTCTTCGTCATCCGACGTTAGTGTTATTTCTTTTAACAGATGCGGCGGTGATGTCACTGCACCTGTAGCTATAAATCCTGGTGATGAGCAACATGTATTAGGATTTAATACATTCGATGGCAATCAATATATACAAACTGCTAACATATTTACATTTTCTTCTCTCGGTGTGTCTCCTGGTAATATTCCTACAACAATGTCATTTAACGTCATGGATAGGTCTGGTATTTTAAGAACTGTTGCATCTCTCAACGATTACGGAACCTTTAATATTAACAGATATAATTATGAATCAAATATGTTAAATTTTAATCAGATACATGATACTGCTGATTCTTCTAATGTTAGTTTTTTTAGGGCAAGAGGAACTCCTAGTTCTTTATCGGCATCTTTACCTGGAGATGATATTGTTGATATTGTGTTCCTTGGCCACACCGGGACTTCTTTTCAACCTACGTTAGCTATAGAATCTAGAATAGTTTCTATAGCTGGTTCTAACATAGTATCTAACCTTAACATTATTATGAATAATGGTTCTACTGCGAGTTCTAGGTTTATTTTGGAAAGTCAGGGAACTATTGATTTTAAACAATCTGTATTGGTCGCAGGCCCAAACCCCGGAGAAGTAGACACTAGCTCACCGGTTAATTATATGAGAGTTAAATTAAACGGCGTAGAATATGCACTGCCGTTGTTTGCGATCAATCCTTAATGTTTATGATGATCCCCGTGTCGCCAGCTTAACGGAGTTAGCCAGGCGATTTCGGGGATATTTCTTGGCATTCCGTTTTTATGACCTAACCAATTAACTAAACCATTAACATGAATTGTATAAACAACTGCCGGAGAAATTACAAAATATACAATTCTAGGATCAATAATTCCTAATATTAAAACACCTAAAAAATGCATTTTTACTTGGTGTTTGTGTAAGAACAATAACCAACGACTTCTAGCCATATCCCTCATAGTTGTAGGATTAATTTTTACATTGTTCCAAAGTAAAAAATAAACCCTCCACCAACCTATGTGAGTAGGGCTATGAGGATCCAGTTCTGTGTCAGCATGTTTATGATGATGTCTGTGTAATGCTGTAAAATTAAAAGCACCCCCCGATGCAGTAAACAGATTAATTCCGAATGTAAAAATAGCATTGTACCACGTGTCTTTGTAATTTTTATGGCTTATATATAGGTGACCGGCATGACCAAATATTGTAAATAAAATATAGCCGCTTAAAATTGAAATTAGAATATACGACCAATCAAAATTAAAATACATTAATCCAAAAAATAATGCTGTATGATGAAATAAGATTATAATTTTATTTCTGTGAGCCTTTAGAATATTGTTCATTTTTTATATTCAATCCCTAATCTATTTAATTTTCTAATCATAGCATTCCACATTAATACAGTACTTTTAGCATTTGAACCTTCCAGAGATTTATTTAATGACTTATTAATAGTTTCGTCATCGATCATTATAGGATCTTTAGTGTTAATTTGAATTTTACATGCTGATTCTAGCATGTACATCCTGTTAAAACACGTAGCTACGTTTTCTCCTACTGTCAAAAGTCCATGATTTTTTAAGATCAAAATATTTTTATTTTTTAAACTATCAATTATGTTTCTTTCTTCTTCTTCCCAGAAAAATACACCATTATAATTGTAATATGCTATGTCGTTTATTATTGTTAAAGATTGTTGCGAAATAGGCAATAAACCATTTTTTTCAGAACTAATCGCTACCCCGGGGGGCGTATGTGTATGTATTATCCAATTTACATCTGATCTATAATTGTGAATAGCATTATGTAAAGTTATCGCAACAGAGTTTATCCTCCCTGGAGAAAGTTTTTCTTTTTGAATATTTACTTTAACCAAATTAGATGCAGTAACTTCCTCGAAAAGCAAACCATACGAATTGATAAGATAGCAATCAGTTTCGGTAGGTATTCTGGCTGTTATGTGAGTAAAAATTGCATCATCCCAGCCAAACATATCTGCCAATCTATATAGTGCTGCTAGATCACATCTTGTTTTCCACTCTTGTTCCGTCATATGAAAGCAATTTTATAATGTATTTCATTGGATCACATTCATACCATTTGTTGTGTATATCAGTGGTATAAGTTCTAGGATTAGCATGATGTGTATTATGCATACCATTACCAAACGTAAAAAAATTTACAAAAACATTGTTTTTGCTATGATCTTTAGTTTTGTAAGATTGATAACCATGCAAGTGACAAACGGCATTAACTGCACCGGCTTCGTGAAATACCATTGCATTAGGAAATGCAAAAAATAATAATAAAGGATAGAGACTGTTAAGAGTTAGACTTAATACTATTAAAAAACTTAACCACAAATAAAAAATTTTCCAGTAGTGTTTGTGTAAAAAAAGTATTTCATTATCTTTGTAGAGATCTTTTACTAACAGCATATTTGGTTTATTTTGAGGAGTCCAAGATCGAAGCCAGGTTTTAATTAATCCAAAATAAATGGGACTATGAGGGTCTTTATCTGTATCAACATTTATGTGGTGTATCCTATGAGTAACTACCCACAATAATATACTACCATGACCTATCAATGTTGAATTTATTAAAAGATATTTTCTAATCCATCTATTTGTAGTAAAACTTTTATGAGTAAAATATCTATGAAATCCAATATCAGCAGCTAATTTACCTATCAAGATATAGAATAAAATTCCAATAAAAAAAATTGGTAAAGAAAATTCAAAAACTGCCCAATACAGTATAAGAAGATGTGAAAATATAAAATTTAATTTAATTTTTTTGCTGACATCATTTTTCAACCAATCATCAGGATCTAATATCATTTTTTATTTATTAGTGTTTTTACAATATTAGCAATGTCTCGAACAGATTCTATATCTTCTGCACTTTCTTCTGGAATTTCTATTTGAAATTTATCTTCAACATGTAATGCAAATTCGACAATGTCTAAAGAATCTGCATCTAAATCTTTGAAATTCGAATCCAACGATAAAGAATTATCTTTAATCCCGAGTTGATTTTTTAAAAGATCAATTAACGTTTCTTCAATGTTATCCATTTTTTTCCTGTTTAATACGCATATTTAAATTTTTCGAAATATTCTTGATGATTTAACTGAATCTCATTAACAATAATTCCAGGAGTTTCTAATCCTATGTTTTGAAATCCCTGAGTTCCTTTACCTAATAAATTATCAAAGTTACAGGTTTGTCGGATCATAACTCTTTTGCTACAATCTTTTGTTGGCCGCCTATGTACAGTTATAGTTTGATCCATGAAAATTAATTCGCCGTTTTTCCAATCTTGATGATACATGTACTCATCTTTTAAAAAATGATTCAATATAAATTGTAATATTTCTTCAGTATCTTTTTTGTTGAATCCTTTAAAGTGATCTAAGGTATTATAACTTAAACGAATACCTTTTCTGCCCCCGGGACTATAACAAACTAACGGAACTTCGCTGTAGTCGATAGGACACATGTTCATTCTTAATATATTATCCTGACTTTCGTTTAACCCCGGAGCCATTTTTCCTGGAATATATTTATGGACTCCTATAAGATTATCTATAATGTTTTTCCATTCTATAGAAAGAGATTGATAAGCATCAGCTGTCTGTAAAAATTCTGTACAGGTACCTTCTGTGCCCTCTACAGCTTGTAATAAAATCACCGGAACGAAATTGCCAGTTCCTTGCCGATCACTGTGCCAATCTAATTCTCCTTCAGCAAACATTCCTAAGTAGTCACCTTCATCGTCCCGTTTTCCAGTTACCCTGATCATTCCTGGATATTCTTCCAATCCTACTCTTATTTTTTTAAGTTCTTTCAACACCTTTAGATCTTTGTCTTTTAATTGACGATTTTTTCTTTTATGTTGAACTATGTTGTAGGCACTTTGATCTATTCCGCCAAAAGGATCACCGAATATTTTAGCGACATGATTTAATCTAGAAGGGTTTATTGAACAGTTATCTGCATTTACATAGACTACTAACTGATCTACTACAATTTTCCCTAATTCTCTAATATCGTCGTCGCTGCAATTTTTTAAATCAAGATCGTAAACTTCCACACCAAGACTGCCAAATCCTTTTAATTTTTTGGTCTTCATTAATATCCTCCTTCGTTTAATTTAACATGTTCTGACATAGGAGCTACTTTGTAATCTTCAGTTAATCTTCCTCTTCTCGTATTATTTGGTAAAGGAACACCATCGACATTACTAAATGTGTTCCAGTCTGCAATTTTAAACCATATACCACTTTTATGCATAAATCTTTTTTTTGGTTTGTAATCTAAAGGAAAAATAAAACTCGATTCTTCTGGTTCAACATTTTGATAAATTGGCCTATGTCTCCAACTTTCAATATAATCAATACTTATTCCTGTTTGTTCTGAAATTAATTTTATTAAACCGCTCATTGTGTAATTTGTATTGATCGTTAATTTATGTTCTCCAGCGTCTTCATCAAACATACTTCTACCTAGATTCCCTACATTTTTAATTCTACAAAGAGCATGTTTAATATCTAAGTGATTGTATAAATGTAATAATCTAGATGGTGCTTCGTCATTGACACCTTTTACGATTATAGTACCGGTGTCAATGACGAACTTATTCACTTGTAAATTTTTTAATGCATTTATTTTTCTTTTAGCACAACGCATTTCGTCAATTTTTTCATACCAATCATCGATATCTACACCGTTTAAACTAAGATATACGTGATTTAATCCAGATTCTTTTAAATTTTTTATATAATTTTTATTTCCTAATTTTAAACCGTTGGTTAATAGTGTTGCTCGATGACCAGTATCTCTAATCCGCTTTATTATTTCTGGCAGATCCTTTCTAACAGTGGGTTCGGCTCCTACTACTCTAATCATAGTTCTTTTAGGAAATTTTGAAATAGCTTCTATCATTTTATCAACATCCATATCGGGAATATCTCTATTCGGAATATAACAATTTTTACAGGTCATATTACATCTATGAGTTATGTCGATCATAACATCGCTAAAGTGATTTCGAGATGGATCTAATTCATAATAGTTCATTTAATATTTTCCGATTATTATCTGTTATTTCAAAATTTCCAAGCATAGCTATTCTTTTAATTTGAAAACAGTTATCAATCATATGTCTATAAGATCCGTTAATAAACCAAACTTCTCCCTCTTTCATTATAATAGATTCGTGTTTTTCACAATGAAATACATTCGAACCTTGAATTATACAGATAAATCTAAAATATCTAGGATCATCGAGATGATATTCTATTTTAGAATTTTCATCTAACAATGCAAATCTTAGATGTGATATATATTCAAATTTTATTAAAGGTTCTGGAATATTCACATTAATAATTTCTTTTTGCTTATAGTTAGAAGTTATTTTTTTGTAATCAGTTTCTAGTTCAGTTCCCTTAATTCCGGTTAAAGCTCGTTCTTCGTAAAATTTTTTAGATGTATCAGTTAATGATTTGCATAATGCATTGGAGTAATCTAACCATTCTTTCTTTAGATTTCCCAAAAATATATACCCCGGAAATCTTCTGTTTTTCGCATATAATTTTAAAATTTCGATATTTTTTGTCATTTTCGATAACTAAATTTAATGTATTTAACATTTAGGATTTTTGTATGAAAAATTTAATAACAAGAAAACTTTTATTGGATGATTTTGAAATATTAAAGAATTTTTTTCAAGAAAGAAAAACTTTTTCAAAACAACCATATGAGGGATTAGTTCAGGAGAACTTGTTATCAAAAATCGAATTTAGTTTAAACAATCCTAAAACTAATAATATTATTGGAACTTTTCAAGAAAATGTTCTTGTAGCAGTCATTTCACAAACTTTTTCTTCTAAACATCCAATTTGGTTTTTAAATTATTATGCTTCAAGAAACTCAATATCGTTAAATCGAGGATTAGGCGAACCTTTAGAATCGTGTTTTGCCTATTCAACCGCAGATAGTGAATCAAAAGGATATTATGATTTTTATGTATCTGTTCCCATACAATATGCAAAAACGGTCTCGATTTTGTATTCAAAAAGTCCGGCCTGGAGTAGATACGAATTTTTTACAGACGCTATAATTCAAGAAAATGAATTTCCAAAATTTGAAATTCATAAATTTGTTTATGGATCTATACTAAAACCTCATAAAGTTTATATAAGACACATTGTTCTAAAACAGAAATATAGAGGATTTCCATTAGCTCCTCAATAAATATTTTTCAAAATTCATTGTTGGTTTTGCTGTTATTCTAATTTGACGCCTAATAGACGAAATAATAGGAACACCGTGAGGATAATAATCATTGAATAAAAAAGCATGGTCATCATCGGTCTTGTAAAATTTTGTCCAATCTATGGTATCTAAATCGTGAGAAAATTCTTTCATGTACCATAATGGAGATCCTCCACTACTCAAATTTAAAGTAATACTAATATAACCATTTTCCCAGATTTTGTTTGATGACAGAGATTCTAATGCAGAGTCTCTGTGAATTCCTATGAAAGAACCAGGCATAAGCATAAAGCATCGTACCATTTTGATATCAGTTATTGGTAAGTTTTTTATAAATTTTGAAATCTTTAAATTTTGATATTGTGGCTTCCATATAAAATTTCGTGATAGATTATTATTCCTAAATACTATAGAACCAAACCAACTTTTGTATGCTGTTTCCTTGTCATCTGGACAAAAAACTAAACTTTCTATCTTCCAGGCAGGAATTTCATTTCTTAAAATTGTTCTTTTTGAAGGATCTATAGGATCAACAACTCCCAGACATTGCTTTGGATATAATTCTTGAGGAACCATTTTCCAAACAGAATTTAAACGGTTGCTTAAATCGTAATTTTCCATCTGAAGAGCTTCGATATCGGGGCTGTTAGGAAATATTAACTGATCATATTCTTCTATGAATTCATCTCGATCATAATCAAGATTTAATCTATTATAAACTATTTTAGAATAATCAAACATATAAATATTTATTGTAGGGCAGATTTTGCTAAATAATTTAGTAAATAGGGAGATAAAATGGCTTATCAGATAACATTTACCAGCACGGTACCAAATCCAGAAGTGTTACATTGGAGTCAAACGAATTTAGGTGCAGCTGGAAGTAGAAAGCTACACGATTTGTTGAGAGAAAACAGAGATGATGTTATTTCTTGGCTGAGCGAAAAAGAAGGTAATACTACGACTTTAAAAATAGTATTTACAAATAAGGATATTTATTATTTGATGTATAATCAAATTGAAGAAGCGTATCCAGGTTATTCTTTAGCAAAAGCAGAGTATATTGCAGAAAATGGTATAATTGCTTCACTTGACGAAGTTATATTATAATTATTTTATTCTTTAACAAGTAGATATGTAGTTATTATGATTTCTTATTTGTTAGAAATATAATAAACTTTTGATTTTTAAAAAATCCAATCAGAATATATTTTTTCTTGACCGATATTATTTTCTAAAAAATCAATTAAATCCCAAAAAGGAACGGTTACTGCTGTTGATTTATTGTAATTATTGCTGATTAACCAATTTCTTGTTTTTTCATATCCCGATAATTTTCCATACCATAGAATATCTTTAAAATATTCACCTTTTATAAAAGGTTTTGCATATAAATTAAAATAATTTAGTTTATGCAAGAAATAATCTTGTTCTTGCCAGAGAGATGGAATTACAGGATCGGATTCTATAAAATAATTTAAATTTTTACAAAATGTTTTAAAGGCAGTATGTGTATAATAACTAGTCAATGCTTCTGGACTAAATGGAAATTCTATAATAGGACGATATTGTTCCATTAAGCGTTTTCTTTGTAGCATAGCCTCTTCGTAGTTGTGATATATAGCAACTGGGTAATCGTGTTCATCATCTCTAAGTTGTCTATACCACCCGCCCACAATTGCAGGTTCATACGAACCTTGAGTTACGAATGGATATGGTTCAGGAAGAATACTACTTAACCATTCAAATTGATATTGATGCATTGATTTGTTTTTTTCTTTCTTAGATCTTAAAATCCATTGATCTTTAAAAGAATCTATATCTATAGTATATTTTTTTATTTCTATTCCGAAATATTTTTCACACCAAATAATTCTTTCGTATTCTAAATCATTTATTCCTTTAGCATACAAGAATACAAATTCACAATCTAAATTGTTATCTAGAAAACATCTAGTAATTATTTGGCTATCAACACCAGAACTGAGGCCTATATAAACTTTACCATAAGTTTTTGCTATTTCAATAGCATCATTGTTAAACTCAGTTCGAAGACTTTTAATTTCTCTACGAGGTGATCTGTACTTCACATAAAAATTATGGCTAGATCCAAATTCAATCGCTGTATATAATTTATTCATAAATATTAATCACTATAATATATTAATTTATTTCTTTGACTTATGATTTTTAAAAAATATGGATATTGGTCTGTTAGCAATAAACAATTTAACAATAAAATAGATGCTCTTTTGTATGCTTCTAAGAACGCTTTTAAAAAAGTAAATTATCATTTTTATGATAATATCTGGGAAAATTACAATAGAGAATTGTTAGGAAAATTTAATCTTAACACACTCTATGCCGAACGAGCAAAACAATTAAGAGACAGCTATGATTATCTAATTTTAAATTATTCCGGGGGATCAGATAGTCATAATGTTTTAATGACATTTATTAAAAATAAAATTAAACTCGATGCTATATATATAAAATGGCCAATGAAAACACAAATCTCAGGAATATATAAACCAACACATGACACATCATCTTATAATTTTTTAAGTGAATGGGATTTGACTATTAAAAAAAGGTTAGAATGGATATCAAAAAATTTTCCAGAAATTAAAATTATTGTTCACGACTGGTCCGAGAATATAAGTGCAAATTTTCTCAGAGAAGATCTATTTGAGAAAATTGATCATTTATATTCACCGGGTGATATAGCAAGATTGATTTCTCATTCAAAAGAAGAATTGATAATGATAGAAAAAGGTCAACGAGTTGGGTCGATTTGGGGTATAGATAAGCCAGATGTTTACATAGATCACGAAGGTGTATTTTCATTTAGGTTTAGAGATGCTGCTTCAACAGTAGGGCATCCTAGTTTTTTTAATAATGATGGAACTGAATATTTTTATTGGTCTCCGGTTTTTCCAGAAATCGTATATGAACAAGCTAATCAAGTATATCAATATTTTAAAGCGAATTCTAACTTTATCCATTTAATACCAAAATTTAACGATAATTTTAATGTTAAAAATACTGTTAAGCGTTATATAATGTTATCTAGAATATTAAAATCTATAATATATGACACTTGGGATGAGATGTTTCAGGTAGACAAATCAATGGAGCCGGGAAAGATAGATTGGGATAATTGGTTATATAAGGAAGAAGAATTACGATTCTACACAGAAAATTGGCAGTATATTTTTAAAAATTTTATACACGATGTTGATTACAGATTTTGTCATAATCATTTAGGAAAGAAAATGGGAGTAGTACCTTTGTTTACAAAAAGCTATCCCGTAGGAAAAATCTAAGTGTCAGCTGGTATATACGGTTTATGAAAATTTTCAAAATATCTCTTATCGATACCCAATTCAAGATTTTTTATAAGATCATGATATGGTATAAGAGAAACATGTTCTTTGACCCAAAAAGATCCTCCTTCGTTTTCAGATAAAAAATCTATATCTTCGAATCCTGCATATTTGGGGAAATATTCTAACTCATTTTTCCAATATTTTCCATATATTAACGGTTTAATATAATAATCCCATTTGTCTAGGGTGTACAAATAAACAGGATTTTTACCCAATTTAGTTTTATGGAGTCCTGTTCCTTTTATGTAATCATAACAATATAAACCCGATAAAAAAGTAGAGTCAGTTATTATACTGTATAAAAATTCACTAGTATCACCAAACCATAAATGTTTTCCTTTTCTTTTTAACATATTAAACAATCTGTCTCTACTAATTTCATTTATATTGTAACCGGTAAAAAACTGCCATTCTTTCGTTCTACTATCAACATGAACATAAGGATCATGCATAGATTGAATAAAAGTAGTGTCATTAGGAATTTTACTAAGAAATATTTTAACGAATATTTGATTTGGAAATATTTTATATTCCTTAGATTCGTAAAGAATTTGATCCTTATACTTATAAGGATCAAGTTTTATGATTTCTGGAGTTAATTTATATTTTTCAATCAAAATTTTTAATTGTTCGTATTCAATGTTGTTATAACCAGAATAAAAAAATATAGTGTCGAATGGTATTCCTTGATTGTAAAAACTATGAAT
>Ga0169931_10014168_pt1 | contig 10819 bp, 8 predicted proteins | sample Kivu_15m_20L_FD_129675 | JGI IMG/M metagenome (GOLD analysis project Ga0169931, IMG submission 129675) | Freshwater microbial communities from Lake Kivu, Western Province, Rwanda to study Microbial Dark Matter (Phase II) - Kivu_15m_20L... | ecosystem: Environmental > Aquatic > Freshwater > Lake ... | reverse complement strand
TAGCTGGCCTGCTGCCCTGCGGCGGCAGGGCATTCCATCGGTTTGGACCAATCATCTGGTGGTTGATTGGCTGCATGGATATTGCGGAGACCGAAAGCCCCTCTGGTTCAAGCTGGCCATGTTACCCCTAAGTTACTTGGGAAAGTCCCAACAGCTGGCCGCCACCTCAGCTGAAATCTGCGTCTCGGATCACGACGCCGGAAAGATCCGACGCTGGTATTTCCCCTTTTCCAAAAAAGTGAAACGGATTTACCACTCGCGGCTCGCGGAACATGAAATCGCATTTTCCCCGCTCCCCAGGGAAAAAATGATTTTAGCGGTGGGGCATCTGGCCTTTCGCAAGGGGCAACACATCCTGGTCCAGGCGTTTGCAAAAATCTGCCGGGAACATTCCGACTGGAAACTAGTTCTGATCGGGCCTGAATCCGCGGATGGGTGCGCGGGCTGGATCCGGAGTTTTTGCCGAAAAAAGGGAATCGAGGCCCAAGTGGAACTGGCTGGCCCTCGGAGCAATCCGAGCGATTGGATGAAACGATGCTCAATTTTCGTCCAGCCGTCCTTGCAGGAGGCGCTGGGCCTTGCCTTGCAGGAAGCGATGGCAACCGGATGCGCCTGCATCGGCACCAAAGTCGGCGGAATTCCGGAGCTTGTTGTCGACCGTGCCCACGGCCGGTTGGTGGCTCCGGGCGATGTGCAAGCGATGGCTTTGGCCTTACATGAACTCGCAAACAATGAAGCCATGAGACGCGGATTCGGCCGGGAGGGCGTCAGCCGGATTAAAATTTTGGGCATGAATCAAAAGGCGATGGTTGAAGCTCACCAAGCCATGTACCGGGCCTCGATTACTGAAGCCTCGCGGTAGCCAAGCTTATGCGAAAGTCGCGCGTGGTCATGGTGTTGCCGTTCCGCACGAATTATTACTGCGATTACGCTCGATATTTTGAGCAGGCGGGCTGGCTGCGGCTGATTCTGCTGGGAACCAGGAGACCCATGCCTGGGGTTCCAGAGACCAAGCAAATCCGGCAACCCTTATTTGGCCTCTGGTTCTATCTGTCGGCCCGGCTGTTTTCCCCCTACCGAGGAGAAGCTCTTCGCTTCGGGACGTATCCACTTTTTGATTTTTGGGCCTCAAAAAAAATCCAGCCGGAGGATATCGTTTTTTCAAGCTACGGATATGCCAACCGCTGTTTCCGGATCGCCCGCCAGCACCGGGGGATGGCATGGTTAGACGCAGGCAATAGTCATCCCCAAAATTTTTGGGAAATTCTCACCGAAGAGCACAGTCGTTGGGGGTGTCGCTACCCTCCGGTCTGCCCGGCCCATTATCGGCGCTCCCTCGCCATGATGCAGAACGTGGACCAAGTCCTGGCCCCCAGTCATTTTGTGGAGAAATCTTTCCTGGAACACGGCTTTCCCGCCGAGAGAATCCACCGAATTCCCTATGCGACCGACTTAAGCGTGTTCCAGCCCGGGTCATCCCGCCCTCCCGATCGTCCCTTCACGGTCATTAATACGGGCGGGCTTTCTTTGCGCAAGGGAACCCCTTATTTATTGGAGGCGCTTAGAAATTTAAAGGGACGAATTCCTGATCTGCGCATCCTATTGACGCGTCAGGTCAGCGACAGCATCAGGCCGATTTTGAGCAAGTACGGTGATCTTCCGATCGAGTGGAGCGAGACCCTTCCGCCCGCCTTATTGGCCGAGCGGCTTCGTAGCGCCGACTTATTTATCCTCCCGTCCTTGGAAGAGGGTATGGCCCGAACGGCTCTGGAGGCCATGGCTTGTGGCTTACCGGTGATTTTGACTCCGAACACGGGAGCCTGCGATCTGGTCAACGAGGAGGTCAATGGAAGTGTCGTTCCGATTCGAGATTCTGGCGCCATTGTGGAAAAGGCACTTTTCTGGCGTAATCGCACTATGGGACACGGTTTCTGGCCAAGCGTTTCTCCTTTGGATCGATCGATGCTGGACTATTCCAGTTTTCGCCAAAGGCTGACGCTGTTTTTGGAAAAAATCCCTTCTTCGGAGAGCCGATGAGGGAAATCATTGGGCCTCAACCCTTTTATGAGCCTTGGCTGGCGCAGACTTTGCGGCTATTATGGCAGTTGGCGGGTCGTTCCCGTGCCCTTGACCGCCGCCTCAGCCGGGTCCTGGACTACCGGGACTTCCTGCCGAAGCTACCCCCGCAAAAATGTATCCCGGAGTTCGAATCTTCCCGCGTCGTCATTTCTCAAGGCCCAGCAGGCCCGTGGGCGACGCCCCTGGTGGATACTTTCGTGCTTTTAAAAGGGGCCGTTGGGTTTCAGCCCCGCAGGGTTTTAGAAATTGGGTCTTACCTTGGAGTGACAGCAAGATTACTCGCTGAAAATACAACCGAGGAGTGTCGGATTTACGCCTTGGACCAAGACTCGGAGCATGGGCAGGCTTATCGGGGGCTTCCAATCGAGCGGAAAATCACGCGCTTAGTGGGTAGGGCCAGTCAGGAATTGGCAGGACCGGGAGCCCCCTACGATATGGTATTTATTGACGGAGATCATGGCAGAGAAGGGGCCTTGTTTGACTCCTTATTGGCGTGGAACTTGCTTTCGGAGAGGGGAGTCATTTTTTGGCATGATTATCAGACAGATGACTATTTTATTCACCGAGCCGGCGCGGTACCGGAAGCGATCCGGACATTTCAAGAAGTCGTCGGCGCACAAGTTGTTTCCTTAGAGGGGACAATGTTAGCGCTGTTTTCGCGATACCCTGGCTGGGCTACCTGTATAAAAAACATTGTGAATTAACCTTGCCGCCCGGATATGGCTGAGGCAATCCGTCTCAACTCATTCCGAGTTTCGCGGCTTAGACCCCAAAACCAGGATAGCCCAACGGAAGGAAGAAGAACCAGCAGGCCACCCGCTAGCGATTGCCAAGGACTCAAACCTGCCGGCAACAGGGAGAGCAGCCAGCTGGTAACGAGGTAGAGGGAAGCCAGAGCCGGCCAGCCTGGCAACAATGCCGAAAAGGAAAGTTGCAGAAGCCTCCGGTTCGTGGCCAAAACAAACCAGCCTGTCACCAGGGTGTGGGCAAAGATCGTGCCGACCAAAACCGCCGAGAATCCATAGGTCCGCATGCCCAGAAGCGCGATGCCCATCATCACGATAGCCTCCGCCGTCTGAATCCAGCGAAATCCGGACGTCCGTTTGGTGATTCCGGAAATGCTCAGATGACAGCGAACCGCACAAGAAACCAGCAAAAGAAATCCGAGAAAAAAGTCGTTTTGGGAGGGCCAGGAGATCTTGTTGCCGGTCCAAAGGGAAACGATGGTACTGTTGCCCGCGACGATTCCCAAAGCGCCAAGATATGAGGCCCAGGCGCTCAATTCCACCAATTGCGTGAAACGTCTTCGGAAGCGTTCGGTATCTGCTCGGACAAACATCTCCGTCAAAGCCGCCGCGGATGAGTCCATGATGCGGTTGCAGATTTGCTGGGCGAAAACAAAAAACTTTGTCATGACCGCCCAAACCGCGGCAGCTTCCACCGAAAGGACCCTGGAGACCAAAACGACCTGTGTTGCCGAGGCGAGCTGACCTCCGAGCTGTAAAAAAAAGATATCCCGGCTAAATCGCAGCAACTCCGGGAACCTGGACCAGGCCAAATTTCGGGATCCCGGCCAAGGAGGATAGTAACCCTCTTTGCGACAAAAGACCCAAGGCACCAAGACACCAGGGATCAGGGCCAAGGCGTTTCCGCCGACCAGGGCATAGGCCCCCCAACCGGAGTGGAAGCCAAACCATAATCCTCCAAAGCCCAAAATGAGTCCCAAGGCGTTTGATAAGTTGCTCAGATCCATCCTCTGATAGGCCCACAGCGGGGACGAAAAAGACCGTGATCCCAAGGAGACCGCCGTGCAGAGAGACTGGGAAAAAATCAAGCCAGTGAGCAGGCGGCGCTGCTCGGGATCCACGGCGGTCAAAAAAGGGGCCAGCCATGCAAAAACTCCCCCCAAGGCCGCCAAAATCCCCGCCTGAAACCAGGATAGAAAGCAGGAAATATAGAAAACATCGGCGTAGTCCTTTCGGGGGAACGAATCTTTGTGATCGGCAAGGAGCCTTGAAACCGAGGCGGAAACGCCCAGGTCAACAAGAAGCAGATAACTGGCAAACTGCAGGGCGATGGCCCAGATTCCGAACTCCTGTTTGGTTAAATAATGAAGAGCCAAAGGAACCGAGACCACGGTGAAAAGCAGATTGATCAGGGTCAAGCCGTAGCCACTGAACAGCCCGATTATCATTCGCTGCCGCCGACTCATCTGCGGGCTCCTTCTTTTTCTTTCCGGGGCGCAGCTTGCCGCGGAATCCTTTGCCTGAGGGAAGTGCTGATCACGGCGGATTCCATGGTACTTCCGGGATGGGGTGAGGCGATGTTAATGAAAAATATCCCCTGGTCCTTTTTTGGTTTATAAAGAGTGAAAGAGGAACACATGTGAAAGCACCGATGATTTCCTATGCGGTTTTAGGCCGAACGGCGCCAAGCATCGACAGGGCCTACTGGAAGGCGCTTCGGCACGACCTTTTTTATCGCTTTCTCGCCCGCCGCCCGGGCTTGAGTCTCCAAACCTTGGGGGACATCTCCAAGGACTATGCCTGGACATTTTGTCCGCAAAATCTTGGTCGACACGCTACGGTGATTTCCGCCGGCGCTGGGCATGACATTTCTTTTGAACTCGCCTTGGCCCGCTGTTTTGACTGCCGAGTAATTCTTCTGGACCCATCTCCCACCGGTCTTGCCACCATGGCCTTACCGCAAAACCAGCATCCCAATCTTTTATTCCTACCATGCGCCTTGATGGGTCATGATGGTTCCGTCACCCTGAACCAGCCGGGCAATCCAGCGGAAGGATCTTTTTCCTCGGTTGTGGGGACCCGAGCGGGACCCCGGGTTGAGGGGGTTTGTTTGTTAAGCCTGATGAAGAAGTACGGATTGGGCCAAGTGGACTTACTCAAGATTGACATTGAGGGGTCCGAATATGAGGTGATGGACTCGGTTTTGAGACACCAGACCAAGATTCTGCAGGTATGTGTAGAATACCATAACAAGGTTTTGCCGGGGATTCGAACCTCTTGGACGGTCTGGTCGTTGCTGCGATTATGGGCAGCGGGCTGGAGAATTATTCACAAATCCGGCAGTAGCCACACTTTGTGGAACGACCGGTTGGCAGCCAAGTCTTGGCATTAAGGCAAGAAAAAGGCCGGCAACTCTTGGTCCCGCCAAAGCCTCGCCAGACGCAGCTGGCGTTGGCAAGGAGGCAGAGTGGGCAGCCCGGCACAGGCGGTCCACTAATGAAACTGGCTGGTTTAGCGGTGCCGGGAGTGCCGGATGAGCCCACAAATGGCTGGGCATGACCACATGATTGCCGCACGCTGCACCCTCGGCCGCTGCCAGACCAAAGCTTTCATACCGGGATGAAGCCAGAAAAACCCTTGATTCCTGCATTTGTCGAGCCAGGTGCACAGGGGGAAGAGGAGCGGAGAAAAAGATGCGTGAATGTGGAGGGGTGGGAGGCAGACCCGATCCCACGACCAAGGCTGTCCACGAAGAATTCTCCTCAAGAAACGCGGCGAGTGTCTTTACCAGCAGAGGGTAGTTTTTCTGGTAGGACTCCCATCGTCCGACCGAGATGATCTGCTTTTTTTTGCGGATCGAGGCATCTGGGTGAAAGATGTTTGTTTGAATTGGATGAGGAATGCAGTGGATGCGGCTGGGGTCGGCGCCAAGCCGGTTAGCGAGGTGTTTCCAGAGGACGGCGGCCGTCGGCGTTTCCACGGCGACCGCCGGCAAAAGCCTCAAGGTTTTGGCCAGACGTGCCTCGATCCAAGGCGTGGCGAGAACCGAGGCTAAGGCATAAAGGGCTGAGGCAAGAATGGAGACGCCGGCAGGCCAGCGATAGGTGCGATCGCGGAAGTAGTCGTACCGGCGCTGGGTATAGTTGCGAAGACCACAAGAGGAGGTGCGTATGCCATCGCTGTCGGCCCGCTCGATTACGTGGGGAGTGGTGGAGAGGGCGGCGCGGCGAACAGAGTCGTATTTGGGCCGGGTCCAAAGACCGAGAATCACAAGATCGGGCTTATGGTCTTGCCACCAGGAGGGGTTGCGGACATCGGAAGGGGAAGCCCAGATAACAGGGTCATTTGAGATTTTTGATTTTTGATTTTGGATTTTGGAGGTGGATTCCGATGCCGGGTGGACGACCAGCCAGGCGTCGTGGCCGAGATTGCGAAAGGATTGGGTCAAGAGACCAAGATCACGCTCCCAGAAGAGCTGGCGAGGCCCCAAGACCAAATCGGTGTACAATAAAATCTTCAAGAGAAATCGGGACTCAAAGAATCATGAGGCGTCTTCCCCTCCCACGAAACCTAAAAAGCGTCATGGACGATTGAATCGCCCGACTGCCTTGGATTCAATCAGCGGGCTTCGGCTCAGGCAAGGCGCCCCCCCCTTTTTTTTCTTCCGTGCAAAAAATCGGGAAAACCACAAGGTTGTTAAGTGAGTAGTTTATGGTCCATCCGGAGCCAAATTCTCGTTCCCGCCAGGCGGATGGGCCCATGAACAAGGCAACCCTTCGCAAATGGTTTGACCGGATCTTTGCCGGCCTTCCTAGGCCTCTGCACACGGCCATTTTAAAAAGCTATGCGAACCAGCCAAGATTGACCCTGCTTTCAGGATTTCGTTGCTTTCCACAGGTTTTCTACAGCCCATTGGTGAATCCGGCGGAAATTGACCTGACCCGGATGGGCAAAAAAAGAGAGCTGCCCGGGATTCACATCGACATGGACAAAGTCTCAATGTGGTTTGGAAAAATCTCCCGATATGCACCTGAATTCTCTTGGGCACCGAGAGATGCCTCCACCGGCAAGGTCCCTTGGGCGGAGACGTACACCACTTTAGATAGTGTGGTGCTCTACTGCCTGTTGCGGCATCTTAAGCCCCGGCGTTATATCGAAGTTGGCTGTGGGGTCAGCTCGCAGGTTTCTTCGCAAGCCTTAAGAGCAAACGAGCGCGAAGGAGTGCGGGCTGAATCAACTTTTATCGAACCTTTTCCTGGTCCGCGTCTGGATGGCGTTGATCTTTATGGGTGTCTGCTCGTAAAGAAAATCCAGGAAGTGGCCTTGGCGGACTTTAAATCCTTGGAAGAAAACGATGTGCTCTTTATCGACACCAGCCATGTGTTGAAGTGTCAGAACGATGTGGAGTATGAACTTTTGCATATTCTTCCCTCGCTACGGCCTGGGGTGATGATCCACATCCATGATATCTACACACCCTACGAACAGCCGGCGGACTGGTTGCTGGGCCGCTATGCTCCGGGGGGCTCCAACGAGCAGTATGCAGTCGAAGCATTGTTGAGTGGTGGGGGCCAATTTGAGGTCTGCCTGCCTTTACATCTTGTGGGGCGGGAATTTCCGGAGATCGCGGAAGGACTGCTCGGCCGTGGCGTGGATCGCGGACAGGCTTTTTGGATACGCAAAACCTAAAAGCCCCCCTTTTTTTCCATGAGTGCAGGCGCATCTTTTGCAGGCAAAAATGTTTTGGTAGGAGCCCGGTGGTTGGATCACGGCCAAAAACCGCGGACATCGCCGGCGGCAGGCCTCCCGGTCGGGTCTAACGCCACGGGACACGAAACATGAAGATTCTGTTGGTCGCATTTGCCTGCGGTCCGGGACAGGGTTCTGAACCAGGAGTGGGATGGAAAACGGCTCGCCTGTTGAGTCAGCACTATCGACTGGTGGTTCTGACCAGCCCTCGCCATCGGGAGGCGATCGAAAGGATGCGGGCGGCCAAAGAAATTTCCGAGAATGCGGAGTTTGTTTTTTTAGGCCAATCTCCCCCCTACCACCCCAATCGCATGGTGGCGCGTTGGCAAGGCTGGCTGGAATATCTTCGCTGGCTAAGCCTCGCCTCGCGTGAGGCGCCACGGCTTTGCCGGGATTTTCAAATTGACTTGGTGCATCACCTGACCATTACCACGTGGAGACTTTCACCCATTCGGACTCCTTTGAGGCTACCGTTGATCTGGGGTCCTTTAGGGGGAACGGCGGAATATCCTTGGAGGCTTTTAGCTGGTTGCATGTCCAGGTCCGGGGCTTCTTTCGAGATTCTTCGGAATGTTCTCAACCAGATTTTGATTCGAGCCCCCCGCTTGAGAAGGGGGGCCCGAAGAGCCTCATGCATCTTGAGTGTTAATCAGGAGTCAAAAGCATGGATCCGCAAGCTCGCGGGACCGGAGGTTAAGGTTTGCGTTTCCAGTGCGGCATTTTTTGGTGATCGAGAACTTCAGGAGATGAGGGAGCTTGCGAGCCAAAGGAAACACGACACTCCGCTGCGTGCTTTTGCCGGTGGCAACCTGATTGGTTCCAAAGGTGTCGGGCTTGCTTTGCGTGCGTTGCGAATCGCCAAGGATCGGGGTGTGAACGTCGCGTACACTATCGCTAGTCATGGTCCGGAAAAGGCGTTTCTTGAAAAGCTGGCCGAAACCCTTGCAATTCGAAATCAGATCACTTTTCATCCCGGGTTCCAAGGCAAGGACTACTTGCAGGCTCTCCGGGAGCACTCGGTTTGCCTTCTGCCAAGCTTTCGAGAGGGATCAGCTCTAACCTTGTTGGAGGCGATGTTGGCCGGTCAGGTGCCCGTTGTGGTGAGGGCAAGCACTCCAGGGGAAATTGTTTCGTCAGAGTGCGGTTTTGCCGTGGAAGTTGGCTCCGCGGAAAAAATCTGTTCGGGCTTGGCCGATGCCTTGTTGGCGTTGGCGGCGGATGTTTCCCGGAGGCGGGCTCTGGCTCAAGCCGCTCATGAAAAAGTGGCCCGTGAGTACCGAGAGAGCAGTTTTTTAAAAAAACTGAATGATGCATATCGCACTGCCATTAGCTGTAGACCTGTCGTTACCCCCAACAGAAATACAAAAAAATAGTGGTGCACGGCTTTTTAAGGGCCTCCTGAAAACTGATCTGGGGTTCTGTAAAAAAACGCCCCTTTGTCTTCCGCGGCTTTGCTGGGTCTGAAATCTTTTCTTTCCCTTGCTTCTGGCAATACGAAAGACTCGCAACACGAAATTGTTGTTTCCCGCGGAGAAATCCCCAGTATTATCTAGGATGACTTATGTTTTGGCAGGCCAGCGCGCGCAACTTGCTGTGGTTGGGCTCGGCTATGTGGGACTACCTTTGGCGCTACAGTTTGCAGGAACTGGGGCAAAGGTGATCGGGCTGGATATTGATCCGCAAAAGGTCGCCAAACTCGCCAAGGGAGAAAGCTATCTCATGCACGTTCCGGGCGCGCGCATTGCCGAGTTAGTGGCCTCGGGCCGGCTGGCTGCCTCCACGGATTTTTCCCTGATCGCGCAAGCTGAGGAGGTGGTGATCTGTGTCCCCACGCCGCTCAATAAAAACCGGGAGCCGGATATTTCTTACATTCTCAAAACAGGGGAAGCAATTGCACCGTATTTGAGCGCAGATGCCGGAGGACAGAAGGCGGATGGCGGAGGGCGGAAAAAACTTATCGTTCTCGAGTCCACCACCTATCCAGGCACGACGGACACAGACCTGCGGGAGATGCTGGAAAAAGGCAGCGGACTGAAGGCTGGCCATGATTTCCATCTGGCCTTCTCGCCGGAGCGGGAGGACCCGGGAAATCCGCAAAGCCGGGTCGCCGATGTGCCCAAGGTAGTTGGCGGACTGACGCCAGCCTGTCTGGCGCGGGCGATGGAATTGTATGGCCGGGCTGTGAAAACCCTCGTGCCGGTATCTTCCACGCGGGTGGCCGAGGCCACCAAGCTGATGGAAAACATTTTCCGGTCTGTGAACATTGCCTTGGTCAATGAGATGAAGCTGATCTACGAGGCCATGGGCATCGATGTTTGGGAAGTCATCGAAGCGGCTAAGACCAAGCCCTTTGGATTTATGCCATTTTATCCCGGGCCAGGTCTGGGTGGGCACTGCATCCCGATCGATCCCTTTTATTTGAGCTGGAAGGCGCGTGAATACGGAAAACCGACCCGTTTCATCGAGTTGGCCGGAGAGATCAACTCCTCCATGCCCGATCATGTGGTCAACAAAGTCACCGAAGCTCTTAACCAAACCGGCAAAGCGGTGCGGGGCTCCACCATTCTACTGCTCGGATTAGCCTACAAGGCCGATGTGGATGACGACCGGGAAAGCCCCAGCTACGTGCTAATCGAGAAGCTGGAGGCCCAAGGAGCTAAAGTGGTTTATCATGATCCGCACGTCCCGATCATCCGACCGACCCGGGAGCATGCCCATCTGGCAGGGCGGCGCTCTGTGCCGATTGATACTTCAGCTGACTTGGTTTTACTGGCTACGGCCCACCGTGGTTTTCACGATCATGACTTCTCCCGCCTGCAGGTTCCTTTGGTGGATACGCGGAATTCCGTTCGTCCGGCGTTTCGCCCCGCCACTTATTGTCGAGCATAACCAGTTTCTTTCCAGAGTTACTTTGGCGGATCTAAAGTCGTCTAGCGCGGCAAATCGGGCATAGTCCCAATAATGAAGGCCCAATCCCAACACGCTGATCTGATTGGGCCACAAATCCAGATCCTCGGCACGCCGTTAACGGTCACGGATTACCGAAAGCTATCTGAGTTTTGTTACCGGCAAGGCCGGAGAGAGGCTCCGGTGGCTTTGGATTTCACCAACACCCACATTGTTTCATGGCGGGCTCACGACTCCTTCTTCGCGCGTCTCACCGACCACATGGATTATTTTATTCCAGACGGGATGCCGCTGATTTGGCGGCTCAATGCCCAGGGGGCGGGCCTGAAAGATCGCGT
>Ga0169931_10014166_pt1 | contig 10820 bp, 9 predicted proteins | sample Kivu_15m_20L_FD_129675 | JGI IMG/M metagenome (GOLD analysis project Ga0169931, IMG submission 129675) | Freshwater microbial communities from Lake Kivu, Western Province, Rwanda to study Microbial Dark Matter (Phase II) - Kivu_15m_20L... | ecosystem: Environmental > Aquatic > Freshwater > Lake ... | reverse complement strand
TTTTGATTTTTGGTCAATGCCGCAAGACAATTACGGTAAGAAAAAGAAATAATTTGTTCAAGATTCTAACTTATGGGTGAACCAAAAAGGAAGCTAAAATGGATTGTTTCTGACATAAGACAGACCTGTCTAAAAACGACGCAGATGATTCCAAATATGATTTAGTACGCTTTAGTATACATGATATTTTTCTGGTGATTTCCGATTTAATTGCTATCCTGGTCGGCAAAGATTATATATCTCTATTTAAGAGAGCTCAACTCAAAGAGTCAATTGATATATTATTTGAAAAATCTTTTATAGATGGACATCTAGAAACCACAAATCGACCAGAATGCCCTCTCGAGGCAACTGGCAGTCTATGGTGCATAGACGCAGGGCAAACTTATGGCCATGCGTGTCTACATTTCGGGTATCAATGGGGTAATACTTATATCATTTAGTTGGGAGTCGAAGTTGCCAAGAATTTGATTCTGGCTGGACCTAAGCAAGTGGTCATTTATGATCCTTCTTTCGTTACTTCTGAAGATTTGGGTCGCAATTACTACTGCACTGCTGCCCACGTAGGCAAGGTTTCCCGCGCTTAGGCTACTGTCGGACAACTCAAGGAGCTAAATCCCAATGTTCATGTCAGTGTCACTCAAGAAAGCTCGCCTTAATACATGTATCTAACTTGTAACTTAGTAGCTAAAACTTCGAATGCGCTGTGATTCTTGACAATTACGATCGAGAGTACCTAGTGAATGTAAATCGAGCAGTTCATGCTAAAGGAAGAGGTTTTATTTTGGCAGGAAATGCTGGACTTTATGGATATACTTTTATTGATTTCGGAGATGCGCATAGGATCCATGACGCTACTGGTTAAGAATGCAAGACTATTCATATTGCTGCTATCACCCAATAAGAACGAGGACTTGTGTGTCTTCATGAGGAGAAAAAACATGGTCTCAGTGATGGAGATACTGTTACTTTTAGAGAAGTTAAAGGAATGACTCAGATTAACGGAGAATCGTTCAAGATTTAGGTCAAGTCTCCTCATAGCTTCTTGATAGGAGATACAAGAACATTCAGTTCATATGTTACAGGTGGAATAGCTCAATAAATCAAAGTGCCTTTCGAATCAAAATTCTTCGATTTATAGAAAAGTCTTCGTTATCCCTATCCACCTGACTCAAAGTAAATGCCTATTGCTAGTTGGTAAAAATTCGGAATCCCAGAACAACTGCATATAATCCTCAACGGTTTGTACGCATTCCAGGCCAAGCATCATAGACTACCCCTGCCTTTGAACAAACCCGATGCAGAGTAGCTCAAACGTATCGTTAAGGAGTACAATAGTAACAAGATTTAAATCTAAGGTGAGGAATTCAAAGTCTAAACGATTGATGAGGGCTTGATTGAAAAAGTTGCCTTGTATGCTCAGACTCAAATTTCGCCTTGTAATTCTTTCTGGGGTGGTATCATCACTCAATAGATTGTCAAATTGACTGGAAAATACACTCCTTTGAGACAATGGCTGCACCATTAATTTTTCTAGGTGCTTCCTGATGGCGAAGTTGAACGCACAATCACAGGAGATAGATACAGCGATCTTCACATCTTATTTGGTGACTAATTCGTCAAGAAGGCTTCGACTTGCAGTTCGTTTACTATTGGTGCTGGTGCTTTGGGTTGCGAGTTTATCAAGATGTTTGCTTCGATGGGATTCAGCTCAAAAGGTGGACAACTGGCAGTCACTGACGATGATAACATCTAAATCAGTAACCTCAATAGACAGTTCCTTTTCAGAAAACTTCATGTGGGTCAGAACAAGAGTTAGACTGCTTGCTCCGTGGGTAAAAAAATGAATCCTGATGTAAATTTCAATGCACTTAAACTAAGAGTATCACCTTAGAATGAAGAGATCTTCAATGATACTTTCTGGACAAATCTAGATTTCGTTGTGAATGCGGTCGACAACATCAAGGCAAGACAATACGTCGATGGTCAGTGTGTATGGTTTGAAAAACCTTTGTTCGAGAGTGGAACTCTAGGCACAAAATGCCATTCTCAGGTCATTATTCCTCATAAAACTATCAGTTATACTGATATTCAGGATCCACCTGAAGAAGGTATCCCTCTTTGTACTCTCAAAAACTTCCCTTATCAGATCGAGCATACTATTCAGTGGGCTAGGGACTATTTTGAGGGAACTTTCGGCTAACCTTCAGCAGAACTTGTTAATTTCATCAATAATAGGGAAAATTTCTTGGCTTAGATCAAGAAACAGTTCAGACAGAATCCAACTACTTTGAGGCAAAAGCTTGAAAATATCAGAAAATTGTACCAGGCTAACAATAAAAAATCTTATTAAGTATGTGTTGAGCTGGCTATTGATATCTTCCAGGATGTTTTCAACTATCAAATTCGTCAGCTATTAACCGCTTTCCCTCCTGAAAGTGTGGTCCAATAGACTGGAAAACCTTTCTGGAGTGGTCTTAAGAGAGTGCCTTCTCCTCTTGAGTTGAACCTTAAGGACCCGATCCACTTGTAGTTGATCCAGGCAGGTGCCAATATCTATGCAACTATGTTCAATTTACCCCTTGAAAAAGACAAAAACAAAGTTGTAGAAATCGCTAGCAAGATTCCTCTAAAACCTTTTGTGCCAAAACAAGGAGTCAAGATCGAAACTGAAGAGAAAAAAGATGGAGCCGCAAGTAACGAACCTCTGATCAATGAAGACGATTAGAACGAAATAGAAAAGTTATTAGTCGAGCTGAACCAGTATACTTTGAACCCCCAGACTTGCCCAACTGCTGGCCCAACTGCTGTATAATTCTAAAAAGACGATCCCACAAACTTCCACATCTAATTCATGGCAGGCGTGTCAAATCTAAGAGTACTTTTTTCATCATATAGGCTCGAAACTACCAGATCGAATAAGTTGATAACTTCAAGGTCAAACTGATCGCAGGTAAGATCATTCCTGCAATTGCGACTACAACTGCTATGGTGGTTGGAGCTGTAGGTATCTAAATCATCAAACTTCTTCTCGGAAAAGGTTACCAGAGCTATAAGAATGTTACTATCAATCTTGCTCTTCCACTTTGGGTTTTCAATGACCCTCTTAAGGCGATTGTGAATGTAGATAAGAAATTTGATCCTATTATGTGCGGACCTATCAAGGTAGTTCCTGGCAGTAAATATTTATCTATGTAGAGTTTACTAAATGGTAGAAGATCAACATTAAAGGTCCCATGACTCTTTAGGATCTCAAAAAACATTTCGAAACCACATATCAACTTGACATTTCGATGATCACTTATGGTTCAGCTACAGTTTACACAAGTTTCGACAAGAATGCTAAAGTGAGATTGCCGATGAAAGTTCCTGATGCTATCTAACATTTGACCAAGAAAGCGTTACCTAAAGGAAAGAGATTCTTACCCTTGGGAGTAAGTGGCAGCGATAAAAATAGCGTGGATTGTTTACTTCCGGATGTGAGATATGAGATATGATATGAAAATAGCTGAACATATGACTATAAAACCTTAAAAAATATATATTTAAATGTAAGAACTATTATGAGTTCTACACTTCATTTTAGTTTTAATATGATTTTTTAGTTGCGATTGTTCAGTTAGCTCGATTGCCTTAAATATACTGAAGGCATCCTAATGAAAAAATGCTTGCTTGGAGCAGATACTTGCTAGGTCCTCAAGTAAAATCCGATAATCAGCAAAGTCCTAAGTCCTATTAATAAGACTATAACTATTATCTTAGAACTCTAATTGATTCCTTCAATGATGTGATCATAAATATTTGATACATAATACAATCAATAATCAATCTCACTCGATTTCCATCGCATTCGAGTGATTCTGCAGCACTTGTAGTACATCTTTGATTGAAAACCTTTTAAATTAGTCAATAGTCAGCATATTTTTAATCAGTTCCTTTAACCATTCTGATACTTTTATGTGTGGTGGAAAAACAATCGGTTCTTTCATGCTGCTTGCCAGTGTAACTATATTATGGTTCTATTTCCAAGGATACAAGTTGTATAATATTTTGTAGAAAACAACTCCAAGACTCCAAACATCGCATTTTATTGTATACGGCTAGCCAAGAATGATTTGAGGCGACATGTAGATAGGCGTGCCTACTGAGGTTTGGGTTGTCGGATTGTCTTTCATTTATTATTATGCCACCATTTTGGCAAACCCAAAGTCAGATAGTTTCAGCAAATCTACATCAATAAAATGGTACTATTTTGAGCGATTAGTATGTTCTAAGTCTTCAGATCTCGATGATAAATGTTTTTATCAAAAAGATAAGCACATCCAAAAGCCAATTGGTATAATAAAGGAAGTGCTCTATTTTAACTTATAAAGCCATTTTTTTTTAAATGAGTCTACAAATTTCTGCATTTTATGATACTTACCCACCGGGGCAGAATTCGAGGAAAAAATAAATATTATTTTGTGTTTCTGAAAAATCGATAAAATCAACGATATTCTGATGTTGTATCGATTTCCATGTTTTTACTTAATTCTTAAGCGCATTGATAAAATATTCTTTAGTAAGTGCTTTGTGCTTGGATAGGTTAATCTTTTCGATCAAATTTTTCTTTTATATCATCTTGCATGCTACGATCTTGTTAGTTTTAGTGTCGAGTGCGATGTACGTTTTGGCGAAGCTGCCCTAACCGAGCATTTTGTCTTTTATTGAGTAACGGCCGTCGACTACTTTCAAAGTGTGGAAATCTTTGAGAGTTTAGCCTTAATTTAACATCATGATCTTATTATTATCAAAATGATTGAAGAATCAAATTGATTCTATCATCATCGTCTTTAATATATTCAAATATAATATAAAAGCTATAAAAATAGATAATTTTTTGTCGTTTTGAAGAATTTAATAAAAAAAATCAAAATAAATAAAAAATAGTATGCAAAAATTTACAAAAAATCAAAATTCATTCTAATGCAAGCCTATTAATAATTTCCGTAAACGATTGATCCTTAAAGAAGTCAGTTCCATTAATTAATCAACTATATAAGCATATCTTTTATTTTATTTTCGACCCGTCCATATTCGCTGCTATTTCTCAATACATTAACTTATTTCTTAAATTTATAGATTTATGGTAGCTTCTTTTTCATCTTGCATATTTATACCATCTTTTATCGAATGCAAGTTTTTTTAGCAGTCCTATAATCTTTCTAACAATAAATTATTTTTAGCTATTCGGGTCTACATTTAATGTTTTTATTATAAAAAGGAGTTTAAAGCAATCCAATTTATTTAAGAAAATTATTGTTATTTGATTTGTTATATTTGCGAATCTAGTTCTCTGATTATATCCGTTTTGGCTTCTGAGAGACGGCCTATAAGCAAATTAATTTATGTTTAAACTGCTTACTTAAAGGCCAATAGAAACTAAACCGAAGGCGTATTTAAAGATTCTTAATCAGAAGAAGGTAAGTTATAAGTTTTACTCTAAAGTTAACAAATTCTTTATTGATAGTGTCTTCTAAGCTGTTAATTTCGCTTTTTTAAAGCAAAAATATTGTCAAAAGTTCCTTTCTATTGTTGTTTAAAAAATGATTAGATTTGTAATTATTTTTGTTTTTTATCTTATTTTTGAGCAGGATTCTACAAATTGATGCATGCAGTCGATTGGAAAGCATTAAGATCGAGACAGTAGCTAGGCAAAGCAGAATCTTGAGGCAAAAATTTTAGATTTTCATTAAATTTTTATATCTTTTCGGAGCATTCTAGTTTTATATCTTTTTGATTTTCTTTGTTTTGATTTAAAAAATAATTAGCTTTGTGCTATTGAAGCTAATCTTTTTTGATTTTGGGAGTTTTGGTGATTGGAAGTCGATTTATATTGATTAATTTTATTGATTTTTTGCTTTATTGACTGGAAATAGATTTGCTAAGCGAACCAGAATGCTACATTTGACTGTTTGAAATCACACCTCTATTTTAGCTATTTTAGATCATTCTTCTAATAGAGTTTCCCTATACTCTAGAGGTGACACTAAGACTGCTAAAGCTAGTTACAGCATTTGTTCCTCTTGATATCTGCCTCTACTTTATATTTGAAGTTTTGAGCTCGTTTTAGGTCATATGAGATCTGAGAGTATTTTGCAATAATTCTGTAAAGCTCAGTGGACTTATCATAGAATTTTAAATCTGATTAAGTGTGATAGGATTATTGTTATGACATTAATGCATCTGATTGTTACTTTGATTTTGCATTTTTATTCTATTTTGACTATTTTGTTTAAGCGTAATCTCCTTGCATTTCGGTTTATTATTTTCTGCTCGTTTGCTTACCCCTGTATCGCCATTTTGTTTATTTTTATGTCCGTTCATTCGATAATAATAAAAGTAACGGTGCTACTTAACAACTTTGCTATTTTACAAATAGAAATCTAAAATAATAAATATCGTGTAACGAATGAACATCCATATTTGCCCAAGCTTAAAAAAACGCAAAAGCTTTCTATCGGTCACTGCCAACACCCCTGCACCTCTACAGTAACATAAGAGCACGCAACTCAACAAAAATATTTAGACTTTGACAAAACAAAGAACATACAGTATATCATTAGCACCTGAGATGACACATCAGAGAAGAAATACTGATAAGGAAAACTATATGATAAGTCGGCCAAGGGTAGAGATCGGGGGTAGGTAAAAAGGAGTTGGATTGAATTGGCTATCGTGTGGGGGTAGGGGAGAGCTGATAAGATTGGAGAGGTAACCGTTGGGACTAAGCGAAGAGGAGTGTTATTGATCGTACTAGATTTGTTTAGTATGGTATTAATCTGTAAAATATTTTTTGTTTTAGATTCGAGTTTTTTTGTAGTGGTAGTCGTGGTTACGAGAATTTTATTGAGTGCATATCAAAATGCCATGGTAGTCGTCTGTAGATAAATAATTTAAAGAAATACGCAGTTTATCATTGTAGCTATGTAAAAACTCATTATAACTCTTATACAAAAACATGTCTTGTCCCCAAGATTTAATCAATCGATTCAGCACAATGCAACCATAATTCCTCCACAAGTAATTATTCTCACATACAGACTCACCCCACAACAAATGCAGTAACTTTTGACAGTTTTTCATCAACAACTTCAATCTAAGAATCAGCATAAAACACATAAAAATAAACAAATAAGAAGATTCAGATCGATTTTGTCGTATAAACGATTCATAAGGAAAAATATGCCAGGGATTATTGATAATTCTCTTTCGAGGTTTAGAGAAGATGGGAGGATTTAGAAAATGTGTGCGGGGAAAATGAGCTTGAAAAAGAGTAACGCGACGCATAAAAAATAAAGTAAGCAAGAAAATACGCTAGATTTTAAGGGCAATTACGGTTAGATGCTACATCAAGCTAATTTGGACGAATTGAGTTGTCCGATATGTCTGTAGCTTATGGTATGCCCTACCCTAACAGCTTGTGGACACGCCTTCTGCTATCAATGCCTAGATTAAAGCCTCTTATTTTCAGGAAATTGTCCGAATTGTAGATAAAACATTAAGGGCTATTAAGTTTTAATTTGTGGCGTATTAGATTAACTGATCTCAGCAGCAGCCCATAGGACTCCATAACAACATTTTTCATACATATAACGTGTAAATCGCTTCATAAAATGGAAAGAATAGCGATAGATAAAAATATAAAAAATATTTTTAGGTATGTAACTGGATGTAAGAGATACTTAATCGATCTGGTGCACTGCGACTGTTATGAAAATATATCAAAAAAACTAAGTGAGTCCTCCATCAGTGTTAGTCCATTATCACAGATGGAATAAATTGTATAATTAGATCATAGAGGTTCCTTCTGTGAGATTAGCACCTTTTAGATTTTTTACTAATAGACATGATATACCAAGATATAACTTATCGGAGGATGATGATAATTTAAGAGGAACGGTTATAACTGGAAACTATGTTAGGGAAAATATGATGGTGATACTTGAGTAAGGGTATGAGGATAGTGATGATGATTCGTCTTCAGAGTAGGAAGGGTCAGGGTCTGAAGGGAATTAGGATTAATAAAATTAAGAAGAATAGCAGGAAGATTTTTAATAGCAATCTTGGCAGTTCTAGTCGATACCTATGGAGGTGTAGCAACCGCAGCCGATGTAGTAGTAGCCTCCTATTTTTTTAGCACCTGTAGATTCTGCGTATTCTTAGAGTTATATAAGAAATGTTTTTCTGAGGGTGGATGCTTGTAGTGAATAATAGCGTATATAAAATAGAGCTGAAAGATAGATGGTTAATTCTGGGGCTGAGGCTGGTTAAAGCTAAAGTTAATGGTCGTAGAGCGGAAGAGAGGTGCAGAGTGCTCCTCAATTCAGATGATTTGCTATACTTTTAATTGAATACTATTTTTAGAGCGTATTTTGTGCATTATATTGTTTATTTTTATGATAGATAATGTATTAGATGATATTTTTGATGATCATTTGTTGGGGTAACGAGATTGGTAGAAATCGTATGAACCTTTCACTCCTTTGGTTATAGTCGTACCTGATTGGCCGATCGATTGTCCGCTGGTAATTCCTCCTCCTGAGATGCTGATTGAGGTTCCGCTGGACATAGACTGACCTCCTGCTTGCCCATACGATTGACCTCCTGCTTGCCCATATGATTGTCCGCCAGCTTGCCCATAAGATTGACCTCCAGATTGACCATACTGCCCTTGACTGAAAGATTGACATCCAGTAGTGCCTATTGAGAGTCCGCCTGCTGAACTTTGGCTCACATACAATCCTGAGGTCTCATTATTCTTGATTGTTCTCGAGATTTCACCGTTAGCTTGGCTGGTGCCACCTCTGATGAAGTTGGCCGAGGTGATGAACTGACCTGATCTGTAGCTGGCTTGACTTCCAGTCATGTCTCTTTGCTCGATACCTGAACGGTAGCTCTATATAGTACCCGCTCCTTAAACTTCAGCTTGAACGTAGCCCATATAATTCTCTCCATAGTCCTAGGCTTCTCCAGTCTCAACATGTGAGATCACAACTGATCTTCTTCCATCATCTTGAGGACTATTCGAGTGGATAGTTCTGGCTGATCTCTTAGGACTTTCCAAACGTCTCAGCTCAATCAACTACATTTCTGCGTTTTTTAGTTTAAGAAGTAAACTTTCTATCTCTCTGTTTAGATTTTTATTCTCGGCCTAGAGGGTGAGAGTATGGCTGCTGTTTTGTTGGATAATAAGCTTTAATCTTGAAATTTATCCTTATAGATTTCGCTGTTGACTTGAGGTATCGATTTTTGTAGCACCGGCTGATGCTCTGAGCTGTTTGTTTAATCTTTCGATCTCCAACTATAGACCTTTGATGTCTCTGCCCTCCCCATTCTAAGCTTATCTTAGTCTTTTTGTGAGTCTTTCGACCTAGTATTCAAGATTTTTGATGATTATAGTACTTTAAGCAGTCTCATCTCGTCGCCATTTGCCGGTCCTCAGCTTTTCTTTGAGCATCTAAATCTCCATATTTTTCTATCTTAAAGCACTTCCAATCAATTCCTCTATAAACCGTTTTCCGAGTATTCTTGTCGGGTCTATCTCACCCTGCCTCATCGTATGATAACTGTTAATAGTCTAATCGAATCTCTGGATGAGAAGCGAATATGCTGTGAATAAAGGCGAAGATTTGTCTCGACTTAGCGATGACATTATGTCAGGCATCATGTTCTTGTTTTCGACTAGAGCCTGGAACATCTCTAAAAGCATGGCATTGAGTCTAGCGTTCTATGCGCTCAAGACTTAGTTTTGTTTGCGACTTGCCTTGATCTCCTCATTAGTGCCCTTAACTATATTAGCTAATACGAATCGTTACTCCAAGAAAGACTTGAGCATGATCTGATGATCTCTGCTCCAGCCTCCCATCTTGGCAAATTTCTTATCCAATGAATTTTCAAACTATTTAAGCTGAGTATTGAGTCTACCTGTGACATCCTTGACCTTTCCTTCGAAGTTGAGTCTGAAGATGAAAGCGATATCATCATCAAGTTACAAGTTGATCTAAGGATGACTACGTTTGATTCTCGACAACTATGAGATAAGTTTTTCAATAAGAAGGACCTTTGCGAGATCATCTCGCGAGTCTTGGACATCTCTCGAGCCTACCTTTACGATTTTGTCTTTTTAAACGATCTTTTCTTTGATTATTTAGTGGATTCTTGGATATTTGATGAATCTTCTGAATTTGGCTAGATATTGCTAGATAAGCTGGATGCGCTGAGCTGCGCTGGGTTGGATGCTTTTGATCTTGCCAAGTTATATCAAGAAATCACCGAAACCATTTTATAATTATATGCCTAATTTTTTGTATTATTGTGCCTATACAGAAACATCCAATCCTACAGCCATACCTGCAGAGTCATTGTCAATGATTTAAGTAACATACTTGAGAACTTAAGTGACCTGAGGCATCACAATGATCTTCTCGACTATTTTTTCCATCACATGAGGGATCTAGATGATACGATCTTGAGTGATGATTACAGGATCTCTTTATCTTTCCATCACCTAAGTTACAGTCTTCAAAGTTTCTTCAATAAAAGCAACTTTTGATTCAATTATTCTTTATTTTTATTGGATAAGTTATTTCTGGACTTACATGTTTACAGTTTTCAGGGCTGTTTGCATGTTCTGAGGACCAGGGACGTTTTTCTCATGGAATTATTTAACTTTTTCAACTTATCTGATCAGATGAGGTACTTCGATAAGTCTATCGACGATCTTTTCGATATATTTATTGACATTTATGATCTTAGGTACGATTTTTTAGACGATTTAG
>Ga0169931_10014165_pt1 | contig 10820 bp, 9 predicted proteins | sample Kivu_15m_20L_FD_129675 | JGI IMG/M metagenome (GOLD analysis project Ga0169931, IMG submission 129675) | Freshwater microbial communities from Lake Kivu, Western Province, Rwanda to study Microbial Dark Matter (Phase II) - Kivu_15m_20L... | ecosystem: Environmental > Aquatic > Freshwater > Lake ... | reverse complement strand
GTGCGGTTTTCCGAGATGAGAACGCGTCGTTCCAGGTGAAGTCGAACGGCCCGCGTCAGGACCTGGCGTTCAAGCTCCCGGCCCTTGCGGATGAGATGATCGACGTCGTCACGATGGCTGACGCGGCAAACATCCTGGTCAATGATGGGTCCCTGATCCAGCTCCGACGTCACGTAGTGCGCGGTCGCTCCGATAACCTTGACGCCTCTCTCCTTTGCCTGGTGGTACGGTTTGGCGCCGACGAACGCAGGCAAGAACGAGTGGTGAATGTTGATGATCCGACCCGGGCGGGTCGCGACAAACTGAGGTGAAAGGACCTGCATGTATCGAGCGAGCACAACCAGATCCACCTTGAGGCTCTCGAGCAGCGCCTGCTGTCTTGCCTCGGCGCCCTCCTTGTCACCCCGATCGACCGGGATGTGATAGAAGGGCACGTCGAAGTGTTTCGCGACAGACTCGAGCTCACCGTGGTTCGAGACGACGGCCACCAGATCGCCACCGAGCTCGCCGAGCTGGTGTGAGAGCAGAAGATCGTAGAGACAGTGCGGCACCCGGGTGGCAAAGACCGCGACGCGGGCCCGCTCGTCCGAGTAGCTCAGCTCCCACTGCAGATCAAATCGTCGGGCGATATGTTCAATCGCCTGCCGGATCTGCGGTCGATCGAGCACGAAACCCTTGAGCTCCCAGACGAGGCGCATGAAAAACAGGCCGCTCTCCGGCTCGGCGTGCTGATCGGCGTCCCGGATGTTGCCGCCATTCTCAAATACAAAGGCCGAGAGCGCCGCGACGAGCCCGGTACGGTCCCGGCAGGCCACGAGGAGGGTTGCGGTTGGTGAAGGCGAGTGGGCGTCAGACATTGGCGGCGTTTTTCGGTGGCAAAGTCTACCACACGAAGCGCGGGCGCCGGTCCTCTCGCTCTACTCGACGATGGCGCAGAAATCTTCGGTCGTAAGGCCCTGTCCGCCGTTCCAGATCTCGAATCCTGCAAATACGTTGGTCAGGTACCAGCTGTCCTTCATCTGGTTCGGGAATTTCGTCTTGGCGTTCTTGATGAAGTCATTCAGGTCGAACTGCATCTCGAGGATCGACTGGCCACCCGCAGGAACGTAGGAGATGACCGGCACACCGTTCTGACAGGCACCGGGACAGGTCCAGACCTGCCAGGACTTGCCTGCAATCGTCTCGGTTCCGGAGACGCCGCCGAGCGGCTGGGCGTTGTTCGGTTTGTGCAGCCACACCATCAGGTATCCACCGGTTGGGCTGTTGGCATCGCCGCCGGCGTTGTTGCTGAACCAAACGTCGTACGAAACGTTCCACTGGCCGTTTGCCCCGGCTTTCCAACGCCAGGCAGTCGGAACCTTGGCGAGATCGCCGACGCGCCTCGGGAGGTTGCTGCCTGAGGTCATGCGACCGAAGTTCCTGCCGATGAAAACCGAGGGGTAGCTCGCAGGGGCACCGTTGGTGGGCTGGGTATTGCCCTGCATGCTCACCTCGAAGGACACGCCCTTGAAGTTCAAACGCTGCGCCTGTTTGTTGCCATTCCAGACGTTGTTCTGCACGAGGTAGTTGCGGCCACCCCGGGTCACGAGTCGCGCCTCGTCGCCGCTGATGCTGCCCGTGCCTTCGCCGGGGCCTCCGGACAGTGCACACCCGGTACCGACCGGTGGCGACGCATCTCCGGCGCCCTCGCCAAGCTGTTCAATGCAGAAATCAAAAGGCGTGGACGCGGACTCTTTCCCAGGCACGAGCACGATGGCGGCCGCGAGTGGCTGTCCCTTGTATGCTGTCCCTTTTCCGCCCTCCCAGCACTCGGTGTTGAAGGCGTCATACGGTATGAAACCGCCTGTTCCGGCAATCGTTGCACACCAGCGATCGGTCGCATCGGTTGCGCCCTTGGGACCCTGCAGCTGCAACCTCAGGGTAGACCCCCCGGGGTTTCGAACTTTGACCTGAATGCCCTTCTGGGCCGGGTTGACGGTGAGGACCGGTGGGTTCGTCGTCGAGGCCTGATTCAGGTTCCAGCCAATCATTGCGGTGTTTGAAGTTCCCGCATCGACCGTCCCCGAGGCACACAGCGGAAAGTCGCGCACCATTCCGAAATTGGCGGGCATGACGCTTCCCTTGCCGCCCACCGCGGCCCAGGCGTAGCCCTGCCAGGCACCGGACTTGAGGTATCCGCCCGGTGTCGTCGGGGTAGGTACCGCCGTTCCGCCGGTGGCCGAGGCGCCGCCCGTGCCGGTCATTCCGCCCTTGTTGGTATTGGTATTGCCGCCGTTGTTGTTGGTATTGCCGCCTGCGTTGCCTGCGGTGTTTGACGGTGAGTTGTTGTTGTTATCGCCACCGAAACCTGTCGGATCACCGCCGTTGTTGGGATCGCCCGATTGGTTGAGACCGCCGTCGCCGGCGCACGCCGCCATGAAAAGGGCTGCCAGCGTGACGCCCTTATAAAGAGGCGCAGTGTTAATCCGTGGGAAAGGGCGCATCGGAACTCCTTGAGGCTTTCGATCCAAGATCCTCAGGTTAAACCCCGATGGGCCGGCAAACGGGAAGTGGCTGGTGGAGCTTTGGGCGCACCGCGTTGCCTCGTCCGGTGCTTTGCATCCGTGTTCGTTTCTTGTAGAACGCGTCCGGGTTGTAGTTCGGGTGCCCAAGACCGTGGGGGAATATTCATCATGTCGAAACGTTGCTCCGTCGTGAAAAACCGGATCCTGGGGGTTGTTCTTTCGTTTACCTGTTTGCTCGCGGTGTCCTCCTGTACGGAGGAACCGATTGATCCCACCAGCGCTGTTGGCGATGGTGGCCTCGAAGGCAACGGCGAGGGCTCGGACGCCGCACGCGATGCACGCGCGGTGGTTCCACTTCCGGACGCAAACCTCGATGCGTATCTCGCGATCATTCGCGACGCTGGCATCGACAGCAGCCTCGATTCGCGTCTACAACACGAACGGAGATTACGTTCTTGGCGGGACCGCATCGCCTGGCGTATACACCCATATCGCCTACACACCAGGCGTCCAAACGCGGCATGCGGTGGTGGTCGGTAGCCTCTGTATCGAGAATGAAACGGTCGAGCTGTTGCCGGTCCTTCGACTCGACATTAACAACTTCATCGACCGGTAAAGCTGAAACACCCGCTTGCGCGTCACCGTTGAAATTCAGAGCCTGGACGCTGAAGGCGCTGGCGTCGGACTCGCCGGGGAAGACGCGCTGGAGGTGCATGTTCCGGGCACCGCCCCCGGTGACCGGATTCTTGCACAGGTCCAACATGTCTCACCCCACAAGGTGAACGGTCAGAAGCGGGCGTGGGCACAGCTCATCTCCATTGAGCGTGCCTCACCCGAACGCCAAACGCCCGCCTGTGCGGCGTTTGGTCAGTGCGGAGGTTGCGCCGTCGCACACGTGTCGATCGCTCGACAAGAGCAATGGAAACACGCGCAGCTTGTCGCGAGTCTGGGCACCGCTGGCGTTGCGGCTTCCGTGATTGCCCCGGTGATTGCCTCGCCGCGTTCGGAAGGGTACAGAAACCAAAGCAAGCTGGTGGTGGGCCGCGAGCGATCGGGTAACACGGTTCTCGGTGCCTATGCCCCACGCAGCCACGACGTTGTGGATACGGCAGGTTGCGCGCTGGTCGAGCCGCCACTGCAACACGTCGCCGATACCTTGCGCAGGCTGGTTTTTTCAATGGGGATCACGCCTTACGACGAGACAACCGGCGGTGGTGAGCTTCGTTATGTTGTCCTGCGCGCCAACCATCGCGAAGAGGTGCTGGTGACGCTGGTGGTTCCCGCCGAAGGACCAAGGATTGTCGAGCTTGCGGTCGAGCTGATGTCACTGCATCCGGAAGTCGTCGGCGTCATCGCGAACCTGAACAGTCAGCCGGGCGATGCGTTGATGGGCTCAGTCGAGAAAGTGATCGCAGGTGTGGGTGTGCTGCAAGAGGCGATCTTGAACACGACGCTCACCCTGTCGTCGCGGACTTTCTTTCAGGTCAACCGAGGTGTTGCGGCGGCGCTCTACGAAGCCGTGCGCGAGCGAGTGAAGGAATTTGCCGAGCGCCAGTCGACACCTGTCGTGATGGCCGAGGTGTACGCGGGCGTCGGTGTGATCGCCTCGGAGTTGCAGCCCCTGGCGGCCCAGGTGATCGCGATCGAAAATAACCCTGCGGTGTCAGCGCATTATCCGCCGGAGCGTGGCATCACCCTCGCGGAGGCGGACGCAGCGATTGGTCTCTCGCAGGTTGCCGAAGCCGGCGTCGTCGTGCTCAATCCACCCCGCGCGGGTTGCGAGGGGGCCGTGCTCGCCCAGGTCCTGCGCCTTCGACCCGGCTTGCTGTGTTACGTAAGCTGCAATCCAAAGTCGCTTGCGCGCGATCTGCGCGTGCTGCAGGCCGGGGGATACCGTGTTATGCAGGTGTTGCCCTTCGATATGATGCCGCACACGCCGCACGTCGAGACGTTGGTGTTCCTCACACCGGGCGACGCGTGAGCTAGATTTTTCGGAGCACGGCGGTCGTGGCGAGACTCGCCATGTTGCCGTTCATCCCTCTGAAGCTGCCGTTCAACTGCACGGTCTGTCCGTCAAGCACGTTCGGGTCTGCAAGGCCGGTGATCGGGAAGTAAACCGGAACCTGTTCGCAGGTCATGTTGGGCAGGCAGTAGAGCAAAAGGCGCTCCCAGGTGCGCATCAACGTGTTGCCCGAGGGAGCCGTGATGGTCATGGTTCCCGCGATGATGTTTCCCATCCCCGTGGTTCGGAACGCAAACTGAAGCAGCAACGCGGCCTGCCCGCTGGCGGCGTAGACGACTGTTCCACCAGGAGGAAGTGGTACAAATGTGGTGCCGTCGTTTATGTCCGGCACGCCGAGGATGATCGATGCCGCGCCGGCGTCCGTCTGCTTTTTATCCGGATCGGTATCACATGCGCTGCCCAACACGCAGAGAAGGCATGCCCATATACAAGCGGTGCGCACTAGCGTTCACCCAGGCGTGGGAGAAGTTCCGCGAAGTTGCATGGTTTGTATCGACTGTCGAACTGGTGGACCAGGATGTCGTTCCAGGCATCCTTGCAGGCCGAGGGTGAGCCGGGCAGGCAAAACAGGAGGGTTCCGCCTGCAACGCCGGCGCTTGCCCGCGATTGAATGGTGGAGAGTCCAATCTTTGCAAAGGACAGGTAACGAAAGATCTCGCCGAAGCCCGGAATGTGTTTCTCGTAAAGCGATTCGAACGCCTCGGGTGTCACATCTCGACCGGTGATGCCGGTGCCGCCCGTTGCGAGGACGACGTCCACCTCGGGATCGGCGATCAGCGCTCGGGTTGCGGACTCGATGGCGGGCCGATCGTCGGTGACCAGCTGCCGGGCGGCCACGATGTGACCGGCCTGCCTGGCGAGCTCGTCGAGCGCCGCGCCCGAGCGATCATCGGCCGGCGTTCGAGTGTCCGAGACCGTGAGGATGGCGATGCGCAGCGGCTTGAAGGTTTTGGACGGGTCGATTCCAGGCATGGGTAGCAATAGTACCGAAAAGAACCCGGGTGTCGAGCCACGGGGCAATCTGGTTAATTTTCACAAGTCATTGAAATTACACCAGATTTGTTCCGTGTGCCCAGTTCCGAGCGGGGTCCTGACGTGGTATGGTAACCGCCTTGTGGATCCGAAATTCGCGGGACGACGATTCCCGTAACGATGACTGACAAAGTTGCACCGGTGAGTGGGGACGGCGAGGGCTCAGGCCGAGGGATCGGACTGCCGCTCGCGAAGCGTGGGTGGCCGGAGCAAAGGCGCCTGTATTCCACTGCCTGGCGCCTGGGGTCTGCGAAAGAAACTGCATGACGACGACATTGTTCGTGGTGACCATCCTGACGTTGCTGGTATCGGCAATGTGTTCACTGTTTGAGGCGACGTTGTATTCGACGCGCATGTCGGTGCTGGAAGCAGCCCGAACGCAGGATCGACACGCAGCCAGCGCGAATCGATTCCTCGCGATGAAGCGCAACATCTCGCGCCCAACCTCGGCAATCTTGATCGTGAATACACTCGCGAATACCGGTGGTGCGGCGATTGCCGGCATGCTCGCCGGTCAGGCATTCGGCGACAAAAACGTCCCCATCTTTTCGGTGTTCATCACGCTCGCGATCCTGTTGTTCTCGGAGATTCTGCCAAAGACCTTCGGCGCGGTGCACTGGCGACGCATCTGGATTTTTGTCGTGTGGCCGCTGTCTGCAATGGAGAAGGCGCTGCGTCCGCTCGTGTGGATGACCAACAAGATATCGTCTCTCTTCGTTCGTGGGGGAGAGAGTCACGCCACGACGGAGGACGAGATCCAGGCGATGATTCGCGTTGGTGCTCAGGCCGGATCGTTGACGCGCAACGAGCTGGAGTTGTTAAGCGCCGTCTTCAAGTTCGACGAGACCGTTTGTCGGCAAGTCATGGTGCCCTGGACCGAGGTGGCACGGATGCACGTGGACTGGGATCGCGAGAAATGCCTTGCCATGGTGCGCCGACAGCGACACACCCGTTACCCGCTGACCGGTGATGACGACGAGGTGATTGGCATCATTCACGTCACCGACTTGATCTCGGCCACATCCGGTGTCTTTGATTTACGCAAAATGATGCGGCCCATCCGATCGGTACCGGGTACGATGGCCATCGCTCAATTGTTGCGAGAAATGCAAGCCTCACGCCTTCAAATGTCGATCGTCATCGACGAATACGGCAATGACGTGGGTATCATCACGATGGAGAACGTGATTGAGCAGATCGTGGGCTCTGTTCGCGATGAATTCGACGACGCTCAGCCGGAGATCGTTCGCGAGGGTGAAGGCGCGTGGGTCGTGCGCGGCTTGATTCCACTTGAGCGGTTGAACGAGAAGCTCGAGCTCGACCTCCCATTGCGGGCCGACGTTGAATCCCTTTCGGGTTGGATCACGGGGCGCCTTGGCCGATTGCCTCGCGTTGGCGATTCGACGGTCGAGAACGACTTTCTGATCGAGGTGATCGAGGTCATGAACCATCGCGCAGAGCGGGTGCGAATCAGTCCGTATGAGCCAAGCGACGTGGGCCCCTTGCCCACAGCTGAAGACGAGTGACGGTTTCGCGAGGAAACCGGGAGACGGTAGTTTGAGTTGTCATTCTTGAAAACAGTTTTACCGGCTGTCTCGGGGTTTCACTTGCTTGTCTTGTTGTCGGCGCTGCCACGGCGTGCGGACGCACAGCCGGTCGCGACCGAGGACGATGCTGTCCGCGTTTTTACCGGCTTTCGCAGCTCCCCCGCGCCGAAAGACGGCGAGGTGGTGTTCGAGAAACGGCTACTGCTCAGCGCGACCCATCGCATCCTTCATGATTTCGACGTGGGACTTAGCCTGCCCATGCCGCGCTTCGCACCGGATGTTTCCTGGGCCAATCCGATGCTCACGTCGATGTGGCACATCACGCACAATCCGGTCTGGGTATCACTGAGAACCTTCATCGAACCGCCTTTGTTGAACTCGCGGCCGCTCAACATCGATCAGAGCATCGACTGGAATATTCGGTCAATTCCGCGCGCCGAGCTCTTTGGCGGCTTCCGCTCCGTATTCATCGTCACCAAGCCGAAGGACTCGCTGTTTTTCCCAAATCTCGGGATCATCTTCAAGGCATTCGATACCCTCGGTATCGGCCCGGAGGCCAACGCGAGATTCACGACGGATGGGTTTGATACCTGGGCCGTTGGCACTCGTTTTCGTCTTGAAGTGCGATACAACCAGAAGCCGCTGGCAGTCTGGTTCGTCACGATGACACTCGATCGCGGCAGGTTTGAAACCTCGCAGATGAACCTCCTCACGTTCATCACCTGGTACTGGCGCAGCTGAGCGTCAGGGCATTCCCATCGCAGTTCGGAGCGCGCGGAAGGCCGGGGTCCATTGTCCCGATTCATCGCGAACGACGAGCGATTCCTGTTTGGTTGTGGCGCTCGCCTGTCGTCGCATCGTGAAGACGAAAAAACGTGGCGGCAGCCCGGGCCTGCCGATGACACTCAGCTCGGTTTCGATCATCAACCCACGTTGTGTGGCAGCGTCGCGCAGTGAATCGGTCTGCGTGGGGCCACAGCACAGCACCAGCGTCCCCTGTGGACCCAGAACCTTGTTGGCAGCGTCGACATATTCGGCCGCGCCGCCTCGGTGCTCGAATCGACACGGCGCACGCTGAGGCCTCGTCGATTGTGGTCCAGTGCCCTCGATGAAATAGGGCGGTGTACCCGTGATGAGATCGAAGCCCACCGGCGTGAGGGACGAGAGGTCAACGGTTCGTAGATCACCCTCGATGATCGTGACGCGTTCATGCAGGCCGTTGTATCGAAGCGAGCGGCGCGCGAGCCCGACGCTCTGTGTCTGGGCCTCCACGCCGACGCATCGCGCGGATTCGAAGTGCCAGGCGACCATCTGAAGGACCGAGCCGATGCCACAGCCAAGATCGAGGTACCGGGATGGCGGAGTCGCCCTTGCTTCCTGGGCAGCGACCGCCGCCGTCACGAGATCGTCGAGCGACCATCGGTGGCCGTCGATGCGCTGAAAGAGCCGGAAGTCCCCCAGGAGATAACAGAGATCTTCACCGTCCCCCGGGCGCAGTTCCACATCGCCGCCGTCTCCGGCTGGCCGCGGACCGGGCGCAACCCATCCTGGCGGACGTCGCGCGGGTCGAATGATACCCATGGCGCCGCCAGCATATCAGGCGTTTCAGTCGTCGCCGCGGGCGTCCTGCTCGAGCACGGACAGGAGCGTCGCCTGAATCAGGTCCTCGTCGTCGGCGGACAGGTCCCGAAATTCGACGCCATATTCAATGTCGCCTTTTTTTCGAGGATGGGCGCGTCGCACCTCGGCCTTGACCTCGATGGGTTCAAGCGCCGTGATCCGCACGGTGAGCTGAACTTTTTCGCCCACCCGAAGACCTCCCGGCCCGACGATCAGCGCGCCGCCGGCGGAGATGTTCTCGCACACATGTGCACCTTTCCACTCACCGTCCGAGACAACGCTACATTCTGCCTTGAGCGTTACGGGCCACCGTTCATACCGCCTTCGGTTCTCCGAGTCGTGTCTGATTGACATGTCCCCTCGAAATCATCGTACCCGAAACGTGCGACGTTTGGGAAGGCGAATTCGAGCGTGCGGTTAGCGAAAGCTTGAAGCGAATCTTATTTGCGGCGACGGATGAACAGCGCCGCCCCGATGAGGAGCGCCAAAGGAATGACAGGTGTATTCGGCTCTGAATTGTGAGACGATCCTGCCACCGATTGTGGCTGCAAGAAGCAGCCGCTGCCGGGGTCCTCGTCACACGAATCTCCGACGGTATCCTTGTCGCGATCGCGCTGGCGGGAGTTCGTCAGCGTTGGGCAATTGTCACACCGGTTGACCACGCCATCGAGATCGAAATCTTCGCAGGCGTCGCCCTTGCCGTTGCCGTCTTCATCCGTTTGCTCAGGATTGTACAGCTCGGGACAGTTGTCCTCGCTGTCGATGAATCCATCCGGGGCGGGATTGCGTGCGCAGTCCAGATCGGCATCTGCGAGCTTCTCCGGATCGACCCAGCCAAAGCGAATCGAATCGATCTGAATGCCCTGACCCGCGACGCTGGAAGGGCTGAACTCGAAGGCGGTGTGATCGCCCGCGGTGTATCCCGGGATCGACGAGAGGTTGGCCGAGTAGGTGTGCCAGCGGTTGTCCGGGAGCAGGAAGGCGCGGTCGTTTGAGGGCAATCGAATCGTGGTACCGTTGCCGAGCTTGAGGGTCGCAAAGGCCTGACCGGGCGGTATGCCACCGGGCGGAATCCGCATGCGAACCGTGAGGGCGTTGTAGGCCCCCGGATGGTTCTGTGAACCCTTGATGAGGATCGGCAGTTGGTTGCTGTGTGCTGCGAATCGCAGGACGCCTGCCGCACCCGGGGTGACGTTGATGTAGGCGAAGCTGTTGATGATCTCCGAGGCGCCAGGCTCTTTTTCTGGCGGGGGAAACTGAACCTGCAGTCCACCGTCAGGGAGGAAGGTGCGAATATCGTCCGCGGGCTGTCCGAACTCCCAGACGGGTGCATCGTCGTAGGTCCCGTCGAAGGTGGTCACCATGCGCCCGCGATGGCTGGTCAACATGCTGTAGTACGCATTCCATGCCCGTCGCCAGCGTTTCATCCGACGGATCGCGTCGGTGTTGGCCTGCGGATCGTTGGGCTTGGTGATGACGATCCACTGCTGGCGGTGGATATGCGGTGCAGCCTCAAAGCCGGGAGAGCGGCCGCCCTCCGCTGTGAGGATCTCCATCGGGTTTAGCTGACGATCAAGCTCGGGAACGAAGCCGGCCTTGGGCTTGATGGCGAGTCCCGCGATTTGGCCGAACCTGAAGGTTGCCGAGCCACGATCGACGGTTTCGTATCGCGATTCGCTCTCGGTCAGGTTGGTCGAGCTGTAATCGGGGATCGTGGCGGGCAGATCCTGGACCGGAATGAGCCCCATCAAATACAGTTCGATGGGATGGAAGCGCAACAGCGACTTGCCCTGATAGGGCGGTTGTGCGGCCCAGAACGGCGTCGGACCGGTGGTCTCAAGGGTTCCGTCTCCATTGGCGCGCCAGTTGTTTCCGCCCCAGAGCGAACCGTCGAGATCGAACATTGAGTTCCAGAAGAGACTGCCGTCTCCGAGGTACTGCGTCGTCGTCACGAAGTCGCGATCTTTGCCTCGAACGGGCGGCGTCGGAATGGCGCCCGGAGCGGAGTTCTGCGAAAACTTCGCGGCCGTTTCGGGCAGCTTGACGTTGGGTCCAAACATGCGGGACGTGGCCTGCGCGAGCGCCTGGTAGCCG
>Ga0169931_10014164_pt1 | contig 10821 bp, 12 predicted proteins | sample Kivu_15m_20L_FD_129675 | JGI IMG/M metagenome (GOLD analysis project Ga0169931, IMG submission 129675) | Freshwater microbial communities from Lake Kivu, Western Province, Rwanda to study Microbial Dark Matter (Phase II) - Kivu_15m_20L... | ecosystem: Environmental > Aquatic > Freshwater > Lake... | reverse complement strand
GATCAGGGCGAGTTTACCGTCACGCTGACCCAGGCTTTCCATTCCTCGGTTGAGGTGGATGCCAATGGCGTTTTCCATTGCCTTGGCCTGCCGAATGGCATTGTGGTGACGCCGAAGGACAAGCATGAACCGACCGTCTATCACATGGGCGACACTGATATTTTCTCCGACATGGCGCTGATTGATGAGCTGTATGCGCCAACGGTTGCGCTGGTGCCGGTGGGTGATCGCTTCACCATGGGCCCGCGTGCGGCAGCACTTTCTGTGAAGCGGTATTTGCGCAATGTCACCACTGCCATTCCCTGCCATTACGCGACCTTCGGCATGTTGCTGCCGGATGCCTCAGGCTTTGAAGCGGAAATGGTCGGCGCCAAGGCCAAGGTGCTGGTGCCGCAAAAGGGCAAGGCGGTCGGCCTGTAATTGCGTATCCAGGGCGGGCGCCGTGATGCGGATCAAGGCGCCCGCCCCACTGCGCCGTCAGAAAAGACGCTGGCTTCATCCTGGGTTTTGATGGAAGGACATCCTCATGCCATGTGACCGGCGCTTTCTTCTTTTGGGGCTACTCGGGCTTGGCGCTTGCGCCGCCACGCCAATAGAAACGGCGTCTTTACCGGAATTCCGTGGCTTTGTTTCAATTGACCCTGTGCGCCATTCGATTGAGCAGGGGGCCGATATGCTCACCCATCGAAGCCGCCTGGTTGGTCAACCTTGGGAAACCGCGCGCCTAGTTCAGGCTTTGGAATTCCTCGCCGTGGAGGTGCCGAATGGGCCGCGCTGGAATGTGATGCTGCCCATGGCGCAGCTTACCATACCGGCCGCGCGGGCTGAATGGCGCCAGGGTTTTGGGATTGCGCCAGAAGCCCGCGCGCAGGAGGTGATTGATAGCCTCACGGAACTGCGCAACGCCTATGCCGAGCAACGGCTAGGCGCCGCACCTGCCGCCTTGCGCGCGCCTCTTTTCACGCCAGGCGGGCAGGAAACGCTCGATCGTTTCGCTGATCCACCCGCCCTGCCGCGCACCACCCGCGCCGTGATTGATGCGCGCCAGGAACTGATTGCTCAGACTTTCGATCGGCGGGCTGGGCTCGGTTTCGTCATTCGATAGATGGATGCGCCTTCCAGCCCTAAATGCCGGGTCGCGAATCAATGCACCGGCTATGCCAAGCCTGAACGGAACCGCGATAAACGTCGTAGGATTTGATGAAAGGACAACAGAATGCAGTGCGATAGGCGCATTTTTCTCGCAGGACTCATTGGCTTGGGCGCTTGTTCTGGCCCGCCAGAAACGGCGCGGCTGCCGGAATTCAGCAGTTTCATCACGGTGGATGCCGTGCGCCATTCCATCGAACAGGGCGCAGATATGTTGACCAATGCGCGCCGGTTGACCGGCCAGCCCTGGGAAACCGCGCGCCTGATCCAGGCTTTGGAATTCCTGTCGGTTGAATTGCCGAATGGACCGCGCTGGAGCGTCCTACTGCCCATGGCGCAAATCGCTGTGCCGCACGCGCGCGGGGAATGGCGCCAAGCCTTTGGCATTACGGCTGATGCGCGCGCGCAGGACGTGATTGATAGCCTGACTTTAGTTCGCACCGCCTTTGCGCGAGGCAGCCTTTCTGGCGCCACAGACGCGTTGCGCTTGCCGCTTTTCACGCCAGGCAGTCAGGAAACGCTCAATCGCCTGGGGGATCCGCCGGCGCTCCCGCGCACCAGGCGCGCCTTGCTGGATGCGCGTCAGGAGCTTTTTGAGGCAAGAAATCATGACCGAAATTGACGTGGAAGCACTACCTGAAGCTGAACGCGACGTCTCTCCCAATTGATGGCGCTGCGTCGAGGGCGCTCAATCCTCTCGAAGCCAGCGATCAAGGCCTGTAAGGCGCGTAAGATCCATAAGGAACCTCTGATTCAATCTTCATCTTCCCCACTGCCGCTCATTGATTTTCTGATTCTGTGCCGCCTCGGCCCTCGAACCCTTGAGTGTGACCTCCATGCGACAAAGAGGCTTCTCGCGCCTCGGCGTTGACCGCCCCCCAAACAACCGCGACAAGAGCGCTTTCTGGCCCAGATAGAGATTGTGGTATCCTCGACCGTACTGTCTGCATTGATTAAGCCCTATTACCTCTCGGGCGAACGTGGCTACCTGCCGATCGGTATTGAACGCCTGCTGCGCATCTGTTTTCTGTAGCATCAGGTCACCGACTCACAAACCGCATGCAAATTCTGGCTGCTGCGCGTTTGACGCGCGCGAGGTAGTTGGCGTCGTGCTTTTCGAAGCGCGTGGTGATGGAAAGGAAGTGCTTGAGCTTGTTAAAGAGGCGCTCGACCAGCTTCCGGACGCGCCAAAGATAGGGACTGAAAAGGGGCATGTTGACGCGCCCTGGTATGGGTTTGACCGTGGCCCACGCGCCGAGATCGAAGAGTTTATGACGGAGAGCGTTGCTATCGTAAACGCGGTCGGCCAGCAAAATCTGGCCGGGGCCGCTGCTCTCGAGCATGTCGGTGGCGCTTCGTCCGTCGTGGGCTGGCCTTCGCTCAGTTTCAGGCCAAACTTGTTCGTCGTATTGCCGAAAGGGGGTCGATACTATTTGGAAGTCGGAGCCGATGGCTCGCCCGGGGCGGTTCTGTCAAAGCTTCGTACAACTGGATGCACTTCGGACCAGAGAATAACCCGTACAGGATTCAGCCGCCCCCGATTTGCCGAAATCCACGTTGAAAACGCTGCGCGTTGTTAACATAATGCGCCGCGGAAGCAAGCAGGCGCTGGCGTGTTTCGGCATCAAGCGCGCGGATCACCTTGGCTGGCGCACCCATCACTAAGGAACCTTCGGGAATCTCCTTCCCCTCGGTCACCAGTGCCCCGGCACCGACGATACTGCCTGTACCAACGCGCGCACCATTCATCACGGTGGCGCCCATGCCAATCAGCGCGCCATCACCAATGGTACAGCCATGCAGGATGGCGCGATGGCCAACCGTGACATCGGCACCGATCGTGAGCGGAAACCCGTGATCGGAATGCAGCACTGCGCCTTCCTGGATGTTACTGCGTGGGCCTATGTGAATGGGTTCATTGTCGCCACGAATGATGGCGCCAAACCAAATTCCAACATCCTCAGCCACCATCACGCTGCCAATGACATATGCGTCAGGTGCGATCCAAAAGCGCCCTTTCGCTGGGATTTGCGGGATCAGATCATCAAGCGCATAGATTGGCATGGTTTGTCCTTTCTGTTTCGTTACTTAACATCAGGCTTTCACAGACCTCAGGAGCCATTACCTTTCTGGCTTGAGGAGCGGGCCAAGAATTTCGGCATTGTGTTGACCAGGGTTCGGTAAATCACACCGCAGCGGCAGGCGCTCTGTGCCAAATTGCATGGGCAGCGAAGGCACTTTAGCGCGGCGTCCATCGGCAAGCGTTACCTCGTGCAGGCCACCGCTTGCCAGAAGATGCGCATCATCAAACAAATCCCAGGGCTTGGCGATGCGTGAATAGGGCAGCCCAGCGCGCGCGCACATTTCCTCAAGCGCTGCGACACGGCGTTTGATCAGCATGGATTGCACCAATGGGATCAGGGTTTCGCGGTGCTTGGCGCGTTCGGTATTGCTGGAATAGTCGGGATTGTTCAGTGCCGGTTCGTTCAGTTCATGGACAAAAATTTCCCATTGGCGTTCGGTAACCACGCCGATGAAAATCTGTTCACCATCGGCAGTATCAAACACATCATAAACGCCCCAGGCGCGACGCCCCGCGGGCATAGGCTCAGGCGCCTTGCCGGTGATCGCCTGTTGCAGCATTGCGGTGGAAACAAGGAAGGCCGCATTCTCAAACAGTCCTGCCTGCAAAAGCTGCCCGCGCCGAGTGGTATCGCGCTGGCGAAGCGCCCCCAGAATGGCAATGGCGCCGAACATGCCGCCCATCATGTCATTCACCGGCGCACCGGCGCGCAGCGGTCGCCCTGGCGGGCCGGTCATGTAGGCCAAGCCCGATTGCATCTGCACCACCTCATCCAAGGCGGTGCGGTTTTCATAAGGGCCGGGCAGATAGCCCTTGAGCGAGCAATAGATCAGCCGCGGATTGCGCGCCGCAAGCGCTTCATAGCCAAGGCCCTTGCTAGCCAGCCCGCCGGGGCGGAAGTTTTCCACCACCACATCGGCGGTATCAATCAGGCGCTTCAGGGTTTCGAGATCGCCAGCATCATCCGTATCCAGCGTGACGCTTTTCTTGTTGCGGCTGAAGGCGGGGAAGAAGCCCGTTCCGGAAGCAACCAGGTAGCGTGTGCGATCACCTTTCCCTGGTGGTTCAATCTTGATCACCTCGGCCCCAAGATCGGCCAAAACCAGACCACAGGTGGGGCCCATGACCATGTGGGAGAATTCAACAACGCGAATTCCAGCAAGCGGTAGCGGATCCATGGCGGCAACCTGCGGGCGGGGTGAAGCTGGCCGCGCCCTGCCCGGCGGCGCGGCCCTGAGGGGAGCTTAGGCGATTTTTGGAAAGCGCCAAATCAATCACGCCAAGGCCAGCCGCTTTGCCGACCCGCGCGCAATCCGGTACACGTCACGGCATGGAACAATTCATCTACACGTTGCTCCGGGCCGCAGACTGGTGCGCAGCTGAAGCCGCCGGCGCCTATCACGGCAGCGCTGATGATCGGCGCGATGGTTTTCTGCATTTCTCCACTGCCGCGCAGTTGCGTGCCAGCGCCGCCAAGCACCGCGCAGGTATTGCTGACTTGCTGATGCTGGAAGTGCCAGAGGCCACCTTGGGCGAGAGCCTGAAATGGGAACCCGCCAGCAGCGGTTCCCGCCCCGGCTTGTTTCCCCATCTTTATGGCGCCTTGCCGCTGACCGCGGTGCGGCGCGTCGTGCCTCTGCCGCTTAGCGCCGATGGGCTGCATCAATTCCCACCTGAGATTCCGTAAGCCACAAAGCTAGCGCTACTTGGCTCTGGTCGCGCGTTCGCTCATCAGGCAGGCAAAGACCACAATCGCAGCCCCCGCCATGGTCCAGCCCCCAGGCCAAATATGCCATATCGCCGCATCCAAAAGCAGCGCGAAAACCAAGGAGGAAAACTCAAGCGGCGCCAGGCGCGCAGCCCGGTCAATGCTGAACGCCAGCGCCAGCGCCAAGGTCGCCCCGCCGGCGAAGAGCCCATTTAGGATCAGCGCTACCCAATCATAGGCATCGGGCGTTACCCAATCAGCGATGGCAAAGGGCAGGATCGCCAGGAAAAGCGGGCCCGAGGACCAGAAAATCAACCGCGCCGCGCCTTGTTCCGCCCGCAAGACACGGCTGATCGTCAGAAATCCGGCATAAGTCATGGTACCGAGAAAGGCCCAGGCATAGGCGCCCCAGGGGCCTTCCGCCGAAAGCCCCGGCGCCATGGCGACAATCACGCCGGTGAAGCCCATAGCCGACCAGAACCACACGGCGCGGCCATTCTTCTCCCCAAGCACCAGCGCCGCCAGTAATAGGGTGAAGAAAGGTGCGGTGAAATAAACCAGATAGCCTTCCGCCAGCGGAATCTCGCGAAAGGCCAGGAAGAAGCCATAGGCCGATCCCGCCATGCAGAGCGCCCGTAGCAAATGCAGCCACGGCCGCGCGGTAGAAATCGGCCCGCCGGTGCCCGGGCGCAACAGGCGCAAAAGCCCAAGCAGTGCAAGCAAGGTACCATAGCGGAGAAGCAGCACCTGATCCGCGCCATAACGGCCCGCCAGCAGCTTCGAATTCGCATCGAGCAGCGCGAAAAGTGCCATCGCCCCCACCAGCAGCAGCGGCCCCTTGAAGCTTGTCATGTTATCCCGGACTGGCGTTCAGCCGAAACGGCTTCGGCTGAAGCCTTCTCGCCCCCCGCTCAGGGGGCGTCAAGCGCGCCACCGACAATCAGGCGGTTACAGCAAAGAGCGCCAGAATATCCGCAAGCTGCGCACCGCCAAGCAGAATGACATCATCGCCATCCCCGCCATCAATGTAATCGCCAAGTCCATCGGCGATCAGCATGTCATCGCCCGCGCCGCCATAAAGGCTGTCACTGCCCGCACCACCCATCAGCGTATCGGCGCCGGCATTGCCCATCAGCATATTGTTGCTGGCATTGCCAATGATGCTGTCACCGCCATCGCCGCCAATCGCGGCTTCAATGATGATATTGCGCGCAATGGCGATATTGTTGGTCAGACCGCCAATCGAGGAAAACGCCTCGGCGTTCAGGTTGATGATTTGGCTCGCGCCATAGCCAGAGGCATCCAGGGTATCTGTCCCGCCCGCATCATAGATGCTGAAGGCTGGAGCCGTGGTGTAACTGGCGAAATCATAAAGTGACCCAGCGGTCGCGTTGCGGCCATAGACAGTATTTTCGGCATTAAAACTTGCATTGGCGCCATAGAGATTCTGGACCGCCAGGATATCGGCAATACTTGGCCCCATGACGTAGCGATAACTGCCGAAGCCGGCCTCCTGCTGATCGAAATAAGACATGACCGTATAGGACCAAGTATCATTCAAATAAAAATTATCCTGACCGTAGCTCGCCCAGCCATTGTAAGGCCCGCCATGGCCAAGCCCCAGCGCATGGCCGATTTCATGCACATAGGTCTGGAAGGAATAGCTATCTAGCGCGGTGCCGTTGCTCCAAAGCCAGCCGGTGCTGACATTCACCCGCATGGAGGTGATCAGCCCTGAATCCCAAGTGCCACCCGCAAAAGCGCCTGATTCATTATCGTCAAACGGAATATCGCCGCCGCTTTCGACTTCCTGAAATACCAGGTCGGTCACACTGGCCCATGTCTGGAAGGCTGCACGCGCCAGAAACTGCCCTTCACTTGTGAGCTGTGTTACATTGTAGGTGATGACATTATCGCTACTGGTATCCCAGCTGTGGCCGCCATTGCCCCAGTAACCGGTAGTCAGGAAAGCAGCGATCTGATCCAGGGAATAGATCTGCGGATCATACACTGAAATCGCCAACCGATAGCCACCAACATAATCCTCATTCCAGGCGCCAGCATCCAGGTAATAGCGCCCCGTCCCGGTCGCGGTCCAATTGAGCAACGAATAGCGGCCCGGCCCATCATCATCATCTTCGTCAATCAAGTTGCCACTGGCGTCACGCAAATAGATATAGGGGTCTTCCAGCGCACCGTAGCCTTCGAAAAGCGCGCCATCCAGGGTGATCAGGTAGCGCGTGCCTGCCACCAGATCTACAGCGTACCAATCATGATCCGCCTTTTCCTCTAGCGCCCCATAAAGCGGCGTACCAAGCGTGACCGAAAAGCTGGTGGAGACATCATTCGGCACATCCCCCGGTGCGCTTGCCGGCGCCGGGTCAGGCCCAGCCGCCGCCAGCGGCTTCCACGCTTCCTGGCAGGCAGCGCAGGCACAGCCAAAGCTGGCGACATTGCCCGATTGGGCGACAAGGCAGGCGAAACGCTGCAAATTGTACCTATTCAGCCTAAAGTTAGTCCTCAGTATCGTGACGGTAAATTCCCCACTCAAAGAATGGAAGCACTAATTGTCGAGGCCAGGGCAGCAATACCCCCCTGCCCCCTGCCCTTTCCCCGCGTCCCCTTCCGGGGCAGAAGGACATCATGACACCCGCCATTGCCTCCGCCCTCATGCCGCTTATGCGCGGCATTGATGCCGAAACCGCCCATGGTATCGCGCTGCGTGCCCTATCCCTTGGCCTGGCTGGCCAGGATCGCGGCGCGGATCACCCAAGCCTTGCCACTGAAGTCTCGGGGCTACGCTTCCGCAATCCGCTTGGCCTTGCCGCCGGGTTCGACAAGAATGCGGAAGCCGTGCTGCCGCTGCTGCGGCTTGGTTTCGGCTTCATGGAAGCGGGTACCGTCACGCCGCGCCCGCAAATCGGCAATCCTCGGCCGCGAATATTCCGCCTTGTCGAGGACCGCGCGGTGATCAATCGCCTTGGCTTCAATAATGCCGGGCTGGATGCCTTTATTGGTCGGCTGAAGGCGCTACGCCGGCCCTTGCCGGGCATTTTTGGCGCCAATATCGGCATTAATAAGGAAGGCGCCGATCCGGAACGCGACTATCCCGCGCTTTATGAGGCGCTGGCGCCGCATGTGGATTACGTGACGGTCAATGTATCCTCCCCCAATACGCCGGGCTTGCGGGATTTGCAGGGGGAGGAACGCCTTGCCTCCATCCTGGCCACCATCAATGCGCGCCGCGCGGCGCTCGCCAAGCGCCCGCCCTTGTTCGTGAAAATCGCACCTGATCTGGCCGATGATGCGCTTGGGCCGATTGTGGAAGCCTGTGTCGCGCAGGGCATTGCCGGGCTGATCATTTCGAACACCACCATTACGCGACCCGCTGCGCTGCGTTCTGGCCTCAAGGATCAGGCGGGCGGGCTTTCCGGTGCGCCGCTTTTCGCGCTCTCCACTGACATGCTGCGCCGCTGCTACCATATCGCTCAGGGCCGGTTAGCGCTGATTGGCGTGGGCGGCATTGCCAGCGCCGAACAGGCCTATGCCAAAATCCGTGCCGGCGCTGCGCTCGTGCAGCTTTACTCCGGTTTTGCTTATGCGGGGCCGGTGTTGGTGCGGCAAATTCTCGATGGCCTTGCCGCGCTGCTCGCGCGTGATGGCTTTACCTCGGTCGCCGCTGCTGTCGGCAAGGATGCGTGATGCAAATTCTGGAAGGTATTTCGGGCCTCGCGGATCGTTACGATGGCTATGTGCTCGATCTCTGGGGCGTGGTGCATGATGGGCGCAAACCCTATCCCGGCGTGCCGGAGGCACTGGCGGCGCTAAAGGCGCGCGGCAAGCGCATTGTCTTTCTCACCAATGCGCCGCGCCGCGCCTGGTTCGTGCAGGGCATGCTGGACCGCATGGGGCTCGACCGCGGGCTTTATGATGGCATCATGTCGTCCGGTGAGGCTTCCTGGCGGCTGATGAAGGACCGCAAGCACCCTTGGTTCGCGCGCCTCGGTCGCCGTGTCGTGCATATCGGGCCGGAGCGTGATCTTTCCGTGGTAGAGGAAGACGCGGCCGAGATCGTTGCCGACCCGACCAAAGCGGATTTCCTGCTGAATACCGGCCCGGATGCGGATGGCGGCACGAAAAGCGCCGAGCCCTATCGCGCTGCCTTGCGTGCCTGTTTCGATGCCGGCTTACCGATGCTCTGCGTCAATCCGGATCGGCATGTGATGGTGGCAGGTGAAAAGGTGATCTGCGCCGGCGCGCTTGCTGACGTGTATCGCGAATTCGGCGGCGATGTGCTGGAGATCGGTAAGCCCGATCCGGCGGTTTATGAACCCGTGATGGACTTGCTGGGACCGATCCCCAAGGCACGCGTGCTCGCCATTGGCGATAGCCCACATACGGATTTGGCTGGCGCGCAGGCCACGGGCATTGATGCGCTTTGGGCGCTTACGGGCTTGGCCGGCGAAGCGCATGGCGCAGACCCAAGCGGTGAAGCGCTTGCCGCCGTGGCGGCGGCGGAAAAGGTAACGCCACGGGCGGCGCTGCGCAGTCTGCGCTGGTAGGAGGCTCTGTCTCGCCCTACCCCAATATCCGCACCGCCATCACCGCCAGCACCACGCCATTCAGCAGAAACAACCCCGCCGCCACGCTGCGCATGGCCCGCCCGTGACTCTTGCCAAAAAACCGCCCGAGCAAGGCCACGCCGATCAGCGCAGGAATCGTTCCAGCCACGAAGCTCACCATCGCCAGCGCGCCACCCAAAGCGCTGCCTGTCGCTGCCGCCCCGGCCAAGGCGCCGTAAAGCAGGCCGCAAGGCAGCGCCGAGAGCAGCAAGCCGAGCGCTACCCCGCGCAACCCGGTGGGTGCTGCCAGCAGCGGGCCAAGCCGCGCATCCAGGACGTTCGGCAAGCGCGGCGCGGCGAGGCGCGGCAGCAGCGCCGCAAGCCGGGCCGAGGCTTGCGCGAACATCAGCAGCGCCGCGAGCGCGAGCATCCCCGCCAACACCAGCCGCCACCCTGTGCCCAGGCTGACCGCGCCGACCACCCCGCCGGCCAGCGCGCCGAGCAACCCGTAACCAATCGCGCGACCGGCGTGATAGGGCAGCAATGCCGCCCCAGACAGGCGCCGCAGCATCCCGCCAGACGCCGCCTGATCCGCCACCGCCGCGGATTGCGCCAGCACAAAAGGCCCGCACATGGCAGCGCAATGGCTGGCCCCGCCCGCCAGGCCGGCCAGAAAAAGCGCGCCCATCACCGCCCAAAGGCCGCCCGGGCCGAGCGCTTCCAGCCCATGCAGGCAATTGGCGAGGAATTCCGCCATGGAAAGCTATGCCGATTCCTGATCCAGCATGCGCCGCAGCAGCAGCAAATCCGCCCAGGCTTCGCGCTTGGAAGCGGGGCTCCGCAGCAAATAGGCAGGGTGCAGTGTCGGCAAGGCCGGGATGCGGCCAAGCCCTGTGATTTCCACCTCATGCCAGCGGCCACGCAGCCGCGTGATGCCTTCCTTGCCGCCGATCAGCCCCTTGGCCGCGACACCGCCCACCAGCACCAGCCGCCTCGGGCGGATCAACGCCACCTGGCGGCGGAGAAAGGGCAGGAACAGCGCCACCTCCGCATCGGTTGGGGTGCGATTCCCCGGTGGCCGCCAGGGCAGGATATTGGTGATGTAGAAATTGCTCTCTCGCGACAGCCCGACCGAGGCAAACATCCGGTCCAGCAATTGGCCCGAGGCGCCGACAAAGGGCCGCCCGGCGCGGTCGTCATCCGCGCCTGGTGCCTCGCCAATCAGCATCAGGCCGGCATCGGTGATGCCCTCACCAAAGACCAGATTGGTCGCGGTTTCCTTGAGCGGTGAGGCATCAAAGGCCGCAATGGCGGCCTTC
>Ga0169931_10014161_pt1 | contig 10821 bp, 6 predicted proteins | sample Kivu_15m_20L_FD_129675 | JGI IMG/M metagenome (GOLD analysis project Ga0169931, IMG submission 129675) | Freshwater microbial communities from Lake Kivu, Western Province, Rwanda to study Microbial Dark Matter (Phase II) - Kivu_15m_20L... | ecosystem: Environmental > Aquatic > Freshwater > Lake ... | reverse complement strand
CCCGGTCTCGAAGAGATCGTCGAGTCCGGTGTCCGGAGTTGTCGTGGCGTCAGCAGGCGCGGTCGCCTCCCCGGTCTCGAAGAGATCGTCGAGTCCGGTGTCCGGAGTTGTCGTGGCGTCAGCAGGCGTTTCCCCCGTCTCGAAGAGGTCGTCGAGAGGGACGTTTTCGGTGTCCGTCGGTACGTTCGCCTGTTCACGCTGCTCGTTCCTGCCCCTCGGCGGCGTCCAATCCTTGCCGAGGGGGGTCGGTGCGAACGGGTTCACCTCGGCGCTCATGCGTCACGTCCGCGGAAACGCTCGATGAGTCCGGCGATACCGCCCCGTTTCTGGGGCGGCTCGACGTTGTGCATGAGGGCGGGTTCCCCGGTCGCCGCGTAGAGGACGGTGGCGAACGCCTGGTTCAACTCGGCGTAGTTCTTCGGTGCCACGAGCTCGTTGCGGTTGTTCGCGAGCTTCCACTCCTTGGTCTCCGGGATCGAGCCGAGGAAGTTCCAGCGGGCCATGGTCATACGGACGTCGTCGATGGAGCAACCGATGCCCTCCTCCTCTCGGTTGAGTACTATCCCGATCTGCGAGGGGTCGAGACCGGCACCGCCGGCATGGCGCGGCAGCGTCACCGAGTGCTGCAACCAGTTGTCGTTGTTGTGCAGTGTCGGGAAGCTCGGCGCGACCGGAACCACGATGTAGTCGGCACGCTTGAGTGCGAAGTTCGAGAATATGTCGTGGTACTTCTCGGCGACGGGTGTGTCGATGATCATGTAGTCGAAGTGGAACTTTAGCAGGTCGAGGATCTCGCTGTAGAGCATAGAGTTGATGTTCAGCGGGTTCCCCTCGTCCGGTGTCGCCGGTCCGAGCAGCACCGAGAGGTTGTACTCGGGTTTGGTTACCAGTCCCTGGAGGATCCGTTCGCGGGTCATGAACGACGGATCGTTCGCGATCGTGTTGATGTTTGGCTTAAAGACGTCGAGGTACTTCCCGGCGTCGGCCTGCTGGAACGAGGAGTCGATGACGCAGACGGTCTTTCCGAGCGAGCGGAGCCGCATGCCCAGGAACGCGGCGAGGTTCAAGGTCAGGGAGCTCTTGCCGACGCCGCCTTTCGCGGAGGCGACGGTGATAACGAAGCCGCGTCGCCCGGCGAGTGCGGGCGCTGCCGTATAGGCGCCCTGGCGCGCCACCGGTCCACGGGGCCCGCCCCAGCCGGGACCCGCTGGCGTGGCACCCTGGACAGGGAACAGCGCCGGCCGTCCCGAGCGTTGCGCGGGCTGCACCGGGTGTCCGACTTGCGGCTTCGGCTGAAAGTTCGTCGGCGCGACGGGCTCACGTGCGATCGCCGCTTCGGTTCCCCTTGCGTTGCCCCAGCCGCTGCCGGGGACGACGGGCCGTGCATCTGGTACCGTCTCGGCTCGGTTGCCGGGCTGCGCGTCGGGTTGGGTCGCACGCGGCGGTAGACCGCGCTCGCCGGCAGGGTTCGTGGCCGTACCCGCCGGTGTCCTGTTGCCTTGAGGGGTGCCCCAGCCTCCGGCACCCTGCTCACCCACGGGGGCCTTCCTTGCCGGCGCGTCCGCGGTGGCTGCAGCAGCGGTCGGGGTCGTCGCCTGGACGGGGGAGAGTTTAAACCCGAACGCGCCGACGGCGTAGAGCAGGTCGTTTGCCCGTACGGGCACCGGGAGCAGACCGGATTTCGGGAACCGCCGTTGCAGGTCCGCGCCGCGTGGGGTGGTGCTCACGATGATGACGTGGTACCCGGCACTGGTGAGTTTCCGGAGGAGTTCGGTCAAGGGGACCTGGGGCTCGTCCTCGTAGAGCGCGTCGGCGATGACCATCACGACGTCACGCGGGAGGACCTTCCCGGCCGGTCCGCTGCCCTTGACGGTCTTGAACACCCGTATGAGGCCGGCGACGCTCTCGGCGGTCGTGACACCGTTGAACGCGCCGGAGGCGTCGGCCTCACGGGCGAGTTCCGGCAGTCCTGCCGCGATGAGGAGTGGTCCCCGGTCCATGGTGGCGACGGTCTCTTTCGTTACTGGCCCACCCGGACGCATGCCGGCTCAGCCGGGCTCTTGCCGCAGATGGTCGAGATGATGTCGGTCGGTACCGGGGTGAACGCACGCGACTCGGTGCCGTGTAGGGAGAGCGTGATCTTCCCGGCGGTGTCGGCGGCGATGTAGCGGGCGACGTCGTCCGCCTTGACGCGGATGACGTAGGTGCCACCGATGGGTTGGTCGGCCACGAAGTCCGAGAGGGACTTGTCGGGATCCTGGAACTGCTGTTGCGCGACGGAGTCGAACTGCTCGGGGGCGAGGCTGACGCTCACGATCTCGATGCCCTGCCCGAGCAGGCCGGTGAGCCCGTCGCCGCTCGAGACGTAGACGTCGACGACGGATCCGGAACGGATCGTTCCGGCGACGGCGTCGGCAGCGCGTGCGCTTATGGAGACGAGGCGTTCATCGACGGCGAGGGGGGTGGAGAGATCCCCGCTCGGCACCAGGGCGCTTTTGCGTACCTGCTGTCCACCGGGCATCGGGTAGAGGAACCACTTGTCGCCGACCGCGGCGATGAACTCCGCCTTCACGCTGTCGGCGTCGTCGCCGTTGAACGTGTCCTGCTCGACCGAGAGCGGGTCGACCTCGACGAGGGTGAACATGCCTGGGTCGATGGTGACGAGCGCGGCGACGGGACGGTCGTCCATGCTGCGCACGACCCAGACCTTCTCGCTCGGTGTGCGGGTGATGACAACGCCGAGCACGCCGACGGCGGCGGCGAAGAAGAGGAAGAGCCAGCGGAAGCTCGCGGCGCTCCGCCGCGTCCGGGTGTCGGCCTTCTTGCGCCGACCCTTGCCTTTCGGGGTCAGAACCTGCGGTTGTCCACCGAGGGGTCCTCCGGGGATTCCGCTCTGCGTGTAGTCGTGGTTGCTCATCGAGGTGCTCCTTGGCGGCGTCGAGTGCCGTCAAGGGCAGTTTCGGCCCGTTCCCCGGCTCGTGACCGGGCGACCGCTCAGGCGGTACGGCTCCGGTAGCGCTCTGCGAGTGCGGCGAGTTCGGTGTCGCCGACCTCGTGGAGGACCGCCGGCTCGGTGAGAAATTGCACGGGGGCCGATTCGGTGTAATCGGCGCGGGCGTCGAGGCGGGCGATGCAGTACCCGGTGGGCATCTCGCCGAGGTAGCGCCACTCGCGGAGCTGTCCGCCGATGGCGGTGGCAGCCCAGTTCAAGAGGGAGAACGCCTTGTCGCGATCCTCCTTGGCGCGGACCTTGTGGATGAACACGTTGTTGATGTTCGCGGTGACGCTGTCGGGGAGCGCCGATGGCTGCTGGGCGACGGCGATGAGCCGGAGACCCAGCGCCCGCACGCGGCGGAACATGCCCTCGTAGAGGGCGGTCCGTGTCGATGCCGAGTAGGAGTCCTCGTTGCTGACTTGTTCGCCGAAGAGTTCGTGGCTCTCCTCCATGACGACGAAGCACCCGGGACCCTTGCCGTTGTGGTCGAAGACGCCTTTACCGTGGTGCAGGCCGTAGCGGTAGATCGCGAGCATCACCGAGCCGAGGATGAGGCGGCGTGCCTCGAAATCCAGGCCGTCGGTCTCGACGACGGTGACCAGTCCCCGGTCCGGGTCGATGAGGTCACGCACCGAGAGGCTGCTGCGGGTGATCAGGTCGGGGTCCGCGCCGAGCATGCGGGAGTACTGGCCGTTTGGGGCGAAGTACGACATGCGGCGCCACAGCGACTGGAGTCGGTCGCGCATCTGTTGACCCATCAGACGCGCCCCTTCGACGGTCGCGGCGCGTTCGATTGCTGCGGCGACGAGCACGGCGAGGTGGCTCATACCGACGGTGCGGCTGAGCTGTGGATGGGTGAATACGTTCGCGACCTCGCGTCCGAGTGCGTCGACCTGGATCGCCGAGTTCGGGAGCTGCTCCCGCGGGATCCTCGCGAGGACGACGGCACTGCGCATGATCTGTCCCGTCGTCTCGTCGACGACCTCGGGCCGTAACGTGTAGTCGACGAGACGGTTCGCGCTGTAGAGCTCGGTGAGGAACTCCGCGATCAACGACCGTCCGAACTCGCCGAGGTTGAAGCTCGCGGTGAAGTTGTCGGCCTGGGCGTTCAACCACTCGCTCGCACTCATGCCGTCGGCGGGCACCTCGAGCGGGTTCCAGCGGAACGCCCCCAACTCGGGCTTGAGGACCGAGTAGAAGCGGAAGCGTCCCGAGTTGACGAGGTCGGGCATCGCGGCGAGGTCGCGCATGTTGCGCATCCAGTCGAGCGCCAGGATGGAGGCACGCACGGTGCGGGTGACCGGGGTCGGGTTCTGGGGTGTCGGGGTCTCCACGACGGTCCGCTCGATACGCACGGCCTCGGCGAGTAGGCGCATCAGGGTGGTGGTCTTGCCCGATCCGGTGACGCCGGCGACGAGGGTGTGGGTCATCTCGTCGAGGTCGATGCCGAAGCGGATGCCGCTCACCGCGCCCCGTTCGCCATTGACGACGTAGCCGAGGAAGATGTCCTTGTTCTGGCGGTCCATCGGTATGCGCAGCACCGGCATGGAGTCGTGGACGGCGAGCAGGCCAGGACCTTCGACGACCGGTGGGTGAGTGAACGCCGCGGCCTCGGTGGGGGTGAGGTAGCTTGAGTAGCGGAACGGCTCGATGAGTTCGATCGATTCCTCGCGCTTGCGGTATGACGTCAGGGCGCGGGCGTGCATGAGTAGCCGCTGCCGTTCCGCCTCGTCAGCGAAGTCGACGATGGTGTGGAACGGGCTCGGCAACTGGTCGGCGCCGTCGCCGGCACCCCAGAACGCGCTCTTCATGAGGCCCGCACCGCCGACGAGGGTCTCGCGGTCCGGGCAGACCAAAAACATCTGGTAGAGGAACGCCCCGCTCTTTATACCTTCGCTGTAGCGACGTGCCTGCGCCTCGAGGAGGTCGCCGATGTACTGCTTGGCGGCGTCGAAGGTGTTGCGGCTCACCGACACACCGAAGCTCGGTGCGACGGCGAGCGATCCTGACGTGGTGTTGGTGCGCCCCATGGCGACTGCGTACGCCGCGGAGAAGTCCTCGCTGGTGCCGGTGCTGCGGTTCGTCCCACTACCCTCGTTCGTCGACGTGGCGCGGGCGGTTGATTGGCTCAGGGTGCTGCCGTTCGCGACGCTCGTGGACGCCGCGCGGCTCTCGCTGGTACCCTGGGACGTCCCCACGGTGCTGCTCTGGCTGGTGCCGTTAGTGACCCCGACGCTCTGGCTCGTCCCGACGGTCTGTCCCACCGCGACGCTGTGACTGGTCCCGACGGTCTGTCCCACCGCGACGCTGTGACTGGTCCCGACGCTTTGTCCCACCGCGACGCTCTGGCTGGTCCCGACGCTCTGGCCGACGGCAAGGCTCTGGCTGGTGCCGACCGAGTTCGTGGCGGTGAGGCTCTGGCTCTGGCTGGTCCCGACGGTCGAGGAGTTCGAGGTGGCGTTCGAGGTGGAGTTCGCAGTGCTCTGGCTGGTGCCCGAGTTCATACCGGTGCTCTCACCAGAACTCCACCCGCTCGAGCTCGAGCTGCCGTTCCCGCCGGAGGCCACGCCGGGGATGCCGCCGCCGACGTTGCTGCTCGAGCCGGACTCGCTCGATGATCCGCTGGATGTACTGGCCGAGGTACCGAAGGATGACCCTGACGTACTCGTGCTGCCTTCGGTGAAGGTGTTCCCGGACGTGTTGGATGCGCTCCTACCCACGGTGTTCCCCGCGGCAAGCGACTGGCTCGAGTTCACACCCTGGGTATCGGTGACGCTCATGGACTGGTTCACGCCCTGGGTCTCGGTGACGCTCATGGACTGGTTCACGCCCTGGGTCTCGGTGACGCTCATGGACTGGTTCACGCCGCGGGTCTCGGTGACGGTGGTCGACTGGTTCACCCCCGTGGTCTCGGTGACCGACTGACTGGTACCCACGGTGTCGGACTTGCTGACGCTCGCGTTCGTGCCGGCGGTGTCGGTCACGCCGGACGTGTCGGTGCGACTCGCGGCACTCCCGTGGGTGAGAGTGTCGCTGGTGCCGGTGCCCTGCGAGGTGTTCACCCCTTCGCTCGCCGAGTGCCCGATGCTCGACCCGGAGGAGTGGGTGGTGCCGGCGCTCTGACCTTCCGAGGAGCCGACGACGAGCGGGAACGCGATGCCGGCGTTCACCGAGCGGGCGCCGGTGGTCTCCGAGCGGATCTCGCTGAGCTTCTGGTTGATGTTGCGCCATGCGACACGGATCTCGACCGGCGAGAGCGGTACGGTGACAAGACTGAGGATGAACGAGCGGTCGGACATGCCACGGATGAAGCTCTCGAGCTGGTTGCTCGCGCTCTCGATGTCGGTGCGGTTCCCGTCGAGTAGACTCGAGGTGCCGACCGTCGCGCTCGCCGGGAGGGGCCGTCCACGCGCCATGGCGACGTGTCCCCATTCCTGCTGGTAGCGCGCCAGGGTCTCGCCCTCCTCGATGGAGAGCGGCTTGTACATCAGCTGCTGGTACGTGCCGGTGAGCTGGAAGTCGAGCACCGCGTACGCCTCGTCGGCGAGCGCCATGGCCTCCTCGGGGGTGTTGCCGATGCCTTGCACGCCGTAGGCGAAGATGAGGGGGAGTTGCGGGCTCTTCGCGATGATGTTGTTGAACAGCACGCCACGCTCGCGCAGCGCGACGAGGACGTCGCGCATCTGCTCGAACACGAGGTTCGGTCCAGAGACGGTGCTCGCCTGGCGGAGGTATCGCGGGACGCGGGTGAGTCGGACGAAGCGCAGCGCCTTGAAGAACACGGGGCTGAACTCGGTCTCGCCCGGGTTGCGCTGGCTGAGCTCGTAGAGGAAGTACTTCACCTGGTCCGGTGCGTCGGGGTCGAAGCTGCGCCAGGAGCGGTGCACGATCAGGTCGTCGTAATCGACCTCCTGGTACATCGGGACGCCGCTGAGTCGCTGACGGTTGAGGAAGCGCAGGTCGGGGCGTCGCAGGACGCGTTCGTTCGTGTTGGGGACGTAGAGGGATTGGTGCGGGGGCGTGACGAGAGCCATGGAGGGGACTGTAAGCGCCCTGCCGTCGTTCTCAACGGATACCCACGACGTCCGACGCGTGCTCCGTGTGCCTACCTGTGTCCCTGCCCGCTGTCGCCTCTACGGGCCGCGCCGGGGTTCACTTGAGGGTCAGGCCTCGTGTCGCGAGTCGTTCCTCGGCGTCGGCGACTCCTTCCCGGCAGGCCGCCAGGTCGGTCGGTTCGACCTTCTCGCAGAGGAGCCCTCCTTCCCGGTGGGAGAGCCGCATCACGGAGTACACGCGCACGGCGCTGCGCACGCACGCTTCCCTGGTCACCTCGTCGGGTGCGAGCGCGCAGGCGCGCAGGTGGTTGAGACCTCGTTCGAGGGTGAGCGGGATCGTCGTCATCGGCGTCTCGAAGTAGGGTAGGTTCTCACCGAGCGCCGCGAAGCAGGACGCGAGGAACGTCTCGTTCTCCGTGCACCACTCTGCTGCAGCCCGTGCGTCGCCGGTGCGGAAGTTGGTCCCGAGGTAACAGCCGAGACGGAAGAGCTCGTTCGCTGGTCCGTAGACGCAGAGCTGCATCGGTTCGTCGATGCGGGGCTGCAGGATCGCCCCGCCCTGGGCGCGTTCCCGGGTCCAGCGTTCGGACCACTCCATGATGGCCGAGCCCTTGCACTCGGAGACGATGTCGTACTCGAGCCCCTCGACGGGGAAGCGTTCGCAGAGCGCGAAGCTCGCAGTGAGATTGCCGTTGGTGCGCCACACGGCGGCGTGGCCGCCTCCGTGGAAGCATGCGCCGCGGACGAACGCCTCGTCGGTGACCGAGCAGAATGCGTCGAGCAGTGCGGGGAACTCCTCGTCGGTGGCGAACGTCGCCATGGACTCGGAGATGCCGTGGATGAGTCCGTCGTCGCAGCCGGGGATGAGCATCCGTGCGGCTTTCGTCTCGTCGCGCGTGGTGCGCCAGATGTGGTAGGAGCTCCGGTGTGTGATCTCGTGGCACGCCGGGTCGTTGGTGCGACTCACGGCGCTGCGTACCGCGTCGTACTCGCCGCGCTCGAGCCGGCCGGTGAGGGCGGCGATCTTGCAGGAGAGTTGGTCCTTCGCACCGGCGTTCGCTCCTTCGCAGGCGGTCCACTCGGTGAGGAGGTCGCCGTCACCGTCGGTGTCGAAGGAGGCGAGCCCTAGCAGCAGCGCCGCCGCCCCGAGGGTCGGCAGCAGGAGGACCTTCCGTCTGCGTGCCGTGACGGCGAGGACGAGGAGTGCGGAGGCGAGGGCGTAGAGCGCCCAGGGTCGTGTCGGGTCGGCGGTGACCGGTCCGAGGGTCCCGTCGAAGGCGAGGACGGTGAGGCGGCGTTCGCCTCCGGGGTACGCGAGCGTGAAGGTTCCCGGGGGGAGCTGGGGCAGGTGGACGCGGGCGGTGTAGTTCGCGACGGTGACGCCTTTTCCGGCTAGGGGCACCTCGAGCCCTGTGAGGTCGTCGAAGAGGGTGACGTCCGTGGTGGTGAACGCGCCGGGGATGTCGAGGTGTGCCGGGGTGACGTACTCGCGGTACACGTCCTCTCCGAGGTCCTCGGCGACACCGTTCCGGGTCGCTGGTGCTGGCGTACTCGACGTCTCGGCGGGTTCGCCGGTGTCGTCCTGCTCGGCCAGCGCGGGGTTCCCCGACAGGAGAAGGAGGACCGCGGCGAGGATGGCGAGTACGGCGAGGGTGCGCCGGCGGTTCCGGGGGGTCCGCCCGGTGGGTGCGGACCGGGTCCTGCGGTCGCTCGGCGTTCTCACACGGGTGACGGTGTCACCGCCCCGGGGGAGGTCAAGCATGCGGGCGAGCGCGCCAACGTACCCGGTGAGGTCTTGACGCGTGTCGTCGGCGACGGTTGCGCTACGTCCGTCAGAGATACCTGTGAAGGGGCGCACCGCGATGTTGGCGTAAGGGTCTCGGGAAAGATGTGCGGGTCGTCGCCGAGTGCGACGGCACGGTCTACCTCAGCGCTGCAGGCCGTCCTGGCGGGTCCAGAGCTGGACCGACTCCTCATCGTCGAGCTTGGAGCGGTGGAGCGTCCGGATGCCGACGATCTCCTTGACGAAGACGATCGCCGGGAGTACTACGCTTGCGAGGAACACCACGGGAAGTGCACCACGGAGGGTGCCGCCGAGACTGCCTTCGTTCGCCCACTCCCATTCCTGGAAGGCGCGCAGGGTCATCGCGAGGAGAGTTCCCGGGATGAGGATGATCCCGAAGACGTAGTGGCGTACCCGTTCGACGAGCTCGTTGCGCAGGTTAACGTAGAAAAGGGTCGCGACCGCCCCGCTGACGGTTATAACCGCGACGGAGAAGAGCATGAAGGTGCCGCCGCCGGAGGCGAAGCGCACCCCCTTTGTGAGGTACCCGGTGAGCCCGCAGCAGAGGAGGATGAGCAGGAAGTAGTTCAGGTACTTGATGGCGAGGGTCGCCCGTGAGGAGTAGCCGCGGAGTCCTTCGAACTGCCGGATGCGGTTGACCTTCCGGGTGGCGCGCTCTGTGATACTCGTGCTCGGCGGGTTCGCATCCTCGTCGGTCGCGCCGAGTCGTCGAACGGACTCTTCACGGGGGAGGTTGCGCATCGGCGCACCGTCGGACCACGCACCGCTCGAGTGCTGGGGGCGGAGGTTTCCGTTCATGGTGGTCAGCGTCCCCGTTCGATTTCGGGCTTGGTGCCCTGGCGGTTGAGTTCGTCGAGTTCGATGAGCGCGATCCAGACGAGCGCCGCACCGATGGCGATACCCATGAGGGTCACCGGGGTGAGCAGTCCGTCGAGAAGGGTCTGCAGTCCGTTGAAGACGGTGACGAGTCCGTTGGCGAGTGCGTCCATGTCTCCCACTGTCAGTGCCGGCCCCCCGCGGTCAAGGTCTCCCTGTCGAACGCGTCCGTCGGGGGTTCAGCTCTGTCCGAGTACCATCACGGCGGAGGTGCCGCGGTCGTCGGCGTACTCCCAACTGCGTGCGGCTATGACTGGTGCTGTGGGCTGCCATGAGCGTTCCACGGCGATGCTCTCGACGTGGGCGATGAGGTTCTCCAGGGAACCCGGTTCGGCGCTCGCGGTGAGTACTGCGATCATGGTGAGGCGTTCGGCGAGCAGTTTCTCGAGGTGTCCGGAGAGTTCCGCGGAGCTGGGTCCGCCGAGCACGGGTCGCGGGTCGAGGACGACGACCATGCCGACGAGTCCACGCGGGGTGTTAAGGTGGAACACTGCGAGTTGTTCCTCGAGTGTGAACGAGACGATCTCGTCGCCGACCCGGTGGAGGAGCACGGCGAGTTCGTAGAGCCTTCCTGCCCGGTAGCGCTGCACCGCCTGGTACCACCAGTCGCCGGGTCGCACCACGGACGGTTCGACTGCGACTAGATGGCCGCGGAGTCGGTGTCTGCTCTTGGGGGCGACGAAGCGGACCGGCGAGGAGGAGACGTCGGCGCGACACTCGGCCTCCCACGCATCGACCATGGCCAGGGAGCCTGCGACACCGATGAGGTCACGGGTGAACACCGGGCGGGGGATTGCGGCGGCGGCGAGGAGTGCGGTGCGCATCCCGTCGTTGAGTTCCTGGGGTGCGACGCTCTCGGCGAGGGGGATCTCGGTAATCGGCGCGCTCGCCTTCGTCCGTGCGGTGCGCCGCCGTTTCGGCGCGACGGGGGTGAAGAGTTCCGGCCGCATGGGTGCCGAGATGAACTCGTTGGCGGCGGGTTGCGGCGACGGCGTGTCGTCGAAGAGCGACGAGAGGTCTTCGGGATCGACGACGGACTGGCCAGCCGGGGCCGCCGTCTCGAAGGAGGTCTCGATGGTTGCGGCGCCGGG
>Ga0169931_10014159_pt1 | contig 10822 bp, 13 predicted proteins | sample Kivu_15m_20L_FD_129675 | JGI IMG/M metagenome (GOLD analysis project Ga0169931, IMG submission 129675) | Freshwater microbial communities from Lake Kivu, Western Province, Rwanda to study Microbial Dark Matter (Phase II) - Kivu_15m_20L... | ecosystem: Environmental > Aquatic > Freshwater > Lake... | reverse complement strand
TTTCACCAGTCAGGCTGACCTCAAAGCCAAGATCCTCGCCTTCGTAGACTACTTTAATCGCACCTTGGCCAAGCCCTTCAAGTGGAATTACACCGGTAAGCCCTTAGTCTCGTGAATGATAGATCTACTTCTGCCTCAGAGTACTAGTACTCTGAGGCAGAAGTAGATCTACTATCATCGTGCTTACTGAAAGCGCGATGCCTGCGCGACGAATAGTCGAGAGATCTACGCCTCAGAGTACTAGGCAGGGATCGTCCAAAGCTGCTCTCAGTCGAAGTGTACCTCATGCGTTCAGGAACCGCTGTATTCGTCGAGATCTATAACTTTCTAGAAGGCTTTAATGTCAAAATAAAAGAATATTTAAGATATACATACTCCGAATTGATTCGATACCCTCGATGGTTCTTAATGAGAAAGGTGGGTCGTTTTCATTGGGTTCGATGGTGCCTTTCCGAAGATTTTTCCGGTCAGTCGATTGTTCCTGATATCCTGCTAGAGGAAAAAAGCTCCCATATAAAGTGTTTGGATTCAGCAAGTTTTGTTACCCATCATTTGAGAGAGTTTGGAATTTATCAGGGAATTTTCATTGATAATCGTGTAGTTGAAAGAATCCAACAGTTTGCCCTTGACAACCCCTGCTATGCTAACCGAAATCCTAGCTGTGGGTTTCTAGTGCCTTCACTGAAGGTTGCTAGCAATTACATTAAGAAAGAAATTCTAAGAGCGAATTACTATAATTTTGAACGTCAATGTGAAATTGTCAGTGTTTTAAAGACTGATCCAATTTTGCTTAAAATTGCTGCCCTTTATCTGCAAACAACACCTGTTCATGTTGGCAGTATTTTATTTTGGAGTTTCCCAGCAAATCCAAATTTGCTACAGAAATCTAAGTCGGCTCAGGTTTTTCATTGCGATTTGGATGACTTCCGCTTTATCAAGTTTTTCTTTTATCTAACAGACGTTGATACTGAAAGTGGTCCTCATGTATTTATCCGAAAGAGCCACATCAAAAAACCTTTATTTCGGCAACTTCTAAGAGGTAGAGCCTCTGAGGCTTGGTTGAGAAAACATTATGATTCAGACGACATTATCACTATATGTGGTTCTGCTGGATTTGGATTTGTGGAAGATACCTATGGTCATCACAAGGGAACTTCTCCAAAATCAAAGAGACGCTTAATTTTGCAAATTGAATATGCCAGCCATGACTATGGAAACTTGCATGACATGATGGATGAAAAGCTCCTTAAGCAGCTTCCTTTGCCTTAAGATTGTTTGGCTCTTCCGACCTGACTATGCGAGGTTAAGACCCAGGAGGCCTAAAACCCTCTCATACCAATGCTTATAGGCCTAAGTCCCATAAAAGGAACTTTGAAGACGTAATTTTGGCTGAAAGCCTTGTATGGCAACGACTTCAGGTCATCGTAGAGCTATTAAGCATATCTAAGCCGGGAGAGCCAGCAAGCGTAGTCCCAAGGAAGCCGTAGACCTTGTGGAACAAGGCTTTCGAGCTCGATAGTTCGGGCAAACCATTGATGAGTAGTCGTAGGTGGCCAAAACGACGACAGAGGCCCACAATGTCTAACAACTCTTGTGTCCGATTGCGGAGATTCCTAGCCGCGATTTTCTTGGCATCTTTCTGGGCCTGTTTAGTATAGACCAGCCTCCAGGTCACCACTCTAGCTCCTGAGCACAGTCTTCAATCGGGGTAGCGAATCCTGATCGAATCGACTCTCGCATCCCTGGAATCGACAGGAGGTAAAGCGTTTCCTGAACTGCGTTCCAGTCCGACTCTGACAACAAAACAGCATTGCCATGCTGACTAGCAATCACAATCGGCTGATGGGACTGACTCACCGATGCAATCAGCTCGGATAACTGGGCTTCGGCTTCGTGTGGTGGCAGCATGGAAATTCGCGCCTTTGCTGATGATCTACCAGGCTTCTACACCATAACTCATGTCTATCACGTCCTACATTCTGAGGTAAAGGCCTAAACCGTCACCGCGTAGTCGACCAGTTGCAGCAGGCGGCGGCGCAGCGTTTCTAGGCCCAGGCGCTCAGTGGCGGAGATAAACAGGGCATTGGGGTATTCCTCCTGGGCGATCGCCAGTACCTCGCTACTCACCCGATCGCTCTTGTTAAACACCAGCAGCATCGGCCCCGTCACAATCGGCATCTCCTTCAGAATTCGCATCACCCAGTGAATCTGGTCCTGCCAGGCGGGGTGCGACACATCCACCACATGGAGCAACGCATCGGCCTCGGTCACCTCTTCCAGGGTGGCGCGAAAGGCATCCATCAGCGAGGCGGGCAGCTCTTCAATAAAGCCCACGGTGTCGGTCAACACCATCTGGGTGGTCTCATTGGTCGCCGGGTCGGTGATGGCCAGACGGCGGGTGGTGGGATCCAGGGTGGCAAACAGCTGGTCGGCGGCGTACACCTCCGAGTTGGTCAGGGTATTCACCAGGGTCGACTTGCCCGCGTTGGTGTAGCCCACCACCGCCAAAGAAGGCAGGTTATCGTCTTGGCGGCGGTGGCGCAGGCGGGCGCGGTGGGCCTGGAGCTGGTTCACCTCCTGCTGCAGCTTCGTGATCCGCCGCTGAATCGTCCGGCGCTCGGTCTCTAGCTTAGTTTCACCAGGGCCACGGGTGCCAATGCCACCCCCCTGCCGCGACATCGTCAGGCCGCGCCCCTTCAGCCGAGGCATCTGGTACTCCAGCTGAGCCAGCTCCACCTGCAGCTTACCGGCCCCGCTCTTGGCCCGTTGGGCGAAAATATCGAGAATTAGCTCGGTGCGATCGACCACCCGAATGCCCACGAAACTCTCCAGGTTGCGCACCTGGGTGGGGGACAGATCGCGATCGAACACTACTAAATTGGCCCCTACGGTTTGAGCCGCCAGGGCCACCTCCTGCACCTTACCAGCCCCCAGCACCGTCTGGGGGTGGGGCCGGGCCCGCTTTTGGTACATGGTTTCTAGCACTTCGCCCCCGGCACTGTCGACCAGGCGCTCGAGCTCTTCGAGGCGATGGTGAAAGTGGTCGGGGGTTTGGCCGTTGATCAACAGGCCCACGACCAGCACGCGATCGCTATCGGCCTCCACCTGTAGGGCGGTAAAGGCGCGGCTAAACTCGGCCTCTAGCCCCTCAACCAGGGCCAAAAAGTCTTGCTGGGTCAACGCTTCGAGGTCAGTGGGAGCCGAGACCAGCCAGCGCTGCTCGGGGTGGGGCACCAGGTGGGCCAGGTAGGTGCTCTGAATGTAGCCCGTCGCCCCACCGCCTCGGCGGGTAAAGCCGCTGCCCGTCAACGCCAACACCGCCAGCAGATCCAGGCGCTGCAGGGCCATGGTGGTCAGAATGGCCTCCGTAGGCGGGTCAGGTTCAAACTGGGTGGCAATGCAGCGCAGGCCGCTCAGGCGCTCGGCCCCGTAGCGCGGCAGCTCAGCGGGCGGAATTTGGGTTTGTCGCAGCGTACCGACCCCCACCCGAATCACCTGGCCCCGACGATTGACGTAGGCACACAGGGGGCTGTCAATATCGGTGCTCACCGCCGCCAGCCGCTGGGCAAACTCGGAAGTCACCACACAGTCGCCGGGTAGCCGCTGGTGGTAAATACGCTGCAATTGCTTCAGCTGGCTGGGCTTGAGCCCCTTTAAATGGCCGTAGACGGTTTCGATAGGGCGGGTAAACTCCTGGGTAGAACCGGATATGCCATAGTAATTGGGCTGTAGTGAGAGCGTCAAGGACATTGCCATATTCTAACGATCGTTCAGGCGATTGCTCGGGCGATCGCCGCCAGGGCCGTTTTATTCGCTGGTCGTCCCCAGCTCGCCGCCATACAGGCCAGGCCAGTGCCGCACCCGATCCGGGCTTCGTGGTCGATCGCCGCCAACTTTGCAAGTATTTAGATTCCCTAGAAGGGCTATCCGGCGAATAGGCCGCGCCAGCCAAGCTGCTTTCAAGCCCGCCGTCACCGAAAAAAACTTGAAAATCGGATCGGTTCGGTCTATAACACTCCTACAAGCTCCTTACGCCTAGTCAAAATTGGGTGTATCCTTGTCTAGGATTTATCCATCTGACCTTAATCAAGCCCCTGGGATCATCAGCCATGAACACAGAATTTGAATCAGACCCTCTATTGACTGAGCCCGAGCCGCCAGTGCTTGATGTAGACGCGGCGGAGTCTGCCGCTGGCGCCTTGGGTGACGAAGCCACCCGACAGGTCAAACAGGTGTGGGGGAGAGTATCAGGACTATTGGGCGGCCTGCCCGACTACGTGTCCGAGTTCTTTAAGCAGTACCGCCGCCCCATCGTCACCATTGGGTTAATTATCGCCGCTATTATTGCGGTCAAGCTGGTGCTGGCTCTGCTCGATGCCATCAACGACTTTCCCCTCCTATCGCCGACCTTTGAGCTGATCGGGCTGATCTACAGCGGCTGGTTCCTCTACCGCTATCTGCTCAAAGCCTCGAATCGGCAAGAGCTGCTGAGCGATATCACCGCCATTCGTGACCAAGTCCTGGGCAAAGGCTAGCGCCGGGCTGGCTACTCAGGTGGCGTTGTGAAGTAGGCGTTTCGCCTGCCCAGTCTTTGGCTTGATCAATTCCTCTCCCGACTCGGTACGGTAACTGCCCCCTGCGAGTTCACAATCACCGTTTCTATACTAGTTGTAGAGATAGCTAGTATAGAAACCCAGCGTGGTCATGAGCATCCAGGGACTCAGTTAATTATGGCGCAGACAAAAACAATCACCCAGGCCGTCGAGCGCCTGGGCTACCGAGTCACCGTAGGCGATGTCGCCGCCGAGGCTGGCCTCCCGTTGTTGGAGGCCCAGCGAGCGGTGTTGGCCCTCGCCGCCGAGGCCCAGGCCAACCTCCAGGTGGCTGAGTCGGGCGAGGTGGCCTACGTCTTTCCCAAAAACCTCCAGGCGGTGCTGTGGAGCAAGTCTTGGCGACTGCGGTGGCAGTCCACCTGGGAAAAGATCTGGCGGGTGCTGTTTTACCTGATCCGAATTTCCTTTGGGGTCATCCTCATCCTTTCCCTCGTGCTAATTGTGGTGGCCATCACCCTGCTGGCGATCGCGGCCAGCAGCGCCGGACGGGAGGATAACGACAGCGGCGGTGGTGGTCACAGTGGTGGCGGCATGGTGTTTATGCCCCGCCTCTGGATCGGCCCCGATATTTTTTGGATGTTTGACCCCCGGAGCGATCGCCGCCGCCCGGCTCGCCCCCAAGGGGACATGAACTGGTTAGAAGCGGTGTTCTCGTTCTTGTTTGGCGACGGCAACCCCAACGCCGATCTCGATGACCGACGCTGGAAGACGATTGCCCAGGTCATTCAGGCCAACGGCGGTGCCGTGGTGGCCGAGCAAGTTACCCCGTTCTTGGGTGACCTCGGCAAAGGCTGGGCCAACGATCTCGAAGACTTTATGGTGCCAGTGCTAAGTCGGTTTAACGGTATGCCCCAGGTCAGCCCCCAGGGCGGCCTCGTCTACCAGTTCCCTGAGCTCCAGGTGACCGCCAAGGCTCGGCGCACCATTACCCCACCCCGCTTCCTGCGGGAGCTGCCCCGACGGTTTAGCCAGGCTACCTCCGGGCAGATTATGATCGCCATTGGCCTAGGTAGCGCCAACCTGATCGGAGCGCTGGTGCTGGGCAATATGCTGCAAGACCAGGCCCTGGTGGCCCAACTGGGAGGCATTGTCGCCCTAGCCAATTCCCTCTATTGGTTACTTCTCGGTTACGGGTCGGCCTTTTTGGGCATTCCCCTCGGGCGCTATTTCTGGGTGCAGCGGCAAAACCACCGGATCGAAACCCGCAACCTGGAGCGCGAGCAGCGCGCCGCCGCCCTCAACCAGCTCACCCCCGAGCGGCAGGAAAAGCTAGCCTTTGCCCAGACCCTCACCGCCCAGACCGTCCTGGGTACCGACGACCTGGCCTACACCACCGAAGTCGATTTGACCGAGCAAGAAGCCGCCCAAAAAGACAAAATCGACGCCGAGTGGCAGCGCCTCCTCGATCAGCGAGAAGGGAAGTGATGCTTGTGAATTTTGAATTTCCAGTTCCCCCATCCCCCTGAAACTTGGGCAACGGCACCGCTCCAGGGCGCGATCGCCTCTGGTTCATCCAGCTCTGCCAGGTTTCAGGCGCCAGCTGGGTCGATAGGGTCGCCAGGTCGGTGCCAGGGGCGGGCAAAATCACCTCAAAGCTGAGCGCCCCAGTCCCGTAGGGCAAACTCACGGATTGAAACTGGTCGGTCTCTAGATACAAAGGGAATTGGCGATCTCCAGGGCCACCGCTGGGTCTAAAGGTAGGGGCTCTGGGCCTGCACCCGTTGCCAACTATTCTCCCCGCCGAAGAAGTTGCCCAGGTGTGAGATGGGCTACTGCTAATTAAATAACAATCAGTTATCATAGCAGCAGATCTGGAAGTCTAAAACGTTTAGTACGTGATTTTAGCCCGCCTAACCTAAGGCTTCAGCATTCCACCTATCGACATTTTGGTTCGGAGAGACTCGTGACTATCTACATTGGTAATTTGTCCTTTCAGGCATCTGAAGACGATATTAAAAGTGTTTTCGCCGAGTACGGTGAGGTTACTCGCATCAGCCTACCCATCGATCGGGAAACAGGCCGCAAGCGCGGCTTTGCCTTTGTCGATATGGCCGATGCCGCCAAAGAGGACCAGGCCATTACCGAACTAGATGGGGCCGAGTGGCTGGGTCGCGAACTCCGAGTTAACAAAGCTCGCCCCCGCACCGAAGACGGTGGTGGGAACGGCGGCAACGGCGGCAATGGCGGCAACGGCACTCGACCGACCCGCAGCAACCGATTTTCCCACAATCCTCTCTAAGAGGGTGTTTGAAAAGGGTTGTCCCAGGTCTGATTTGCCACCAAGAGACAGCAAAAACACTGATTTTTGAGGACATTAGCCTATGGCCTAGGTCTAACCTGAGACGCTCTTTGACTTTTCAAACACCCTCTTACGCTATGCTTCACAAACCACCATTGGTTGAGGGTAAGTATGGCACGGTGGCGATGGGGGTTCATTCTAGTCGGGCTGCTGCTGGGGCTAGGGGCATTGCTCCTACTGACCGATTCATTGCTGCGCCTCTACACCGCCCTGGCCCTGGTATCGCCCCTCCTAGCTCGGCTAGTGCTAGGGGCCATTGTGCTTGCCGGGCTAGGGGCAACCGGTTTTAGTATCTATCAACTGGGGCCGTTTTTACGTCCCCGACGGCGGCAACGACTTCCCCAAGCCCCTCGCCAGGCCAGAGCCGCCGCCACGGCAAACCTAGAAGCTGTCCACCGCCAGGTCGAACAAATTCAAGACCAGGTGGCCCGTCAGGCCCTTCAACAAAAGGCGCAGGCGCTGCAGTCAGTCCAGGGCAATCGCGACTTTACCATTGCCGTATTTGGCGTCGGGTCTGCCGGCAAAACCGCCCTGATCAATGGACTACTGGGACAACCTGCCGGTGAAGTCGGTGCCGCCATGGGTACCACCCAGAGCCAGCAGAGCTATCCCTGGCAACTGCCCAATGGACCACAGCCAATCCAACTGATCGATACCCCTGGCATTGCCGAAGTCGGGGTAGCCGGTACCGAGCGAGAACAGGCCGCCCGAGTCATCGCCGCCGAGGCAGATTTAGTCCTATTCGTCATCGATGACGACCTGCGCCAGGCAGAATACAGCGTACTGCAGTCCCTCATGGGCATGGGTAAACGGGTACTCGTCGTGCTGAATAAGGCCGACCGCTACCCCCAAGCCGATTTGGATGCCCTGCTGGAGCGCCTGCGATCGCGCGTGGTGCCCCCCCTCAGCCCCAATGACCTGGTAGCCGTAGCCGCCCTACCCCAGCCCTTGCCCCAAGTAGGCGGCGGTTGGCTACAAATGCGGCCCAACCTTCTACCCCTGCAGACCCGTCTGGCCGACCTCCTCCGCCAAGAAGGGGAAAGCATCATGGCCGACAACCTGCTTCTCCAAACCCAGCAGATCGGAGCATCGGCCCGACAGGTCATCGATCACCAGCGTCAAACCCAGGCCGATCTCATCATCGACCGCTACCAGTGGCTAGGGGCTGGTGCGATCGCCATCACCCCCCTACCCGGCCTCGACTTTTTAGCCACCGCCGCCATCAACGCCCAAATGGTCGTCGAGCTTAGCCAAGTCTACGGCTGTGAGGTCAGCCTAGAAGAAGGCAAAGCCCTAGCTCTATCGGTCGCCAAAACCCTGGCCGGTCTAGGCTTAGTCAAAGGAACCGTAGACCTTCTGGCCCTAGGTCTACAAACCAACCTGGCTACAGTCCTAGCCGGGCGCGCCCTCAAAGGAGCCAGCGGGGCCTACCTCACCCGCATCGCCGGCAAAAGTTTTGTAGAATACTTTCGCCAAAACCAAAGCTGGGGCGACGGCGGCATGGGTGCCGTGGTCGAGCAGCAGTTTCGCCTCAACCAGCGTGATGCCGTCATGACAGCCTTCATCAAAGAGGCCATCACCCGAGTCGTGCCGATCATCTCAGAACAACCCTAAGGAGATCCCTAGATAAGCTGTTAGGCATTCAAACCGCACTAGTACAATCGACACAAAAGCCTTGCAGCAAGGGCTTTGCGGAAGTCAGCATGCAATTTAGATGCTCAACAGCTTACCACCCCATAGGGGCGCAAGGATTGCGCCCTTTGCGAAGAAGCAAAGTTCTTTGGCGTTTTCGTTGCCGGAATTGTCCTAAAGTTAAGCCAAAGATCAGCCTTTAATCGGCCCCCAGGGCGTTCCCTTGGTTAACCGACAGCCTGTTCACCCTAAACCAACCCTGAATGTTCAAAATCAGTGCAGTCAATGGCCGACTCTGAAAGCGCAATCCTGGGATGGAGGGGACACTTAAGCCGATAGTCGTTAGTGAAATAGGAACACCCAGCACAGGGAATTTTATGCATTACCGTCGCTCGGGACACCCCATCTCGAACAGCCGTCACCAAGTTCCAAGCAATCAACCCTACCAACCCCCAGGCCAACACAAAACAAACGGGCACAAGCACAAACTGCACCAGTGATCTCAGCCACACCGGCAGGGTAATGAGTTGTAGCGTCATATCGTCCAGAACTAAACCCTATGATCTATAGCTTCAACCATAACTCTAGGCAGAAAGGGCCATTCCACCTAAACGTTATTAAATCTAGACATTCTGCAACAAACCTCTGGTTGCAGTAGATCCCATCACCTCAATCGCTGAGTTAAGAACCTATTCACCACCTAGGGTTGACCACCTTCAGTCGCGATCGCCAACTGCACTCCCGGCAGCGATCGCAGGCGATCCATCACCGCCACCACCCGACCATAATTCACCGACTGGTCAGCCCGAATCACCACAAGACCACCGTCAGTCAGGGTTCCCAAGGTTTGAATCGCCTCTAAAAGCTGCGCTTCATTCACCGATCGATTGCCCACCGATAGTTCACCAGCTGCATTTATCGTCACAACCACCTGGCGCTGAGCCTGGGCTTCAGCCGTTTCTGCCCCCGGCAGCGTCACCGGCAACCCCTCATTGCGAGTTAAAAATAAACTAGAAACAATAAAAAATGCCAACACCGCAAAGACCACATCGATCATCGGCACAATGTTAATTTGCACGGGTAATTCAGGGTCTTCAGGGAGGTGCATAGGGGTAAATAAGATAGTAGGAGAGTTAGAGTTTCAGGTTTGGAATTTTAAGTTCGAGATTTCAGGTTTGAGTTATATTCAATAGTTTTTCAGCCACCGCCCCATCCACCGGCATCACCGATAGCCGATTCCCTCGCCGCACTACCCATAGCTCATCGGGAGTAAACGCCTCCCTCAGGTCATCTAAGGTGATACCAGTCCTAAAGGTTTCGAGGTATCCCACCGTCACCGTATACCAGCGCGGCTTTTCCGTAGACGATTTGGGATCATAATACTTGCTAGCCGAGTCAAACTGGGAAGGATCCACAACATTGGTTTCCACAATCTCCATCAGCCCCACAATCCCCGGTGGCTTAGTATTGGAGTGATAGAAAAAAGCTTTATCCCCCAGGGCCATACTGGTCAAAAAATTACGGGCTTGATAGTTGCGTACCCCATCCCAAATTTCCGTGCGATCGCGCTCCAAGTCCTTAATGCTATACACATCCGGCTCAGATTTCATCAGCCAGTAGGCCATTGCCAATCACCTCTTCCAACTCCAACTCTTCCAACAAAGCAATCTGAAATGCTCCAGCAGCTGTCAGCGTAGCCTGCCGTCCACCAATCAGCTCATCCCTCAGCACCAATGTAATCGCCGATTGAGGATAATCTAACATCCGCTCAGCCCATTCAATAGCCACCACCCCAGGAATTGTTTCCCCTGAATCCCAATAATTTTCTAACTCTAAAGACCCCACCTGAGTTGGATCCAAGCGATATAAGTCCACATGATAAAGAGGAATACGTCCCTCTAAATACTCATTAACCAGGGTAAAGGTAGGACTACTAATTGGCTCAACAATACCGAGACCTGCCCCTAAACCCTGCACCAACGTTGTTTTACCGGCCCCCAAATTTCCTGATAGGAGAAGCAGAGTCCCAGGAAAACAGCACCGTCCTAGCCGATACCCTAGATCATAGGTAGCCTGGGCATCGGGAAGGTTAATCACAACAGAAGTTGGATCCATCGGGCTCAATAGGCATTGACGGTTCGGTGCTACTAGTTTACCTCCATAGAAACAGCCCCCAGGTGTCGGAAGAGACCTGAGGGCTGCAATAAGGCCCTGGCATCGAGCTATTTTGACGAGGGGCAACCCCCTCACTATCTTCGCCGCAGCTGCGTTTCACGTC
>Ga0169931_10014158_pt1 | contig 10823 bp, 10 predicted proteins | sample Kivu_15m_20L_FD_129675 | JGI IMG/M metagenome (GOLD analysis project Ga0169931, IMG submission 129675) | Freshwater microbial communities from Lake Kivu, Western Province, Rwanda to study Microbial Dark Matter (Phase II) - Kivu_15m_20L... | ecosystem: Environmental > Aquatic > Freshwater > Lake... | reverse complement strand
CTCGACGAGGATGCCTGCCGCTTCGAGCGCGTCATTCATTCGGGCTTCGGTGATGGTGCGGAGGAGGTAGTCCATGTTTATGCCGTAAGCACCGCGAGTTCTGCCGCGGTCTTGGTGGTGGGCCAATACTTGATGCCGCGAATAGTCACGCTGGGATAGTTTGCCCCGTAAGTGCTGCTCGGCTGTCGGCCAAGAACAAGCCGAGTTGCAACGTGCATATCTCCCGTACCTGACTTGTTGACGCTGCCTGCGGAGCCGTTCAGATTGACCGCCACGATTGGGTTCACAAGCGTGTTTACGGACGAGGCGTACTTGATGAGCGACCCAAGGACATACGGGCGTGCCACCTCGTTTGCACCTCCGGTGTTCAGGCTTGGGCCACGCGCTGCCGTAAAGTAGTTCAAGGCATTTCCGAATGTTTCGTATGCAGGCTGGTCGATGGCAGTCATAAACCCGATCAGCGTGCTGAACGAAGTCGGCTGCTTGTTGATGATTCCCGACCAGTAAATGGTTCCGTTGGTTGCGCTGTAGTTGAGCGATGCGATGTCGTTCATCACCGCAGAATCCGCATTCCGCGTCACCTGACTGGCGACCGTGGGGATATACGAGGATGCTCCAGAGCTCGCCTCAAGTTGTGCGCCCCACAACTCAATGGCATCACCGCTCGTCACGATGCGGATGCCGACTTGATGGTTTGCAGTGTGCGTAAATGTGTACCGCACCCACGACGAAGTGATCGCCTGCGTGGTGTAGTTCGTGCCGTTGTTCTGCGTGTATTGGATGTCCCCAGTTCCCGTCACGCGACGCAGCCAAACGCTGAACGTGCGTTCTGCACTCGTTCCAATAGCGGCACTGCTGATGATCGTGCCGTTTCCCGCAGATGCGGTGATCCGTAGCGCAGTTGTGCCGCCTTTGGGATCAGTTTTGATGGTGCTGGTGCGCGTAATGTTTGTATCGCCCCAGTTGTTGTTCGTGCCGCCGCTTGTTGCAAACGACTCGCTGAAGTTCAGCAGATTCGTTGCACTCCCCTCGATGAGCAGCCCTCGCGGTGCCAGCGTGGTCGGGTCGTGGTCGAAGCGGGGCTCATTTACACTCGCTGTAGATAACAAAACACCCGTGTTGTAATCATTGAAAGTGACCGTGTCGCCAACAAGAATTGTGACTAAAACCTGCCCATCGCGCGGTGATTTAGCAATATCCCAAATGTTTGGGTCATCCCAATCGCCAACTACTGAACCACCAACAGATTCAATGGTCAGCGTGGGATCAGTCAAGTTCCCAACTGATATGAATGTCGCAGTGGTGGATCGGGAAAACGATATTCGAGAATCAAGAATCCCCTGCGTGAAGTCGAGCGAAAGCGTGGAGCCATCGCCATCTCTCGTAAAGCCCATGAACCGTGCAGCGAGAGATCGAGCGGGGTGTCGAGTGCTTCGTCCGAGAAGGCTACGCATGGATCAAATCGTACACCACATGACGCCAAAATCACCAGCAGCCGCAATCGCTCTGACCTGAATAAGTTGAGCGCCCATCGTGTCAACCACCATTGATGCCGGCGGATTTGTCGAAACGTTGCCGAGACCATAGAGGTTTGGTACGGGAGTGCCGCTTGTGGCCGACGCCGAACCATACGAATAAAAGTCTGTTCCGCCAATCTCAATTAGCACGGTCGTGCCGCTTGTTCGGGCGAAACTGGCGTCGCCGAGAACTGTTGGAATCCAAACTTCCGTTGAGCCGTCCAAATACATGTTCCAGCCGACAACGCGAACGCCGCCAGTCGTGTTTGTGCTTGTTGCAGTAAATGGTTGCACACGAATGAGCGATGGCGATTCGTTGCCGCCTTCGTAGAGAATGCCAGCCGTTGGCTTTGTGCCAAGTACGCCGTAGGCCGTGTACGATGAGCCGTCTCGGTCAAACTGAAGCCATCGCCATCTCGGTTGATGAGTTGAAACGAATGCTCCAACGACAGGCCCAGTCAGATCATTGGCCGTGCCGTCGATCCGCTTAGTAACAAGGTTTGGTTGAATGTTCATGTTGTTTTGTCAAGCTGCGACTCAATCCGTTGGAGTCGTTGGTTGTGAAATTGCACACTTGCGTCTATGCGTTCCATCATTCGTATGAGCTGAATCCAGCATCCAACGACGATGACTAGGGTTGTAATAACTAAACCGAGGAGACCTAGCCAATCACGGAACGACAGGCTGACGATTCGACCAGATTCGGTAGTCATAAGAAAAACAAAGGGGGTGGAGCCGAAGCCCCACCCCCCAATGTTGAGTGGTTGAGTCGAGCGTGAATCAGCTCGCGCTAATGGAGATGCTTCCGCACGCCCACGGGCAGAGCCAATCCAGACCGCACATCAATTGCGCCTTCATGAACTGCGTATTACGCCGTTCGTCGGGGCTGATGTGCGTCTGCATACCCATGGCCTGAACCATGCCGATACCAGGGTGGCCGCTATCGGCCGAGCACAGAGCGACGGCGAGAGGACGCTTGTGGGTCGAACTGCCACTGAAGTTGCCCTGATACTTCGCCGAACTCGCAACGGCCGCATCTTCTGTGCCTGCTGACGGCGACGACAGATTGGACAAAGGCAGGTTGTTGGTCACGATCACGTTGAACCCGTCAAGACGACCGATGACGCGATCATTGACGTCATTGGGCTGGTTCGACAGGTCTCGGTTGTAGGTGCTCGCCATCGTTGGCACGCTGGTCAAGTTGCTGCCATCGAAGTTGGCCTCGAAACGCAGGACCGACTTGATGTGCGGCGTGATGAACAGGTAGCGGCCCTCCGCTGGAATCGAACGCTCCTCAAATGTCTGAGCGAGCGAGTTCAGGTTGGTGCGGAAGTTGTACGCGCCTGCTGGGCTCAAGGGGAACGCCGTTGACAACGTCGCGCTGCCAGTGCGGTTCACGTTCATGCCGCTCTGATACACGTTGGTCAAAGCCGCCTCCGTCGAACCCTTCATCGCCAGAATCGCAATCTTGCGGTCAAGAATGCGTGCGATGTTGCGGCCGAGCTTTGTGGCGAACGGACCGAGCACGTCGTAGTGCAGCAGGTTGAGTTCACGGAACGGCACGTCGATGGCGTTTGCCAGAATCTCATCACAGGTGATGACCTTCTGCGCCGTCTTGATGCGGGTGACGTTCGTACCCTGGCTCGCTTGAACGTTGAGCTGCGTTCCTGGCGTGTGATACGACGCGATTGGATCATCGCCGAGGATTGGCCACTGCGCCGAGATGGCGCCGCTGAGCTGCTTGAGGGAAATGAAGGTGGAGCTGCGGTCGTAGAAAACGCTCGCAAGCTGGAACGACTCCAGCACAGTGCCGGAGAAAATGGTGAGGGCCATATTGTCAGCAGTGGGATGGCTAGAGCCGTTCCACGAAGACAATGACCGTTCAAAATTGACTGATGACATGACAAGTTTCCTTTAGTCGAAATGCGAATGAGTTGAACACGGGCTGCATGGGTATCCGCTCCACAGTCCAGGCCGCTTTCGCGGGTATCTGGTTGGTCACGGGCCATGAAAAAAGGGATCGTTCCAATGGAAGAACGATCCCCAAACAGAAAGGTAGAAAACTCGCGGGGCTCGTGAGAACCACCGCGAGCGCAGGAGAGACTAGCTTGGATCGGTTGTTTGCGCCTTGCGCTTGGGCGCAGCAGATGACTGCGATTGAGCGGCTTCCACCAGCTCTCGCAGTCTTGCGTTTTCTTCGGCAAGAAGCATTGCGTCTTGCGCAATCTCAGCCGATGTCTTTGGCTTCAGGGAACGCTGCGTCCTAGATGTCTCAATGCAGCGGTTGAACGTTTCCTGCCATTCGTCCCCAACGGTCTTGTTCCAAGGCTGCGATGTGGCGATATCCACTAGCTCACAAACCCGCTTTTCAGGAGCGGTCGCCGTGGACTCAATGGAAAATCTGAAACTACTGCCAACCGATTCCATGTAAGCAGTTTGTTCTTCGGAAACCCAAACAAGATTCTGGCTCATTAGTAGCCCTCAATGTAGTTGCGAGGCGTGTTTGCGAGGCGGCGCGAAGTCTCCTCGTCTACATACCCCTGCTTGCGTACTCGCGCCATCGCCTGCACAACTTCATTTATTGAGCTAAAGCCCGCCACGACCGCCGCCGGCACTTGACCAGCCACCAGTGGACGGGCCTTCCCAGCACCAAGCGCTTGCTGGTGCATGAACATGAGTTCTCGCATGGCAGACGCAGCTTGCGCGGCATCGGCAAGACGAGCGTTGAGTCTTTCAACGTCACCCTTCGGCAGTGCTCCCGCTGCCCAATTGAGCACGTTGTCTCTCTGCGTTGCTCCGCCGGCAATGTTCGTGACATCGCTGATTGCGGCTTCAACTTGGTTCTGCGCTAGCCTGATTTTCGCCGCTTCGCCCTGAACAATCCGCTCCGCCATGCCTTTGCCAATGCCAGCCTTTGCGAAAGCCTCGATTGCTGCAATCGGCAATTGCCCCGACTCAAGGTACGCATTTGTCGTTTCCTCGAGATTGATGCCAGTGCGCTGCGTTAGGCTTTCGATGTTCTCAATCGTGCGCTGATGGATCTGCCGCTGCGCTTCCAAATAGGATTTTTCCAAATCCTCAATGTTCTTGTATTTGCCCGCAAGCAACCGTTGGGACGGCATTTCAGTCGTTTGCGACCCAGCAACCTGCGAAGCCTGTGTAGGGGCCGCCGCCTGCGGTGGAGTATTGGGGATCTGAGCCGTCTCAAGAGACGGCGTTGGACTCGCGTTGGGCTCCGCGCTAGGCGACGGCGTTTCTGTTTCCTGCATTCATGCTCTCCTGTGGTGTCAACTCGCTTGTCATAACATCTCCACCCACCTGGATCAGACGCTTTTGTGCCTCCATCTCAATCTGCTGCTGCATAGCAGCGGATGCTTCGGCAGCAACCTGTTCCTGCGTCTTGACCAGTCCAGGCTCGAAGATTCCGCTTTGACGAAGCAAGGTGTCGAACAGAACCCCAAGGTCGATTCGCTGCGCCATTGCGGGCCCGAACTGGCTCATCGTTGCAACAAGCTGCAACAACTTTGCCTTATCGGCCTCTCGGCTCAGGGCGGCGATGCCTGTAACGGCTTCGATATCCATGCTGCCTCGGGGGATCGTTGGGATGATCGCATCTCGTTGCATTTGGTACAGCAAACGCTCAACCAGCGGAACCTGCTGCGCATCTGCAATCGGTGCGTACACCCCGCCGAGTGCGCCTTCGAGCTCGGTAGCAATGCGTTGTATCTGGAATGCGGTCACCCGCTCGCCGCGTGGCGCACTGTCGGCCTCCATAAGCATGGCTACCGCTAGGTCCTTGCGCTTCTCCATCGCAGTCTGGTAGACCACGTTGAAGTCACTTCCCTTGTTGACGCTGAGGAACGCAATGTCCTGCACAGCACCGCCCGCAACACGAGCCTCTATCACTTCGCCGCTTGGCTTCGCAAGGTCCGATGCGCGTACTTGTGAGTTGTAATCAATGCACGGAACGAACTTGCTGCACATGCCGGCGAAGTCGAGCAGTCGTTCGTGCAGCTCATTGAGTGTGCGCACATCTCCTAGATTCGATTCGATGAAGCCCCGACCGTAGTCCTCGCCTGGCGCAAGCTCAAACGGCGTTGCCATGTACGGAGTGACTGGCTCCTCGCTCACACGGACGATTTTCTTGTTGATCTCCTGCTCGACAAGCCACACCCGCGAAAACGGCTGCCACGCGCACCGCGTGAACAAATCCACGCTGCGCTGGTCGTATGGCTTGTCCGCATAGTCGCCCATGTTGATGTCGGCGAGAACCGAGATTTCTTCGGACAGACCAAGCGGATCAACCTTCTCGCACACGATATGGAACATGACGTCCTGCGAGGAATCGCGGCATGTCACATACTGATCTCGGCGGAACACGCGGAGTCTGTAGTCGTCCGTGAACTGCTCGAGCACATCGCCAGTCACAAGAATCTGCGTGATGGCCTGACGCTTGCGAGAGCGAAATCCGCTTCGTCTGCGGTTGCTGTTGCCGCCCATATCAGCGGATTCGATGCGCGCCATCATCAGCAACTCTTGGACTGCAAGGGCGCTCGCATACGACTGAAGTTTCTGCGGATCAACATTCTTGCTGTATCGAATGTGCGATGCAGGCAGCAAGCGGAAGAACGGCGTGCCAGGTGGGTACAGAGCCATCAGCAGCCGACCTTCGAGATTGGCAATGCCGCGCGATGGCAGGCTAGTGAAGGTGTCCTCAAACTTCTGGTCGGGCGTATGTCCCAACTCAGGCAATAACCATGGTCGCGTGAGTGCAGCGCAGTGTCGTGCGCGGTCAAGGATTGTTTGTCGTTTCGCGTCAGCGTTTGCGAAATCGCGTGCAATGTTGCCTTCGCTGTAATTCAACCCATTCCCCCAATACTGATGCCAACGCCAGGTGATCGGGCAGCAAAGCGTGCGCGTCCCCGTGCAACCGGCGTGCCTCCAACACCCGTCGCTACGGCGCCGCGCATTTGGTCTACGTTGTATGAGGCTAGTGCTTGCGTCAGGCGTTGTGCCGTAGCGCGGGACAACTCCTCAGCCCTGCGCCGTGCGGCAACTGCCCGAGCCTGCATCGCCGCGCGCTCTGCGCCAGACAGACTGTTCGTGATCCCAGCATTTGCTTCTCGGTCAAACGCAGCGATTTGAGCACGCAGCGGCGCTAGTTCACTGAATTGACGCGATATCGAGGCAATGTCGCGCGCGTATGTGTTTCTGTTGCCGGTTCTGCGTTGGCTGACAGCACCGAGCAGAAACGGGGTATGACCACGCAAACGGTCAACATCCGCTTGGTTGATATCTGCGTTTAGGTCGTAATCGCCTGCCGTGCGGAATGTCACGCCCCTGATCGTCGTATTGAGGCTGCTGGCAATGGCGTTTCTGCGAGATTTGAGGTCCGTTCTGATGGCGTCGTACCGAGCTTGCAGTGGACTGACCATGCGTTCGCGCCGTGACCGGTCGGCAAGCGTCGCATCGAGTTGATCGGCCTCTCGTACTGCCGCGTCGTATTCTGCCCCAGAACCCATCGACTGTTCTGCGTATCGCCTGCGTTCAGGGTCAGCAATCCGCGCGACATAGGTGCGGTAGGTGTCTGCCGTGATCTTGTCGATATCCCGAAACTGTGGAATCCTAAGAGCCATAGGGAATCCTAAGACCGATGCCTCCAGCTGCCGTATTGAGTTGCGAGATGCTGTCTTCGCCCTGTGGAATAGTAGGCGGTCGAATGGTTAGCTGACTCTGCCCAACGCTTGGCCCATCGGGATCCATTGCGGCAATCTCCTCATCGGTCGGAGTTCCCTCCTGCACGGGATTGTCTTCAATGTATTGCGCCAGATTCGTGTAGTAGAGGGCCTGGTTCTCGTAACTGGTCGCGTCGTTCATGGCCTGCTGATATCCCGCTGGATATGCAGTACGGTAGTACGTTGCCTTTTGACCAAACAGACCACCGAGAAACGAAAAGTGCCTGTCTTGATACGCCTCTTGGTAGGGCTTGTAGCTTGCTCGCAATGACTGCGCTTGCTGCGTCAAACCCTGACTCATGCTGCGATAAAAGGTCGGGGAGAGCAGGTTGTCGAGACTGACATTGTTCAGTCCGAATTGGCTCATAGTTGACCTTCTTTCTTTGCGAGATTGATAAGCGCGTCAACAATACTGCGCTGTCCAGCGGAGTAGTTGATGGCCTGCACATCGCCCGTGGTAATCGGTGTTGTGATCGTAACTCGTGGCACTGCACGGTCAAGATCGTTGATGAGATCGAGCACGGTTGCGGGGAGCCGTTCTGGATAACCATGTTGACGAATAACCCCTGCTGTGTTCATCACATACTATGAGAAAAAGTAGGGGCTTCGCGCTACGTCGGCGATATTCAAAGTGCCTTGCTCTGGCAAATCTGCGAGCTTGATGTCGTACAATGACTCCCACTGCGATTTCAGTCGAGCCGGCAAATCGACTGAGTGCAGGGCAATAAACTCTGCTCTCAGTACCGCAGCAAGGTCATCTGCGTGCGCTACATGTGACCAGAACGAATCATGGACTGCTGCAAAATCTAAACCCCTGCGCGCCATTGCGTTTGCCGTCATCAGCATGTGGCTTGCGTCAATGGAATGCACGAAGTTTGGCGCGATGCCGTTCGTGTTCCAGGACAACTGCTGCGGCGAATCCTCCATCGGACTAGCCAAGGCAATCTCGTAGAAGCCGCTATTGACGCCGACCTGATATGTTCGCGTGTTCCAGTACGGTTGCAAGACGGGAAATCCCAGTGGACTCGTCCATCGAATGGGCCTATTGCGGTCAGCCTTTAGGATCGCGCCGCACGATTCTCGCAGCCATCGCATCATGCCGCTCGCCCCACACAGCGCCTCGCCAATGGACTCCATGACGATCTTGGACAGCCAGTGCGACAGCGGACCAATCTCACGCTTGTCGATACCGCGCTCGAGCAGCCGTGGCTCTAGTTGCGACCGCACGCCGCTGCGAGTCACCCCATACACGGATGTCATGACGGGCTGCTTGACCATCTTGCGATCAATAAACGGCGCAACGACCTTGGCTTGCGCAACCCCTTGATCCGCTAGTCTCTGCACTGCGGCCGCGCATACTGCCGCGACTGACGCATAAACATCCTGCGGCCTTTCGCTTGGCGTAAGATTCACGCTACGGCCACCTGCGTGGTCTCGCCCCATCGCCGCATACTGCTGCAAGCCATTGCACGAGCCGTCTTGGTGTATGGGCAAACGAGCAGCTGCGGCTTCGCTGCACAACGCCCTGCACGCTGCCAGGAATTGAAACGGCGCTTCCGCTTGCATCCAACCATCGTGCCGCAGGGGGTCCGATTGCGCTTGCTCTATGTCCCGCGCTTGTTTGTCCACCCACGCAACGCGATCATCGAACGGCAGTTTGTCGATGGCGTTCCCCCAACAGTTTGCCGCATGTATCTTGAGCCAGCGAGTGTTCGTCACTGGAACGGCGGCGGCAAACCGTAGCATGGCCCGTCTTGGGTCCTCACCAGTGTGATTGAGGTGGAGCGGTACGGGGTATGTTCTCGAACGGAAATCGAGTTGATGCGGGAACCATATTGCTCGCGCGTCCTCGAGCGAGTCTGCGGTCGAGAGCGCCAGCAATAAATCCTGCCTCGACGAGAACGCTTTTGCGTTCGATTCGTGTATTTGCGCTGCCGAGCGACGCCACAACTTGAGTTCATCCAAGCCCGTTGGCTTCGGCGGCAGCATCAGCGGGTTCGCAGTCGGTATTCCCGCAACGCCGCCACCCTGCGCCAATATATCGCTCACCGTGTTCTTGATGAACGGATCGACTTGCCACGCCGTAGCCGACAGACTATTGACTGCGCTAAAGACTTCTGGCATCCGCGCCGTCTTGAGTCGGGACCTGAGCGCATTGGTTGGCTTGACAACGAACGGAGTCCGCAGCCGATAATGTCCTCCCTCGATCAGTTCGCCCGTCTCCGATTGACTCCATGGCAACGGCGGCACGACCATGGGCCCGAACCGAGGACGCATGCCGGCTCGAATGATCTGAGCGTGCGACATCATCAGTTGCACGGCTGGGCGCAACGAAATCCAGTTTTGTGGTCGGTTGCGAAAGACATGACGATTGACCGCAAGCGCCGCGTGCGGGTTCCCGTCATCGTCGGCGATCAGCGCCACTCCAACGAGTTTCCAAACAAGCGCCAGGCCGAGAGTTCCAAGAGCCTTACGGTTGAACACATGATCGTCCAGGTTGTTCTTTGCCCAACGATTGATGAGCTGCGGCGTGCGCTTTGCGTGCCGCCGAATCTCGTTCATCAGATCCGTCATATCGGCCTTGCGCTCACGACCGATACGGGCGTGAATGTCAGCGACCGCGCTCGAGCCAACCGCGTATGCAGCCTTCACTAGCGTGCAACCTTTGGGCGACATCATCACATGGCTAATGGTTTCGTGCAGCGTGATCGCAGTCAGCGCGCGAAGATTGCTCGCTTGCAGGATTGGTCCATAGAGATTGCGGTTTGTTCCTGCTTCACCGATAGCAATTGATGTTCGCAGTGCGCGTATCTCACTGTGCAGGTCATGGAACCACGCGCCGCACAACCGTTCCGCTGGACGCAGACTCGCGCCGTCGCCGCGTTGGATTGCAGCCTCGCTCATGGCTTCATATCGAGCTGCGCCATCCTCTGCCGCTTTGCGCTCAATCTCAAGCTCTTGCGCCATCATCGTTTCTGCCAACAGTGGCACATACAGGTTTGGTTTCATTTTGACTCGTATCGTACGATCCGTTCGCCGATCCACTCCATGCAGTTGACCGCCATGCTGTTCCCGAGTGCCTTGTACCTCGGTCCGTCTGGGCATTCGTCGGCGGTCTTCTTGCGCCACGGGATCAGCGTGTAGTCATCGGGGAAGCCTTGCAGTCGCTCGCACTCTCGCGGCGTGAGTCGGCGCACGGTCATCGCCTGCGCCACCATATTTTGCCCACGATCCGCACAGGGACTACTGTCATACCGTGCGGTCAAACTGCCTGCTACAACTCCATGCTGCGTGAACGCCACCGCATGGACGCACGCGCTCGTCACAGTGTGCGATGGGTCGCCCGTATCGCCAACGCCCATGCCCTGTCGATTCATCTCATCGTGCTTGTCCGCGTCCCGCATGGCGTTGCGTCCGTCGATTGGGAACACCACCGCTTGCGCCCCAGTCTGGTCGAGCGTGTACGCGGGATCGCCCTGTTGCCCGATGCCGATGCCGTTCTGCGCCTTCTCCATCTCGCGTCCATCTTGGATCGGGACGGGCTGAACAACGCACTTGCCTTGATTCACAT
>Ga0169931_10014157_pt1 | contig 10824 bp, 1 predicted proteins | sample Kivu_15m_20L_FD_129675 | JGI IMG/M metagenome (GOLD analysis project Ga0169931, IMG submission 129675) | Freshwater microbial communities from Lake Kivu, Western Province, Rwanda to study Microbial Dark Matter (Phase II) - Kivu_15m_20L... | ecosystem: Environmental > Aquatic > Freshwater > Lake ... | reverse complement strand
TCTTGGTTTTTCTGCGGTTATCAAGAATAACTTGATTGGATCCTCAGGCTCATTGGTTGGTACAGGATTGATTGCAGCTAATATCACGCTTGTTGATACGGTAGGCAACATAGGAGGTAATCCTTTATTTGTTGATACTACACAGAGTAATTATAGAGTTCAAGCATCTAGTTCCGTAATCGGAAATGGAACAACCACTACATACTTACCTTCAAAAGATATTGCAGGTAATGCTCGAATATTCTCTGGTAGAACAAAACCTGATCTTGGTGCATTTGAAAGTTCATTTATCTTTTCGGCTCCTAATTTCTTGCGTACTGAGCCGGAAAACCGTAGGGTAGGACTCTTCTGGTCACAGAACCTGCCGGCTGGAATTTCGGGTTATCGCATATTCCGTAGCAACCAACCCATTTCTGATACTTCTACTATGGCCTCGCTTGCAACTGTTTTGAATTCTGCAACAGTTAGCTACATTGATTCTGTCGGAATCACTAATAGAGATACTTTCTACTATCGTCTTAAATCTGTTGACACATCAGTTACACCTAGATTATCTCCTTTCAGCAGGCAATTGATGGCTATTCCTGATTCGGTACCTCCTGTTAGTAATCTAGTAGTCAAAAACGGGCCAAAGCGCGCACGATTAACTTGGCAAAGTCAGGCCACTACGTATGATATCTATCGAAGTACTGACTCTACTAATAAGGTAATTTATATTCAAAATATTACCGATACATCTTATGTTGATACGACATTAGCGCGGAATACCCGTTACTACTACTGGGTGCGTGCTCGTAATGTCAATGGGGCACTCAGTGATTATTCTAATAGAGTAGATCTTGTTCCTACTAATATATGGTATGTGAAGGCAAGTACAGGTAGCAATACGTTGAATATTGGCGCTCCGGACATTCCATTATTAACTGTCTCGTTTTCTATTGCTCAAACTATTACGGGAGATACCGTACTTATGCTTCCAGGAGTTTATAACGAGCGAGTAACCGTTAATAAACAAATTACACTTGCATCTAGGTTTATACTAGACAATTCCGACACTGCGGCTAAGTCCAACACCATTATCGATGGACAACAAATGGGCATAGTGGTAAGAGCCGAGAATCTAAATTCAAAGTATATTGGATTTACGATCAGAAATGGTTTTAGCAATTTGGGTGCCGGATTATTCAATACACAGGGTGTAGTAGAAATGCGACATATGCGTGTTACAGATTGTAGGGCCACTGGCGATATTGATGGTGGAGGGGCTTACATTACTGGTAAAGCGTTAATATATGATTGTGAGTTTTTGCGTAATACCGGTCGTAAAGGCGGTGCCCTGGTATTAAATGGAATTACTAACGATACTGTAAAAGTTTTCCGTACAATATTTAAATATAACCAAGGAAATGAAAATGGATCCGCTGTCATGGTATTAGGGGCTAACAACTCATCTATTCTTATCAACAACTGTATTTTTGCCAAGAACACAGGTGCTAATCCGATACATAGCCAAGGTTCTAGCACTACGACTACTTTTATCAATCATTCTAACTTTTTCAATAACAATGCTCCTGCTATCTACATGGCAAGCGGAAATGTTGTTGTGAGAAATTCAATTTTGAGGGGTAATGCAAGTACGGAGGTCTCTTCAACCATTGGGCCAAACACCGGTCCAGTTACGATTACCTATTCGAACGTAAAAGGAGGGTATACGGGAGCGGGCAATGTTAATGTAGACCCATTATTTGCTGATACTAATTATATCAGGCTCTTTAATAACTCACTTTGTATTGGTGCGGGTGATTCAACCTTGAGAGTTGTTGATGATTACTATCGATCCTCACGCCCACTGCCAGCAGGATCTAAGCCTGACATTGGGGCCTATGAGTCGTTAGGAAAATTTCCCTCACCATCGCTAACCAGCGTTGAGCCAGGGAATAAAAAAGTGACCGTATTTTGGAATCAATCCCCACCAGATGGCATTGTGGGCTATAAGCTCTACCGCAGCCAGTCTTCGATCAACGATACAGCCACTTTGCAGCCATTGATTGTTATTAGTGGGGTACTACAAAATAGGTATATCGATACTACAGCACTTGTCAACGGCACTACTTATTTCTATAGGATCCGTTCGTTTGATGTTGATTCTGTTCAGTCGGGGTATAGTAATGAACTTTCTGCTCGCCCAGACTCTGTAGGAGTGCCAACCGGTCTTGCCATCAGTAATAGCCCCGCCACTGCTCGTGTTACTTGGAATACTGTTAGCGGAACGGGGACCCGCTATAGGTTATACAGAGGCACGGACTCTACCGCCAGTTCTTCGCTTGTGGATACGTTAGTCGCTCTTTCTTTTATTGATACGACTATAGCCAGAAACACAATTTATTTTTATTCAATTCGGGCTATTAATAGCACAGGTGCTATTAGCGAATACTCACCTTATGTTCAGTTGACTCCTACAAGGCGTTGGTATGTAGACTCTACACTTGGTAATAATACAAATGGTATTGGTTCACAAAACGCACCTTACAAAACTATCAATAGAGCCGTTCAGCGCACGATTACACTTGATAGTATTATGATTGGTAATGGAACCTATACTGAAAATATTAGTTACAGCAACAAGCAACTGAGTTTTATTGGTATAAATGGCGCCAATCGTGTAATTCTTAAACCACAGCTCCATCAGCAAATTGTTGCGATCACCAATCAAGGGGGTTATAGCCTATTCAAAGGCCTTACATTTACGGGAGGCTATTCTTCAATTGCTGGTTCTGCTATTTACACGCAGCTATCAAATCCAGTCATTGAGAATTGTATATTTAGAAATAACCAGGGGGCTATCCTACAATTGAACAAGAATAATTTTATTATTCGCAATTGTCTTGTATATAATAATAATGCTAATATTTTTATTGATCTATCGAATCAAGTAGATTCTATTCCTTATATCTATAATTTGACGTATATCAATAATCAGATTAACTGGTTGTATAATACGGGCCTCACCTCTTTTCCACCTGCATTTAAGAATTGTATTATATGGGGCTCCAACCCTATAAACTATGGGGGTGGTATGACAGTAGAAAACAGTATTTATAAAGGCGGTTTTCCTCTCTTCAATACAAACCTTGATGTGAGTCCTGAATTTGTTGACAGTGCCAATGCCGATTTTAGATTAAAGAACTACTCACCCGCTATTGGTTTAGGAGCATCTGATGTAGTGCTTAGTAGAGATTATGCCGATAGTATCCGCCCAAATCCTTCTGGCTCAAAACCAGATGCAGGCGCATTTGAGAGTATTTACGACCATCCGGCCCCTTTTATAAATGCTGATAGTTCTCGAAATGGGTTTATTTTATTAAAGTGGGTTCAATCCGCTTTTAACGGCGTTTCAAAATTTAAGGTTTACAAGGGTACTAGCCAGTCTAGTATGAACTCGTATGATAGTACTGGTCTTTTAAATAATTATACAGATTCTGCTAATGCGCTAATGAATACCGTACTCTTTTATGGCCTAACCTCTACGGGAAATAATATTCAAGAAAGTGGTATTAGTAATGTAATCAGAACAATTGCCTTTGCGCCTCCAGGTCTCGTGCTACCTGCCGATCAATTAACTGATGCTGATACCACTATTACCTTCAGGTGGAATACTATTCCAAATGCACAGCAGTATAAATTGCAGTTGTCGGTTGATAGTTTATTTGTAAATAATGTTTCAGAATTTAGCACTGTCGACACCTTCATGACGCGTTCTGGCTTATTGGGCAATACATTTTATTATTGGAGAGTTCGATCTCAAGATTCAGTTCATTTCAGTAAGTGGTCTCCAAGTCGTAAGTTTTTAACATTTGTTCTTCCACCTAAGTTGGTCAGAGTAGCACCTGCTAACAAGCGCGATACACTCACATGGACCAATCCTAACGGTTTTAATATAGCTCGTTTTAAGATTTATCGAGATACATTACCTAACGCATCAGTTCTTATTGACTCTGTTTCTGGTAGTCAGTTACAATACATTGATACAAGTGGGTTACAGCTAAATCGACGTTATTATTATCGAATTAAAGCCGTTAACTCACAACAAATTCATAGCAATTTCAGTAATGAAATTTCAGCGGTTCCATTCAATAAAGCGCCCGAGAATGTAGTATTGCCAAATAAGAATTTTCAAAATGTGGGTGAATTTAACTTCGTCCGCTGTGTATATAGTGCTTCGGGAAGCTTTGATCCGGATGGTGCTATTGTCTCATACAAGTGGTATGTTAATGACAGTTTAGTCAATGCTGCTGATTCTATTTTGATATATTACTACGGTCGCGGTACAAATAAGCTTCGCTTGATTACTGAGGATAATGATGGTGCGAAAGATACCGCTGATGCAACGATTGTATTACGGACGTTTACTAAACAGTTCTCTGGTGGGATATTAGGTGGAATTACCGCTGTGAGTCCTAATATTATTTATACAGCTGATTCTACTTTTAATCCAGCTACGGGAGCACAAATTTTGCGTCTTGATCGCTTGGGTAACACTGTTTATCCGCTTATCGTTAGTCAGAAAATTTTTACCACACCCTCAGTAGCTTCAGATTCCTCAGTGTTTATTACTTCTGGTAGTAATCTAAATGGATTTAATAAAGTTGGTGTATCACTATGGCCTACGATTCCTTTGGGTGGCTTATCGCTGGTTACTCCTACTGTCGATTCTATGTATAAGAGAATCTATGTAGGTGTCTCTAACCGAAATTTTCAGGCTATCAATTACTTAACTGGTGCCGTTGTATGGAGTTTTTTGTGTGATGCCCCAATCAATGTTTCTGCGGTAATCACAGGTAATCGCAGACTTGTATTTGTTAGTGAAAGTGGGCGTCTCTATGGGTTTAATATTGTTTCCGATTCAGCACAAACTGTACCTAAGTGGGATTTTAATTTAGGCGAGATAGTAACTAAAACAGGGGCTGTTGATTTAAACAATGATTTATATTTTGGTACCACTTCGGGCAAAATACTTAAGATAAGACTCAATGCCGGTGGTTCTGTTACTCAGCTTTGGTCTACTAACGTAGGAAGTGCAGTTGAATCTTCTCCTGTACTTGATGCTAGCGGGTTTGTATACGTTGGCACTAACCAGGGGATATTCTACAAACTGAATCCCACCACAGGGCAAGTAATTTGGACAAGACAGTCGCAAGGTGCTATTAAAGCTACCCCGGCCGTTACTGATTATGGAACGATTGTATTTGCAACAACTCAAGGTGATATAGTTGCTGTAGATACCTTGAATAGATTAAAGTGGAGTCATAAAGAGCCAAATCCAATTACAGCCAACCTTCTCTATATCGATAATGTAGTTTATGTGGGAAGTCAAACAGGAAGCTTTATTGGTTTGTATGATAATCCGAATACCAATACTGTTAATACTTCACTTTCCTATAGTATACCTGTGCGACTTGGTGGCAAAGCTCGTACTTCACTTTGTGCCGAGGAAGAGGATCGTTTGGTGAATATTATAGACATGTCTGACTTGATAGTGGAACGTCCAGAATTGCCATTCAATGTAATTGACCCGATCCCTCCAATTTGGGGTACATTCCAGGGGAATTATAGAAGAACGGGGTCAAGGAGTTTAGATTGTCCAGAAACACCAAGTATTAATATCTCAGGTACAAGGACTATTTGTCACGGAGAGTCGGTTGAACTGACCACTACTAGTGCGGTTAATTCTTTTTGGGAGATTAATGGAGCCATTACGACCAACAACAGCACAACACTTATCGCTCGAGAGGCTGGGACCTATCGTCGTGCCAACTTAAATGATAATGGGTGTAAAGTTTATTCTGGATCTGTGGTTATTAATGTAAACCCCCTCCCTGCAATACCTCAAATTACAGCCGGTGGTACACTTACAATCTGCGAAGGTGAAACGGTACAACTAGCTTCTTCATCTTCTAGCAATAATGCTTGGTTTAGAGTCAATTCCTCTCAAGTATTGGGGGCCTTACAAAGTTTTACTACAAGTACTACTGGACAATATTTTGTTCGTGTAGTTAATTCAAGCGGTTGCTACTCTTACTCAGACACATTAAATGTAGTTGTTAATTCAAAACCTGCCATACCGGTTGTAAGTCCTTCAGCGCTTAGTTTTTGTGTTGGAGATAGCGTTACACTTTCTACTAATTCAGTACTAAATAAGCAATGGTTAAATGGCGGCACAGCTATTGCAAATGCAACAGGGAACACCTATGTGGTGCGCAATGCAGGATTCTATAGTCTGCGTGTAGTCAATTCCAGCGGCTGTTTTAATACTTCCTCATCCGTTGAAATTGCTGTAAATGCTGCTCCTAATGTTACAGTTTCTGCTTCACCTGCAAATGCAACTGTATGTTCAGGTAATCCAATTACGTTTACTGCTTCTGGTGCTAGTACGTATTCTTGGTCTGGAGGTGTTACAAATGGTATATCCTTTACACCAACACAATCTGGAAACTATATTGTTACAGGTACTGACGCTAACGGATGTAGAACACAGGTAACCAAATCAGTGGTTGTAAATCCCTTACCAAACATATCTATAGGAGCTATTCCTGCAAGTGGTGCAGTCTGTGAGGGTGGAACAATGTTATTGATTGCTTCTGGTGCTAGTACGTATGCTTGGTCTGGAGGTATTACCAATGGTGTATCTTTCACGCCTGCGCAATCAGGTAGTTATACTGTTACAGGTACAGATGCAAATGGTTGTGTAAACTCTGCAGTTCGCTCTGTGGTTGTAAATGCTTTACCTTCTATTTCTGTTAACACAGTACCATCTACTGGTATAGTTTGTGCTGGTAGTCCAATAACGATTACTGCTTCTGGTGCTAGTACGTATGCTTGGTCTGGCGGTATTACCAATGGAACAGCATTTAATCCTACGCAGTCCGGAACATACGTAGTGATTGGCACTGACATTAATGGCTGTAGTAGCCAGGCGGAGAGGACAATAAATGTTAATCCATTACCAGTAATCACAATTCAGTCAGATCCCATATCTGGGTCAATATGTGCTGGTGCTCAAATGACACTGATTGCCTCAGGTGCTACTACATACTCTTGGTCTGGAGGTGTTACCAATGGTGTATCCTTCACGCCTGCGCAATCTGGTACTTATGTTGTTACGGGTACTGATGGAAATAATTGTAGAAATACAGCTAGTGCTACAGTTACAGTACTTAGTCTTCCTGTTGTTCAAATCTCTAATCCGGCAAATGACTATATCTGTGATGGTTCAAGTACAGTGCTAAATGCACTTGGAAATGGGGCTACTTATCAGTGGTATATTAACAACGCTGAAATGCCTGGTCAAAATTCATCCTCAATTAATGCAGTCGTAGATGGCTCTTACACTGTTGTAACAAGAAGTACTCAGGGTTGTAGAAGCTTACCTAGTACGCCAGTTGTTTTACAATTATATCGCACTCCTCAAGTATCTTTTAATTATGATACATATTGTGTAGATGTACCGCTGCAGTTTAATAATTTGTCAAGCATATCTAACAGTGGACCAGTGCAGTGGGAGTGGAATTTTGGTAATGGAGGTACTTCAACTTCTATTTCTCCCACATATACATATGTAGTCCCTGGCCCTTATATGGTATCACTAAAAGTTACGCCAACCCGATGTCCTTCATTATCACGTACGGAGTTACGTAATATTACTATTGATAAACCACAGACTAGTATTCGGTATCCGGCCATAAAGGCAATACAAAATACGCCCACAAGTTTAACATCACGCAATATTGGAACAACATATCAATGGCTGCCAAGCTCCGGGTTGAATTCGTCAGTTGTCTCAAATCCTACATTTAATAGTAGTAATCCTCAGGAATATTTAATTCGTATACGCTCAAGCTCCGGGTGTTTGACAACAGATACTTTGAGTGTATTTGTATTTAAGGAAAGTGGAATTTATGTGCCTAAAGCATTTAGTCCTAATGGTGATGGTCAAAATGAACGGTTATATCCTGAGCTTGTAAATTTTGCTTCATTACAGTATTTCAGAGTTTATAATCGTTGGGGCCAACTTGTGTTTGAGACTAGGGCAATGAATTCACAAGGTTGGGATGGCGTATTTAATGGCGTCAAGCAACCTATGGATACTTATACATGGTTTGCTGCTGGTGCTGATAAAAACGGCAGACTTATTACAGCCAATGGTCAAACCCTTTTAATTCGATAATTATGAGATTACTTATATTTTTCCTTATTTTTTCAGTCTTCAATTATGGAGTTATAAAGGCTCAAGATCCAGTTTTAAGTCAGTATTTTAATGCTCCATTAATGAATAATCCCGCATTAGCTTCTTATGGTAATAATTCCATGCACGTATACTCAAATTACCGTCAGCAGTGGATAGGTCCAGGATCTTCATACAATACTATGTTGACGTCAATTACTGGTAAAATTTTAAAGAAGTATTTATCAGACAAGGATGCTCTTGGAGTAGGCGGAATGGTTATGTCTGATATATCACTAGGAGGGGCCTTCAAGTCTACATACGCATTAGCAAGTATGTCCTATTTACTTTCATTGGATCAAGAGGGGGCATCTAAAGTGGGTATTGGCTTAGCTGGAGTATACGGCAGTCGAAGAGTGGATTTTTCAACTTTGACATTTAGTTCTCAATTCAGCAGCCATGGTTTTAATACAACTCTTCCTACCGGCGAATCTGCTTTAGCTGCAATGAATGATTATTTTTCTTTAGGCGCTGGAATGGTATTTGTGCACAAAAAGAAAAAAGCTAAAATGATTTTAGGGGCGGCGGGTTATCATTTTAATACGCCTCGGCAAACCAATGTTTTAGACGTATATGAACAACTTCCTACTCGATATGTAGTACATGGGGGTATTGATTTTTTACTAACATCACGGTTTTCATTTGAATTAAATTCCAACTTCCAGTCACAGGCTTCTACCAATTATTTTATGAGTGGAGTCCTTGGAAAGTTTTATCCAAAACAGTCCGAAATTGATGCAACTAACTTAGCAGTAGGGATATTTTATCGTAATACAAAAACTTTAGTTCCTTATGTCGGTATTACGCATAAATCATTCCAGTTGGGTTTGACTTATGATGTTAATATGGCAAGCACGGGGGCATTTTCTAATGCTATGAAATCTTGGGAGCTCGGGATGTCGTTTGGAATTAAATAGTATGTTTAGTTGAATATTTAATCGCTGAGATGATTCCTCTAAGGTGGATTGAACTATTTCTCTGACTATAGTTTGATTATCCCCGAATCGAACCCTTGAGGTTAAGCTGCTGATTTTTAGAGGGTACAATCTGAGCAGGTTGAAAATGTCGCCAATAAGGTGCATTTTTATGCTTTTAAGTGGTGCGAGATCGAACTTTCCCCCACTATGTTTTGAATATCAATCAATTACATATTAAAAAAGAACTACTGTCGCCAAATTGTCGCTGGGGTGAAGTTAATGTAAATAATTGAGGAATCGATTTTAATGCACATTAATGCTTTTGATTTTTCCTCCAGTAAAATTCACTTTTTAAAGTAATTTTAATTCCATCACCTAATCCTAACTGCTATGAGAAAGAAGCATCTCTTGCTTGTTCCTATATTTTTCACTTTATGTGCAACAGCACAAATTCCAGTTAAAGAGTACTTGCCAAATATTATTAAACTGGATACTCAGTTTCATCGCCAGGCTCGGGATACTGGATTTTCTTTATTTTTTAACAGATGGATTCAAGAGGCTGATATGAATAATGATGGCAAACTTGATTTAATTATTCAGCCCTATGATCACCCTACAAGAAGAGATGGGGTTGTTTCAATCTTTTATAATCACAGTTCATCTAATATCCCAGTTTTTAAAAATAATTCACGCAATAACTTTTATACCTTAGGTGATGTTTCCCAATTTTCAGTAGGAGATATAAATGGCGATGGAAAGAAAGACATCTTAACTCCAACACAGAATTATCATGGAACACCTGAAAATATGCCTATGCATTTATACCCTAATGGGTGTTGTCATACTCCAGATAAATTTTGGCTACAACGTGATACAGGTTTTCAACGATTAGTGGTTCTTGATAATTCAAATGAACAAGGACACTTGATTAAAATGGCCGATGGAACACATCAGATTTTATATAGGCTAAGCCTTAGCTCACAGCCACCCTATTATGCAAACTTGTTAAAAAAATATTCCTTTAATAGCGATACTTCAGCAATTATTCCACAAGCATCATATACTTGGGCAAATACTGATTTTTTACGAATAGCAGCTATTCGGGATATTAGCTCCGAAGATTCAGTTTATAATTATTTTTCATTTGAGAAAAAGTTGAATCCTAATAATTTCGAAACCGACTCAATATTTATTGTCTCAGTACTCAAAAGTAGTTCGCTAAATACCTATAATCCAGTAGACACTCTGGCTGCAATCAAGTGTTTTCCCGATACCTATAATGGGTATTTAAATAAATATCACCCTGTTGATGATTGGGGAATATTTGTTGCTGATTTAAATCAAGACGGCATAAAAGAAATTATCACTCAAGAACATAGTAGCTATTCTGGTCCCTTAGTTATTGGATCTTCTCCCCCCCACACAAGGTTGCAGATCTACAATAAAACAGGGAACGTTACCTCTTCTTGGATTGATTCAGATGTTGTGTATGACCCGCAGCAGATTTCTCATGGTAATGGAATTTCTGTTGTTGACATAAATGGTGATGGATTACTTGATTTGTTAACTTATACCGGCTGGGGCTGGTGGCCATATAGCGCCCCTGAATATATTTCGCTTGAACCT
>Ga0169931_10014156_pt1 | contig 10824 bp, 7 predicted proteins | sample Kivu_15m_20L_FD_129675 | JGI IMG/M metagenome (GOLD analysis project Ga0169931, IMG submission 129675) | Freshwater microbial communities from Lake Kivu, Western Province, Rwanda to study Microbial Dark Matter (Phase II) - Kivu_15m_20L... | ecosystem: Environmental > Aquatic > Freshwater > Lake ... | reverse complement strand
TGAAAACTTGACTGTTATATCTGAACGACAGCCACTATTTATTATGAAGCTTGTTTCCTATAACCAAATCGACTCCATATTTAGACAATGCGTGTTGCATTCGCTCCTAAAGCTTTTCCTAATCAGTTTCAAGTTTAAAGGATACGCATAAATGATTTTTTTATGATATTTTTCCCAGTATTTTGGCAACTCCAACAAATTAAAGCGAGAGCTATTCGCTTGTGTGTATCTTGTGTTAAGCCACTTTTTTAGGTATGAAGTCTGAAACCGCAGCACAAAGTATCAAAATCGCTTGAGATGGCAGCTATCTCTTGATTGCCATAATTCCATTCAGATAGAAATAAACTGTCTTGAAAGGTAGCAAAAGAATATTTTCTTTGTATTTTTCTAGAGCTAATTTGATTTACTAAAATTTCTGCTTACCATCTTAGCTTAGAAGTAAATTGCTAAGATTTTGTCCTTGAGTGAAAGGCAAATGGGAGGTATCTCTATAGAAAAAGATCAACGGATAACCTTTTTTTAGAATCTACTATGCTAGAAGAGATCCTCTAAGTCCTGTTGAAAAATTTTAAAGAAATCTGACTGCATGTTTTTATAGAGGAACGGATGTACCGCCTGATGTAAGAGTAACTATAGTTTGCTTAGAATGTCGCAGGACAAACTATTTGATTTTGGATGCTATGCCTGACAGTTATACATGCTCCTGTGCAGTCATATGTTAAGAGTACATGTGTTCTTGTGCTTCCATATTGTTTAATGTTGCAATATCAATGACGTAACAGTCATTTGCTATTATAATGTCATTTTTCTGAAGAATTCTGACAATAATAGAATTAATGCATATGTTTTGTGAAACATTAGAAAAATTCAATCATAATTTGATAGCTAGCATATATTAACAAAAAATATAAGATAAAGATATTAGGCTATATATTTAACTAAATTATATGTCACCAACGAGATAGCTTTTAGAGAGCTGTAATTTTTATACAAAGTTAGATTCCTGCCTATGGTTGATGATGAATATATTAAGTATATGCGTTGTATTGCTGAGTATCAGGCAATTCTTGATAGTTCTGTCTTGAGTCTTTCAATTCTTGAGCGCAGGGAGCAATCGAGGAACTATGAGCCGGCGAAGATTTGAAGGCCTCCGAGAATGGCAGGGTCGACTTCGTAGGTGACTTTGAAGCGCGTTCCGGGCTTGTTCTTCTTGAGGGCATCGACAACTCGTTGTCTTTCGTCTTTGCTAAGCTTAACAGCTCCGATGACTCTGATATCTTCTTCTTTGTTGAGGATCTTGCAGTAGTTGATGTATGTATCGAGTGTTTTTTCAAGATCATCGAGTCTGAATGGAATCGATGTTACCTTCCGCTTTCGATCATTTGTCCGATGAAGTTCTGGGTAATAGTGTTGTAGCCTTGTCCGGTGAAGGTGCTGAAAATCTCTCTTTGTTTATTTCTGCTGACTGCTGAGTTCTTGAGGATTTCTCTGAAAGGGCCTGATTCCTTGATGACTCCACGCAAGTGAGTTACGTCTTCGAGTACTGTTTGCAAGGCCTGTTGCTTTGAGGCGGCAGTGAAGAGTGATCCTGCGTAACGACCTGTAGGGGTGTCAGTGAAAGCAGGGGGTTTGTGACCTGTATAAGATAGATAACACCTTCGACTGACTGTATTGCTTCTGAGAAACAGAAACGAGGCAGCATCATGAGTCTACGCATCAGCATTACGAATATATTTCATGACTATAATCAACATCATCCACCCATATTCGCCCTTTATATACAATAAAAACAAACTAATATACACTTTGATCTGCCGTAAAACAAATTTTGATGAAGGAAAATATCCTACGTGATTTCATCTTGCTATTTTTTTGTTTAAATATGCATTTTTTGAGTTTTATTGTTGAGTTTGTAAACTGTTTGGTGTTATATTGATATCGAGTTGAGATGTGGTATAAGTACGTTGACAGGGTGGGCTACGACACTATTAGATTGTTCAGGTACTTTCATGCATATCTAGACGCACCAATCTCAAGTTCAACCAGGACGAAAACGGACTTTTCCGCAACAAAAATCCAGGCTTCATCAATGAGCATCTTTACCGCGCTACCCGAAGTGAGGGAACAGTATATCATTTGTAAAGCAGCTTAGAGGAGTCGGTCTATTCGTTTTCTTCTCAACTGTCAGCTGTGCTCTTTGGGCTTCTGATGAAAATGCTAAAACCACTGCTCCTATCAAGGCTCAAAAGAAGAAGGAAGAAGACGAGAGAAACGATAAACTCGCTCGCGAGACACTTTGGTATAACAGATTCGATGTTCCGGCTCGTCCTATCCGTTCGATCGACAACTTTATGACCTTCATTGCATCATAGGCCAGTCTCAACCGTGCATTCGAGTACATCGGCTACCCTGGAACAGTCAACGTCTACGAGGACTATCAAAAAGGTCTCGATGGCATTGCTTCCGACGAAGATCGCAAGATGCTCGACTACTACAAGGAATCACTCAAGCATGCTGGACACCACTGATCAATAGCAAACAACATTAGCAATATATGGGCAAATTTAGGCAAATATATTAAATACTTATGGCTGTTAAGGTTTGTAAGATATTGTGTGATGGGATTAGACTTCGATCAGATGAGTGACTTGTCCTTGAGGATCCTGACATTTTCTTTGTTAGTGACATCAAGGAACTGGGCAATGTCATTAACGTATGCTTCAGCCATGGTCTAACAGTCATCCTTGACGATGAGATAGGCTTTTTTATGATTTTTTTACATTTTGTGTTGACATGCTGTTCGGTATAAGAGACGATTTGTCTGCCCTTTGCTGTCTGATTAAGGACGTATTTGGCATTCAACCAAGTGGCATCATCAGCAGGAACGTCAATACCTCCCAAATCGGGCTTGTCTTGCTCTGAATAGACTAAAAGGCACCTCTGATAGGATAAGCTTTGGAAACGCGCTGATAGTATGGCACTGGCCAAGTTGGGGTCGACACAACTCTGTCGCGAACGGCATTAGCTCCGCTCAAGAAGAGATCCTTTGAGAAAGCAAAGCGAACACAGTTGGTGAGATATGGTAGGGTCGAGATAGTTCTGAACATTACAACTAATGATAGTAGATGATGAATAAGAATAATTTTAAATGTCCGAATAGCAGCACATCTATAACTATCAGATCTCTAACCTCTATAACCAGGAGAAGCATTACAACCCCCATAACGTTACCGGGGTCAAGGGTCTCACTCCTGCCCAAGTAAGACTGCTTGACGAAAAAAAAGTGCAGTACAGAGTCAATAACGAAACTTATTTGCGAAAACACCCAGAATTGCAGAATATGGTATCAGTTTTTCTGTTCAAAGTGCTTTAATAAAAGCCCAAGGACATATTGGAGTATGCTGGGAAATACTTCGATCAGCCTGACTTGCATAAACTTATAGATATTGAATCTAAACACTACAATACAGGGAAGTGAAACAAAAATTCTTGATAGATTAAACATTTAATTCTCATTTAGCACTCATCGTAAAAGCATAAAAATATTGGCTTGAGTCTATTTAGCACAAATTAAAATGACCAAATTTGCGTATAAAAAATGTGTAAAGAAAGTGGACTTACCTTAATTTTTCTTTATTTAAAGTTTAGTAAGACATTATTGTATAGTGATTGAAATAAAGATTATAATTTAAATATAGAGGGCAAAATGCAACAAGGATGGGGATTTTCAGGTGACTCAAAGAACGCTCAACTTAATACAAATCAGAAAATAGATAAGAAGAAGGACGCTTTTTGGTAAATGGCTAATGAAAATGTTATAGTAGTTCCATAGCTTGATGCGTAAACTGAAGCCGTACAGCAAGATGTGTCAAACCCTCAGGGACCATAAGCATAAAAACTCGTTGACTTCTATGACATGCAAATATAAACAAGAAAAAGCACATTGCCTGCCACCGAAGAAGGTGTGGACTTGAGTCTGCTGCTGTCATTTATTCGCACTAGCTAATAACTGCAAGAAAAAGATGAGCCCTGGTAGTTTTCAAAATTAAAAACTGAAGTCTATGAGCTAGTTAGCAAACTTAATAAACCTCTCTGATTATGTATCTCACTTAGTATTCGTGTGTTTAAAAAATAATTAATAAACGCATAAAAGATTAAGCCAGTGATTATTTTGGCGGTGTCTAATAATTATATACTCTATCTCAGTTATCAGTGCCTAATTATCTAAAATCGTCAGACATTTTAAGAAAATCAAGATTCTACATTCTAAATGCTTTCTTTGTATTCTTTTTCTGCTGAGGAAGATTTCGGGTTTGCTTGAAGCATCTTTTTTTTATCCTAAAGGAAGCTCATCCATTTTTTGTGTCGATTAGTATGCAGTTCTATCGCTAATTTATTAGCTTTGCTGCTCTGAAGCTGTTTTTATTTTTTTAAATTTTTCTTTTCCTGAGAAACAAATTCCTATATTTCTTCTTTGTCTTAAGTTTTTACGCTATTAAATTCTTACCTCGAAACATTGTTTAAAGGCTGCAGACCTGCCTTTATAGAGGGGAGATAGCCATTTTTACTGCTGTTTTATTATGCTTTGAGCTGGCCAAAGTCTTCGCTTTTTCGACTTCGGTTTTCAAGAGTTTTAAGTGAAGTCTTGCTGAAATCAAAAGGGTCATTGCTAAGTACTTTTTTATATAGTGATTTTTTTGGATTCAATAGACCCTCATACCTTTACTTTAGTCTCAAAGTGATAAGCTTTTTAATTCTATTCTGCTAGGTGACATTAGGTTAATCTATTTTAATAGCTTTTTTGATGCTGCGCAAGTGATGTTTGACAGAACGATTGGCAAAATAATAAGAAGCATAAGGATCGTTGAGTGCATCATACTGTTGAGCCTTGTCAGTTATCGAATAGCGGTTATTGAAGACTGCTTAGCGGTATCTATTTGTATTAGAAATAGATTTTTGGTTAGTGTGCGAATGTGCTTTATTGCTAACTTATTGCATATTAATATTATTATCTATCAATCAAACAAGCAAGAAAATTAAAGCTTTTGAATAGATTTGTATTTTATTTTGTATTAAAGAGTAGCGATCAGATATAGGGAGATTTTGTTGATTATATTTTTTGATAGATGTCGCTGTTTCACTAAGAGTGGAGGCAAGAAGGTACCAATCTAGTCATTAAGCATACTACTCCAGAAGTAATCTTCATCTGAGAGATTTACCCGAAAATCATCTCACTTTCGTCAAGGAAGTCCCCTTCAAATTCGAAGAGTATCGCGTAATTTTTTTCTTATTAAGGCCAACAACAAACTGCCATGCCTACCTTACGAGCGTACCCTGATTCAGTGCGTCAATAATTACGGAGTCAAGGGCGCAGTACAAGTGCCCGAGTGTGCCCAAGTGGCTTCGTTCTTCGAGGACTGCGTGCGTGTCAATAAATACTTTGGAGTTCTCAAGCGTATCAAACCCGAACAGTTTGCCGAGAACTCTTACAGTCGTGACAGACCTAACCTCAGCGAAATCGGATTCTGATCAAACAAAAATTAGCTAACCTATCATTAAATATTTGAGACAACATAAGCTTTATTGTTCAGATAATCAGTTAAAGCCGCTTGCGATCTTGTCGTAGCTGGTTAGAGTGTTGACCTAGCCTCCTTGTGCCACGAAAGTTAGGGGAGTCTTCAAGGCACGCGAAACTGCATCCTGGACTTGTTCTAGAGTAACTCCGTCGATTTGACCCACTAGCTGTTCATTTGTAGTTCCTAAATAGTAGAGTGATTTTGTTCTGTCTTCAAGCCTTTTGTATGCAGCAGTAGCATCTCTGTTTATTCTTCCTCTGAGACTTTTCTTGGCTAATTATAGTTCAGCAGGAGTGATACTTCTGAGTCCCGAAAGTTCCTTAACTGCAACTTCAAGGATGTTTCTAGCCTGAATTAAGGGCATATTACATGTGAGGCTGAGCCTGAAACTTTGAGGCCGAAGAGACCGTTATCGGAGAAGTTAGTGTTGATGGCCTGAGCTCCATCTACATAGACGTGCTTGCTGCGAATGTTTCTCTGGATGCGTCCAAGTTTTCTGTTGGTACCGAGAATTTCTTCGGCAAGTAAGAGAGGAAGAGCGTTAGTATGGTTGGCACCTTGGAAGGCTACAACGACATGAATGTTATTGGCTTCGGTGAGGTTTCTTACCTATCCACCGGTATAAAGCGATGCTTTGCGGTCTGACTTCTTTTCAGGAAGGATAGTGCTAGCCAGTTTTTCATTGACAAGATCAACGAATTCCTCATGAGCCTAGATTCCAGCGGCTGAGATGACTATTTTTTCGGGAGAAATGTGTTCTGCTTGGAATTTTTGAATAGTTTGTGCGGTGAGGTAGGAAACGTTGCTTCTGAATCCCTGAAGAGGCATTCCAAGCCCGCTTCTTCCGAAAGCTGCGGAAAAGATAGCATCTTGGAAGACAGTGTTGCCGCCAAGGAAAGTTTACAGCTTATGGGATTTTGAATTCTTGTACATTCCCACACTTGTTGATACGTAGTTTTTGGGTTCGAAGGCCGAATCTGCAACCATTGAGAACACATCGACTACGTCGTGAGAAAGGCAAGAGGCATAATAGTATGCATTTTCTCGATTGTAGTCCATCTAGAACTCACCTCCTGACATTTGCATGATACCGTAGTTAACTGTTTCACTAGTGTTAATGGCAGTTTTAAGGTAAGTGTTCTTGAGTGAAAGCATAGATCCGCTGGTCTATGAAGTTTCATCGCGAGTTCCGTAGTCTACAAGAATGCCCACTTGAACGGTCGAGGGCACTGAGACTGATTCTGTGAGAACTTGTATTCCGTTGTTGAGTTTGGTGACTTGATAGTTGATGGGCTGGGGTGGGAAGGTCCTGGATTCGGTGCTGATAGGGGTATGAATGGAGCTACGGATCAGTCCCTAGTTGCTGCTTTAATGTAAGAGTACACTTTGGATCCGAAAAGGGCGAAGTAGAACCTTGACTTGGCAAGAAGTTTATTCATTAGATTATATATATCAACAAACTATCAAGTAGTCATCTTAACAACTTACTAACAAACAGCATAAAATACCTCAATTACTATAAATTTAAAAAGATTTTGAAATTTTTCTTTTTAAAGTATTTTTTTTTTATTTATGCGGCTTATCGTGAGGTCCAATTTATAATTTAACTGCCTTTTCAAACATGAACTATCCTCAGTCTCATTACAAGTCTCCTGCTCCCCTTCAAAACTACTACAACAACACTTCAAACGATCCCAAAACTGCACAAATCAAAAAGTAATTCTTCCTGACTCAGAGTCAAGAGCTCCGAAAGCATTGGTATCCTGCAACCTACAAACCCTAGACCCTAAAATGTTAAGCCACAACCGAAAACAAAAAAGCCATTTATCGAGCCAGGAACGCCTTGCGATAGTTTTGAAGAAGTCATCTCGACTACTTGTGTCACTGAAAATGGTATCAATACTTACTTTATCGCTAAAGCACTTAGAGGTCCCCTTCTGCAGTTTGCTAGTCAGTAATGCAACAAAAAACAGCCGGCTAAGAAGCCAGCTAAGCCAATTCCTGAGCTACCAGAGTCTATTAGTGGCAATTTGCACCCTCACATATAAGGTTACGCTACTGTCACACACGAGGGCCTCTACAGACAGACTAACGATGATAAAATTACTATTTACTTAGAGGAAAACTCAAAGTGGTTCAGTATTTATGACGGACATGGTGGATCAAAATGCTCACAATTCCTAAAAGATAGACTTCATTAATACTTTTTCAAGTCAGATTGGCGTAAAGACATCCCTAACGCTCTCAGAAGGGCTTTCATTGAAGCTGATAAGGAATGGAAGAAGAAGGGTGACAACAGTGGCAGTTGCGCTATAGTCATTTTCATTCACAATAATATTTGCTATTCGGCCAATCTAGGAGATTCCAGGGCAGTTTTATTAAGCTAACAGTGTGGAAAATGCTATCAGATTAGCAGAGACCATAAGCCCTCAAACCCTGATGAACAAAAGAGAATCATCGAGGCAGGCGGAAAGATTTATCAAACAACAGCCATTACTTAGTTCCAGTAAGGATTTTGTGATATGATCACTGGACCTTTAAGAGTCTTTCCTGGTAGATTGGCGACTACTCGTTCTTTTGGTGATTTTTAGGCCAAAGATGCCAACGAGAAAATCATTATAAATGAACCAGAAATCAGTAGTTTTTAGATCGATGAGCACGACTTGATAGTGATGGGCTCAGATGGACTTTGGGACAAGTTTGACAACACTTAAGTCGCAGAAGTCATGAGAGGATGCTTAGAAAAAGAAGGTCATGGCTAAAACTGGTATCCTAAAGGCACTGAGGTTCTCCTACGTTAGGCGATGGAAAGAGGATCTACTGACAATATTTCATTGATTACTGTGAGTTTGAACGATCCTTTTGGCAGTAAGGAGCCTAAAAAAGGCAACGAGCACATAAAAATATTCAGTTCTATGAGTTATGGAGGCAAAAAGCGAGGCACTAATGTAAGCAACAAAGAGAATAATTACCCTGACAAGATGAAAGAGCTTGACAGCAAGATCATGGAGATCAATAGAAGCGCCTCTAAGTTATTGCAACAGGCAAGATGATGATAGAAAATTCATGCTATTCTTATATTATATAGTTGAACGCCAAATCATGAATTACTAGCATCATGCCAGCGATAATTCACAAACCAAAAGTTTTTATAAAAGCTTAAGCATAAATTGTTAGAGCGGACTTGTAATCAAGTGTATACTAAGTGCGATGGAAATTGCTAATGTCACGCATACAAATCTAATCAAAAACCTAGAGATCCTTCGTAAATTATTCACAAAGGAATTATTGTGAATAATCCTAATAACCCTGGCTTTAATCTCAAAGAAGGTTGCTTAAGGTACACAGATATAGAGAATATTCCGCTGGATAAGATTATCAAGGTGAAGCTCTGCTACCGAAACAAATACATGATAATCAACACTCTTCAACTTTACTTAGAAAGCAACTAGAGCAGTCCAGTGTGTATGGGGTTAGATCAGTTCGATAGCTCCAGCTGGTTCATTAGACTGATTACAGCCAAAATGACTATGTAGCATGGATATACGTTCCCAAAAGCAGCGGCTTTAAAGGAGAAAGAAACGGGAGTGCTATACAAGAAGGGAACTTTTGGTAACTGGAAAAAGACGAGAGGAGTTTGTAACTTAATCAATCCGAAAGGACTCAAACTTTAAGATGAATTAATGCTATTAAAATCTACATCAGAGGTGTGGACGCGGTTTTAGTTTATCGATAAAGAAGTGCCATGCTTAATAGTTAAGTTATGGGGTAACTGGGGTAAGAATGAGTTTGGAGTACCTTTGAGTCAGCTAAATCGATGGTTGAAGGTTTTCTGCTGCCTTTTGGGATGAAAATTCAGTCTGTCCTATGAAAAAAAATTATAGCTATGATGTATTTATAATCGCTTATTTTAAATATTATTTTTTTGCTCCTTAAAATTAGTAATAGTACTTTATTCAAATGCTATAATTTTTATTATTCTAAAAGTATGTTTTTTTCATATTAAAATAATAAATGACTACCGATTGAGTTTCATTTTATTTTAGATTATCATTTATTGCATGATTTTGATTTTACTGATAATAGCCAAAAATTAACATTTTTTTCAAACATTTAAATAATTAGCTTAATGATGGTTCTTAGAAGACCATGATATGGGCGTTAATGGATGGATTAGATAGTAGTTTATTTATATAGACTTATGAAATTTTCATTATATTTTTTACATATCCAAATGACGACAGAGGAGATGAAAAGTCAAAACAAAGCTAATTCATGTTCAAGTGTAAAACTAAAAATATTTAGCATGTTTTGGAAAGCTAATCTTCATCTTTCGAGAGTGGAAACTTCACCATTCATCTTTCAAAGGCTCTCTACGAAAGTGCCATATTATCGCTCATCCTGGTAACCTTATTTGAAAGAACACTTAGTGTTCTGTTCTAAAAACTTTCCTTTTCTTATATAGACTTCAGATCAACTTCAGTTATCCAAAAAGATCCTACACAGAGCCAAACACTACATCGACATGGCCTTGATTCAAATTCCTGATCTTACTCTCTAGCAGCTCCCTTTGCTACTGCTAGTCTGCCTTCGTTTGGCAGCCCACGTATCTTCATTTCTACCCAGAAAGACCAGCCTCACTACTCCCACTTAACCCTCACTACCCCTGCGATTGAAATTCAACTCGATCAAACATTCTCATAACATTAAATCATTTTGTTCTAAAGCTGGATTTGCCTTATCTTAGGCAACCAGCTCAACTGCTCAACTGGTTTGCACTACGCAGAGACTTTTTTCGAACAACATCATATGAAAGTCATGAAGGAGGCTACCGAAGGCATGATGGATCTGGCTTTAACCTTGGCAGACATGGCAGCTAGGAGCCCCTAGACTGTTTTTCTGGCGAGTTTTTTGGCCTGCCTCAAGATCAAAAACTTGAAGTGTTCGGGTTTGGCGCAAATGGAAATTCAAAACTACGAGGATATTAAGGAGCTCTCAGAGACCCTGGTGTTCTCCTACAACAAGGCTATTGATTAAGAGTATCCCTGTTCGGGCAATTGATTTAAATGCGCTATGCAAATCTATGAAAAAATCTTATTAATCTTAAAAAACTTAGATTGATGTTAAATGCTATTCCTAATCATAAAAGATTTTATAGTCATAACTAACATTTAAGATATAATAAACCATATTTAAGATAAGAGACCATGTGGTCCCGGTGGATTCGTCCGTTGTCTCGGACCCTTCG
>Ga0169931_10014155_pt1 | contig 10824 bp, 8 predicted proteins | sample Kivu_15m_20L_FD_129675 | JGI IMG/M metagenome (GOLD analysis project Ga0169931, IMG submission 129675) | Freshwater microbial communities from Lake Kivu, Western Province, Rwanda to study Microbial Dark Matter (Phase II) - Kivu_15m_20L... | ecosystem: Environmental > Aquatic > Freshwater > Lake ... | reverse complement strand
CGGTGGCTGAGAACTGCGCCCGAACAGTCGCGGAATCGGCACCGGGTGAGCGTAACCGCCGCACGACCGGATCCGTAGAATGGGGACCATGATCGCCGTCGTCCGCATCGCTTGTGCGTCCGCGTTCCTCCTCGCCCCCGTCCTGGGGGTCTCGATCGCCGACGCGCAGGATTCCGCCGCGCCCGGGCAGGCGCCCGCCGCGGCACCCGCCCCGATCGCGCGCCCGCGCCCGGCCACCCCGGACGACCTCGAACTGCGGCCGGGAACGCTCACCCTCGTGACCGATGACGCCACCGGCGACCGCTTCCTCGTGTTCACCTACACGGTGGCGAACAAGACGCCGCGCACCCAGCGGTTCACTCCCCGCTTCGAGTTGCTCATGGGCGACGGCACCCTGCTCGAGGGAGGCAAGGGCGTGGACGTGGATGCCGGCGTGCGCATTCGCCGGGCCGCGGCCGGGCCCCGCGCGCTCGACCAGTTCCAGGTGATGGGCGACGTGGCCGTCGGTGAGCAGAATGCGAAGGAAGGCGTCGTGATCTTCCCGGCGAAGGGCGACATGAAGGACATGACCCTGTTCGTCTCGGGCACCAGCATCGCCATCGACCGCGTGCCCGACCCGAAGTCCGGCAAGGAGACCATCGTCCGCCGCACGTGGGTGCGCCACTACGGGATCAACGGTGCGGCCGACCCGCGCCGATCGACCGAGGCGGCGTTCGACTCCACCAAGGACGAGTGGGTCATGCGCTGAACGCGTCGGTCGGCCGCTGCCGATAAGCACGGCCGCCCGCCCTCTGCTGGCGGGACTTGTGAGGTCCTCGGGGCCCCGCTACACTTCCCGACTCGGCATTTCCGTCCGAACTCGCAGGAGACTTTCGTCATGGCACACAAGAAGGGCCAGGGCTCGACCCAGAACGGCCGCGACTCGAACCCGCAGTTCCGCGGCATCAAGCTCTACGGCGGCGAGCACGCCAAGAGCGGCTCCATCATCGTCCGCCAGTGCGGCACGCGCTGGAAGCCCGGCTACCTCGTGAAGCTCTGCAGCGACCACACCCTCATGGCGCTCGCCGAGGGCACGGTGCGGTTCCGCGGCCGGATGGTGGACATCATCCCCGCTGACCCGAGCACCCCGCGCCTGGCCATCGACCGCGCCTGAGCGCGTCGGCCGGTCCGCAACGAATCACCCGCCGCGCAGGTCGTCCGATCTGCGCGGCGTTTCTTCAGGGAGCCCCCGTGAACGCCTTCATCGACACCGCCGTGATCACCGTCCGCTCCGGAAAGGGCGGCGACGGATGCTCGCACCTGCGGCGCGAGAAGGACCGGCCCAAGGGCGGCCCCGACGGCGGTGACGGCGGGCGCGGTGGCGACGTCACGGTGGTGGCCGACCCGCATCTGGACACGCTGATCGAGTTCTCGTTCCGCGCCCACTTCTTCGCCCAGGACGGCGAGCGCGGCCAGCAGAAGAGCTGCCACGGCGGCGATGGCCTGGGCGTCGAGATCCGGCTTCCCGTGGGGTCCGCGGTCTACGACGCCGAGACCGGCGACATGCTGGTGGACCTGGTGCTCCCCGGGCAGCGCGCGGTGGTGGCCCCCGGCGGCGCGGGTGGGTTCGGCAACGAGCACTTCAAGGGACCGCTGAAGCAGACCCCGGTGGAGTCGACGCCCGGGGAGCCGGCCGTCGAGCGCCGGCTGCGCATCGAGCTCAAGCTGATCGCCGACATCGGGCTGGTGGGCCTGCCCAACGCCGGCAAGAGCACGCTGCTGCGCGCCATCAGCCGCGCGAACGCGAAGGTCGGCGCGTACCCGTTCACCACGCTGAGCCCGCAGTTGGGGATCGCCGAGCTGGACCCGGAGCGTCGTCTCGTGTTCGCCGACCTGCCGGGCCTCATCGAGGGCGCCGCGCAAGGGGCGGGGCTCGGCCACGACTTCCTCAAGCATGTCGAGCGCACGCGCGCCATCGTCCACCTCGTGGACCTGGCGCCCCTCGACGGCGGCGATCCGGCCGAGAACTGGCGCTTGATCCGGCGCGAGCTGCTCGAGTTCTCCGCGGAGCTCGCCGAGAAGCCCGAGCTGGTGGTGCTGAACAAGGTGGACCTCGTGCCGCCGGAGGAGCTCGAGGGACGCATCGAGCGGTTCGCGGGCGCCATCGGCATGGCGAAGGGCGAGCGGCCGGTGGCGATCTCGGGGGCGACGGGGCAGGGCGTGCGCCCGATGCTCGAGGCTGCGTGGTCGCTCGCCGAGCGCGGCCCGGTCCCGGCCTGGCGGGGCTGACCCCTAGCGGAAGAGCTCGAGGGAGCGCTCGAAGATCGCCGTCATCTGGTCGCCCCACGTGTCCGAGAGCACCAGTCCCGCGACCTGCGCGAGCAGCTCGCGCCGCTCCTCGAGGCGGACCACCGTGCCGCCGCCGGCGCGCGCGATCTCCGGGAAGTGCTTGACCTCGTCCTCCTTGCCGGGGGGACGTGCGCTCAGGACGTGCGTGACGATCCCTGCCCGTCGCGCGGCCCGGGCGAGGTCGGCGCTGGCGCCGCCGAAGCCCGGATGCGGAGGCGCGTCGCCGACCAGCACGAGGTACCGCTCCGCCTGCGGGCGCCACGAGAACGACCCGTACGCGATCCTCAGCGCGTCGTGGACCAACTCCGGTTCGTCGCCCCCGCCCGCGGCCGAGAGCTTCCACAGCCGTTCACGCGCCTTGGCGGGGTCGTCCGTGAAGTCGAACGGCATGGTCTTCCATTCGTCGCCCCGGTCGCGGTACCCGACGATGGCCACGCGCATGCCCGCCGTGCTTGCGTTGACGAACGCCATCAGGTCGTCGATCCCCGCCTGGGCCTGGGCGATCTCGGCGGACATGCTCGCGGTGCAGTCGATCGCGAACGCGAGGTCGATCGGCTTCGGGAAGAGCTCGTCGAGCGCGGTCACGAACGCGACGAAGCGGCCGTCCTCGAGCCGTGCGACGGGGTTCGGCGCCTCGCCCTCCGCCGCCGGCGCGAGCATGCCGCCGTCGATCCGCATCGAGCCCCGGTTGCGGTCGAGCCAGCTGCGCCACCTCCAGTGGACGCGCGTGTCGCGCGCGCCGGTCACCGCGGCGATGCGCGGGCTGAGCGCGCCGCCGTCGTCGCGGTCGAGCCGCGCGATCACGGACGCAAGCGTGTCCTTCGCGAACTCCTCGAGCTGCGGCGACGCCCGGCCCTGCGCCGCGAGCGCGCCGACGAGCTCGACCGCGAGCATGCGCCGCGACGGATCCGCGTCCTTGGCGAGGACCCTCGCGCCGCGCTCGATGCGATCGGCGTCGAGCGGCCATCCGCACCGGAGCATGGTGCGCAGCACGCGGGGGTCCTGCTCGGAGGCCCCGAGCGTGGCCGGCGCGGGAAGGCCGGTCTTGCGGAGCGCGAGCACCGCGGCGCTTCGCACGCGGGGGTCCGGGTCGGCGGCCATCGCGGCAAGCCGCTCGCGTGCACCGTCGAGCCCCGGGCGCTCGAGCCGCATCGTGGCGGCCATCCGGCGAATCCAGCCCCCATGGTTCAGGAGTGCCCGGAGCGAGGCCTCCGTGGGCGGGGGCGCCGGGCTGGTCGCGGGCGCGGCCGGCGAGGTCGGCGGGGGCTCGTGCGGCGCCGCGCCTGCCCCGGCAGGCGCGTGATGCGCCATCGCGGCGACGAGGGCCAGCCACGCGGGGCCGCGCACCGTCAGTCCCCGTACGCCTGTCGCAGGCGGGGCGAGAGCCGAAGCATCAGCTGCACGCGCTCGAACTCGTCGATCCAGCCGGCGAGCGTCGCGGCGGCCTCGTCGGCGGGCACGGCCGCTCCCGGCAGGGGGCAACCGGCCCCGAGCTGGCGCGCGGCCATCGCCCGGTAGCGGGCCAGCGTGCGGTCGCCCATGAGCGAGCAGAACTCGAAATCCTCGGCGCACCAGACGACGGTCGGCACCCGGGTTCCCGCGTTGATCCTCAGCTCCGCGGCGAGCTCGGCGTGGTCGGCCTGCTCGAGGAACCGCACGTCGGCGGCGGGGCACGCCTCGCCGATCGCCGCGAGCATCGGGCACTGCACCGCGCAGTCGCCGCACCACGCGCCGGTGAGGACCAGGACGTTCATCCGTCGGGTGAATCCCGCGAGCATCGTGCGGTGGCCCGGCTCCACGCGCGCGGCGTCGAGGTGGTGCGCCCATCCCGCGGTGCGGGTTGCGTGGGCGCGCAGGTAGTCGGGCCAGCGGAGGCCTCGCGCGTGCGCGTCGGACCAGGTCCGTGTGTCAAGCATCGGCGTCCTCGTTCGGTGCGTCGCCGGGCCCCGTCGCGAAGAGCGGCATCGCGTCCCCGGCGGCGGGGCGCCCGCGCCCGCCGCGCGCACGCGGCGCGGTCTGGACCTCGAGCGTGCCGAGGATCTCCTGCGCGCGCGCCACCACGGTGCGCGGGATGCCGGCGAGCTGCGCGACGTGGATGCCGTAGCTGCGGTCCGTCGCGCCCGGCAGGATGCGGTGCAGGAACACCACGTCGCCCTTCCACTCGCGCACGGCCACGTGCAGGTTCCGCACGGAACCGGGCCGCGCGCCGAGCTCGGTGAGCTCGTGGTAGTGCGTGGCGAAGAGCGTGCGCGCGCCCGCGGCGGCGAGGTGCTCGGTGATCGCCCACGCGAGGCTCAGTCCGTCGAGCGTGCTGGTCCCGCGGCCGATCTCGTCGAGCGCGACGAACGACCGGCGCGTCGCGTGGTTCAGGATGCGCGCGGTCTCGGTCATCTCGACCATGAACGTGGACTGGCCCGAGTGGAGCTCGTCGCTCGCGCCGATGCGCGTGAAGACGCGGTCTGCGAGGCCGACCACGGCGCGGTCCGCCGGCACGAAGCTCCCCATGTGCGCGAGCATCACGATGAGCGCGGACTGGCGGATGTAGGTGCTCTTGCCGGCCATGTTCGGCCCGGTGATCAGCGCCAGCGTCGCGGGCTGGCCGTCCGTGCCGAGCTCGGCGTCGTTGGGAACGAACCGCTCGCGGAGGATGACGTCGAGCACCGGGTGGCGCCCGCCCTCGATGCGGAGGACGGGCTCGTCGACGACCTCCGGACGCGTCCAGCGCAGCCGCGCGGCGGTCTCGGCGAGCGACGCGACCGCATCGAGCCCGGCGACCGCGTCGGCGAACCGCGCGAGCGCCCCGAGCTGCGCGCCCGCCTCGGCGCAGAGCTCCTCGAAGATGGCGCGCTCCCGGGCGATGGCGCGGGACTCGGCGGACAGCACCTTGTCCTCGAACTCCTTGAGGTCGGGCGTGACGTATCGCTCGGCGTTGCGCAGCGTCTGCCGGCGCGTGAAGGCCGCGGGCACCTTGGCGGCGTGCGCGTGCGTGACCTCGATGTAGTAGCCGAAGACGCGGTTGTAGCCGATCTTCAGGCTGGGGATCCCCGACTCCGTCGCGAGCCGCGACTGGTACCCGGCCATCCACTCGGTGGCGTCGCGCTGCAGCGAGCGGCACTCGTCGACCGCGGCGTCGGCGCCGTCGCGGACGAGGCCGCCGTCGCGCAGGTGCGCCGGCGGCTGTTCGACGCAGGTGCGCCGGATGCGGTCGGTGACGGCGGACACGGCCTCGGCGGACGCCGAGAGGGTGCGCCGCGCCTCGGCGAACGCGGGCGCGGCTCCGAGCGCTGCCGCGATCCGGGGCGTGAGCGCGACCGAGCGCCCGAGGGCCACGACGTCCCGCGGCGTCGCGCGGCCGAGCGCCATGCGCCCGGCGATGCGGGCCACGTCCTGCACGCCGTCGCAGGCCTCGCGGAGCGCCTCGAGCATGCCCTCGTCGGCCACGAGCGCGGCCACGGCGTCCTGGCGCGCGCGGATCGTCGCGCGCTCGCCGAGCGGCGCGCACGTCCATTCGCGCAGCAGGCGACGCCCCATCGGGGTGCGCCCGCGCTGGATGACCGAGAGCAGGGTGCCCTCGGTGCCGCCCGTGCGGAGGGTGCGCTCCACCTCGAGGCTGCGAAGCGTGGTGGCGTCGAGGACGAGGTGCGCCGAGGTCCCCCCGCGCCGCGGTGGGCGCAGGTGCGCGAGCGGTCGCCCCGGCGGCGGCGGCGCACCGGGCTCGGTGCCGACGCCGCGCTGCGCGTCGAGCAGGTGGCGAAGCAGCGCGCCGGCGGCGGCGGTGGATGGGTCGTCGTCACGGAGGTCGAACGCCTCCAGCGTGCGCACGCCGAAATGCTCCTTCACCAGCGCCGCGGCGTCCTGGGCGCGGAACATCCAGGCAGGCCCGTGCACGGTGGCGCATGCGGACGCTTCCCGGAACGGCGAACCGGGGCGGCTCTCCGGGCCGGGCGCACGCTCCGGAAGCAGCAGTTCGCTCGGCGCGAGCCGCGCGAGCGCGTCGGGAAGGGCGGCGGCGTCGCAGTCCTCGACGGTGAATTCGCCGGTCGAGAGCTCGATGGCGGCCACGCCCGCACGGCCGTCGGACTCGCACGCGCATGCGATGCGGTTCGGCCGTGCGTCGTCGAGGAGCGACTCGTCGACCAGCGTGCCGGGCGAGATGACGCGCGTGACCCCGCGCTCGACCACGCCCTTGGCCTCGGCCGGGTCCTGGAGCTGCTCGCACACCGCGACGCGGTGACCCTGCTCGACGAGGCGGCGCAGGTAGCCCTCCACCGAGTGGAACGGGACGCCCGCCATGGGCTGTCCCTTGGTGCGCTCGGTCAGCGTGATCCCGAGCGCGCGGTGGGCGGTCACGGCGTCCTCGTCGAACAGCTCGTAGAAGTCCCCCATGCGGAAGAGGAGGAGGCACCCGGGGTGCTCCCGCTTGAAGCGGTCGTACTGCCGCATCGCGGGTGTGTCGCGGTTGTAGGCCCGCGGTGCGGCCTCGGCGACGGGTTCTCCGGCGGACATCACGTGCGATGGTACGAGCCAATGCCGCCCGGAAGCGAACCGGCCCGCCCCAGCGGGGCGGGCCGGCGAGTGGAGTGGATGAGGATCGAACTCACAACCTCCTCGATGCGACCGAGGCGCTCTTCCAATTGAGCTACCACCCCAGCGGTCGAACGAAGCAGTGTATCGACCCCCGTGGCGGGCGGCAAGGTGCCGGGTGCCCGCGGAGCGGGCCCGGGCAGGGCCCGCCGGGCGAGGGGTATCGTGCGATTTCGTCGCCCGGCGTGGCCGCTGGCGCGGCGCCCAGCCCGCGCCGCCGGACCATGACACCCACCGTCACACTCGCCGTCTTCTGCGCCGCCATCGTCGCCGCCTCGCTCGTGGGCGGGGCCGTGCCGCTCGTCGTGCGCCTCACGCACCGGCGGCTCCAGTTCGGGCTGAGCTTCGTCTCGGGCGTGATGCTGGGCGTCGCGCTCTTCCACATGCTGCCGCACGCGCTGATGGCGCGCATGGAGTCGGGCGGGGCCGACGCGCACGGGCACGGCGCCTTCGACCCGCTGATGCTCGCGGTGGCCGCCGGATTCGTGGCGATGTTCTTCCTCGAGCGCTTCGCGCACTTCCACCAGCACGAGGTGCCCGAGCCGCCGTGCGACGACCCCGGGCACGGCGCGCCCGGGCACGACCACGGCCACGCGCACGGCTGCGGCCACGCCCACGGCCACGCCCACGGGGGCCGCGGGGTGGGGCGGCTGACCTGGGCCGGCGCCGCGGTCGGGATGGGGCTGCACTCGCTCCTTGAAGGCGTGGCGCTCGCGGCCAGCGTGTCGGCCGTCTCGGCCGGCGACGGCGGCGCGGCCCTCGCGGGACTGGGCACCTTCCTCGTGATCCTGCTCCACAAGCCCTTCGACGCGATGACGATCTCGACCCTGTTCACCGCGGGCGGCGGCGCGCGGGGGCGCGCGATCGCGGTGAACGCCGGCTTCGCGCTCCTGGTGCCAGCGGGCGCGTGGCTCTTCCACGCGGGCGCGACCGCGTTCGGCGGCGTCGAGGCGGCCGTGCCGCTGGCGCTCGCCTTCAGCGCGGGCACGTTCCTCTGCATTGCGGCGGCGGACATCCTCCCGGAGGTGCAGTTCCACCGGCATGACCGCGTGGGGCTTTCGCTCGCGCTGCTCCTCGGCGTGGCGCTCGCGCTCGCGATCGGGCGCCTCGAGGCCGCGTCGCACGCGGGCCACGACCATGCCCCGGCCGCGGCGACGGGCGGACGCGCCGACGACGACCACGCGGGGCACGACCACGCGGGCCACGACCACGCCGGCCACGACCACGCCCCGGGCGACGGCCATTCGCACTGACCTACACTTCGCGCCCCATGAGAGCCGAACGCGTCCTCGCCGAACTGAACCGCCTTCGCCAGGACCTCGACAAGGACCCGAGGGACCCCGAGTGGTTCACCCTCCACCACGTCTTCTGCTTCGTCTCGTACAAGATGGCCGACTTCCAGAAGTACATCGACGAGAACGTGAAGCCCGGCGACGAGCCCGACTTCGACTGACCCCATGCCCGACTACAAGAGCACCCTCAACCTCCCGAAGACCGAGTTCGCCATGAAGGCGAACCTGGCGCAGGCCGAGCCGCAGACCGTCAAGCGATGGCAGGACGAGGGTCTCTACGCCGAGGTGCAGGCCGCGCGCGCGGGCGCGCCGCTCTTCGCGTTCCATGACGGCCCCCCGTACGCCAACGGGTCGATCCACCTCGGGCACCTCCTCAACAAGGTGCTGAAGGACATCGTCGTGCGCGCGCGCATGATGGACGGGATGCGCGTTCCGTACGTGCCGGGCTGGGACTGCCACGGCCTGCCGATCGAGCACAAGGTGGTCACCGAGATGAACGAGAAGGGCAAGCTCCAGAAGGTGATGGAGCTGCCCGACGACCAGCGCAGGATGGTGATCCGGCGCGAGTGCCAGGCGTACGCCGAGAAGTTCGTGAAGCTGCAGTCAGGGCAGATGCAGCGGCTGCTGACCCTCGCCGACTACGCCGACCCGTACCTCACGATGAAGCCCGCCTTCGAGGGCGCGGTGCTCGAGGACTTCGCCGACCTCGTCGAGCAGGGCCTCGTGTCCCGCGCGCTCAAGCCCGTGCACTGGTCGATCGCCAACCGCACCGCGCTCGCCGAGGCCGAGCTCGAGTACGAGGACCGCGAGGACCTCTCGGTCTACGTCGATTTCGAGGCCGAGGACCGCGAGGCCGTCGAGCGCGCGTTCGGGTGCGAGCTCGACTGCACGCCGAGCTTCACCATCTGGACGACCACGCCCTGGACGCTTCCTGCGAACCTGGCGATCGCGGTCCATCCCGAGTACCGCTACTCGGTGGCCGAGGTGGACGGGAACCTCGCGATCATGGCGAGCGACCTGCTCGCGAAGGTCACGAAGCTCGCCGGGAGCGAGAAGGTGCGCGTGGTCGCGGAGTGCGACGGCGCGAAGCTCGTCGGGCTCGCCTACCGCCATCCCTTCTGCGACCGCGCGGGGCGCGTGGTGGCCGCCGACTACGTCACGCTCGAGGACGGCACGGGCCTCGTCCACACCGCGCCGGGCCACGGCGCCGAGGACTACCGCACGGGCCTCAAGGAAGGGCTGCCGACCTACTGCCCGGTGCGGGACGACGGCACCTACGACGACACCGTGCCGCAGTGGCTGCGCGGGATGTCGGTGTGGGACGCGAACCGCGAGGTCACCGAGCGGCTGCGGCAGAGCGGCCACCTCTACCACGACCACGTCTTCACGCACTCGTACCCGCACGATTGGCGCTCGAAGACGCCGGTGATCTTCCGCGCCACCGAGCAGTGGTTCATCGGGGTCGATCGCCCGACCCGCCGCGACGGCCGCAGCCTGCGCGCGCTGGCGCTCGACGCCACCGGCAAGGACGCGGCGCAGGGTGGCGTGGACTTCGTCCCCGCGTGGGGGCGCAACCGCATGCGCGGCATGCTCGAGAGCCGCCCGGACTGGTGCATCAGCCGCCAGCGGGCGTGGGGCCTGCCGATCCCGGCGTTCCGCACCGGGTCGGGCGAGGTCCTCCTGACACCGGCCAGCGTGCGTGCCGTGGCCAAGCGCTTCCGCGAGAAGGGCAGCGACGCCTGGTTCACCGAGGGGCCAGCCGAGCTGCTCTCGCACTGGGACCCCGCCGCGGACCCGGACGCACCCTCGGGCGCCGACCGCGCGACGCTCACGAAGCTCTACGACATCTTCGACGTTTGGTTCGAGTCCGGCTCGAGCTGGAACGCGGTGCTCCGCGAGCGGGGGCTCGGCTACCCCGCCGACCTGTACCTCGAGGGGTCGGACCAGCACCGCGGCTGGTTCCAGCTGAGCCTGCTGCCGGCGCTGGGTGCGACGGGCGTCCCGCCCTTCAGGGCGCTGGTGACCCACGGGTTCATCGTCGACAAGGACGGGCGCAAGATGTCCAAGTCCATCGGCAACACCATCGAGGTCGAGGACCTCCTCAAGCAGGTGGGCGCCGAGGTCTGCCGGTGGTGGGTCTCGAGCGTGCCGTTCGAGGGCGACATCAAGGTCGACATGTCGTTCTTCGTAACCGCGGGGTACGGGTACCGCAAGGTGCGCAACACCCTCAGGTACCTCCTCAGCAACCTGTACGACCATGTGCCGGACCGGGATGACGCCGCGCTCGCCGCGCGCACCGACCCGCGCTCGATCGACGGATGGGCGCTCGGCGAGTACGCGAAGCTGCAGTCGACGGTGCTCGCGGCGTACCGCGCGAGCGACTTCCGCGCCGCGCACGTGGCGCTCTTCGACTTCTGCAACGCGACGCTGAGCGCCGAGTGGTTCGCCGCGACCAAGGACCGCCTCTACTGCGACGCGGCGGGCAGCCCGCGCAGGAAGGCGACCCAGCGGGCGATGAACGTGGTCGCCGAGGGCTTGATCCGCATGCTGGCGCCCGTCCTGCCGCACACCGCCGACGAGGCGTGGCGCGCGCTCAAGGGCGCAGGCGCGCGCAGCGTGG
>Ga0169931_10014154_pt1 | contig 10824 bp, 10 predicted proteins | sample Kivu_15m_20L_FD_129675 | JGI IMG/M metagenome (GOLD analysis project Ga0169931, IMG submission 129675) | Freshwater microbial communities from Lake Kivu, Western Province, Rwanda to study Microbial Dark Matter (Phase II) - Kivu_15m_20L... | ecosystem: Environmental > Aquatic > Freshwater > Lake... | reverse complement strand
GGGGCGATCCGTTCCTTGCCCGAGTCACGGGTGAGCTGGCGGACTTTGTGGTGGGCGTGATGCGGGAGCCATGCGGGGCCTTCGCCGCGGCGCTGGACGCGGACGCGGCCGGACGCGAGGGCGTGGCGCACGTGTGGCGGCCCGCCGAGGTGGAGGCGGCTCTGCAGGCTGGCGGATGCCAGGCCTGCCTGCCCCTGGCGTTGCAGGCTCTGGGACTGGAGCGTTCGGCCAACTTCCGCGATCCGCACCATCCGCACCAGGCGCCGGCGTGGGTGCTCACGCTTGCGGCGCGGCCGGCGGAACTGGCGGAGCAGGCGGGATGCACGGAGCGTGCATGGTGGCAGGCCTTCGACCGCGCGCGCCGGGTGTTGCTGGTGGATCGGGCCAGGCGGCCCCAACCCTTCCGGGACACGGCGGTGATCGCGGCATGGAACGGACTGGCGATCGAGGGGCTGGCGCATGCAGGCATGGCGCTGCGTCGGCCGGACCTGGTGGAGGCGGCGGGTTCCGCGGCCACCTTCGTGCTGGAGCAGGTGCACACCCCCAGCGGCGAACTGGCCCGATCCTGGCGTGACGGTGCCGTGAGCGGACCTGCCTTCCTGGAGGACCTGGGATGCTTGGCGCTGGGGTTGCTGGCGCTGCAGCGTGCCGATGGCGATGGGAAGTGGCTGATCGCGGCGGGCCGGTTGCTCCACGCGGCGTGGGAGGGCTTCTGGATTCCCGAGCGAGGTTGGATCGAGGCCGCGGCGGATGACGTGGGACGATTCACCCATGTGGCCGGAGTGGACGACGGGGCCGTTCCCAGCGGTGCCGGCGCCGCCACGCTGGCCATGGCCATGCTTGCGGAGCAAGGCGGCGAGGCCGTGCACGCCGACCGTGCCATGCAGGCGCTGGCGTTGGCCAGCGGCGCGATCGCGGAACGTCCCACCAGCGCGCCGTTGAGCCTGATCGCCGCGGCATGTCTTGGGCGCGTGCGGCCCGGACAGGTGGCCGGCGCGATGCCCGACGGTCCAGTGCGGGCGGAACTGATGGCGGTGGACCGCGCGCATGAGCGGTTCGAGCTCCTCCTGCATGTGGCCAGCGGGCATCACATCCAGGGTCACCTGGCCTCCGACGACGTGGCGCTGCAGATCACGCCGCGCGACCCGGACGTTCGAATCCAGACGCGGTGGCCTGAGCCGCTCGAGCCTGACCATGGACAGCGTGTCCTGCAGGGGCAGGTGCGGGTGCCGATCACGCTGCTGGCGCCGTGTCCGGGGCCGCGGCCGCTTCGCCTTCGGGTGCGTTGGCAGTGCTGCGTGGACGGCCCGGCGGGTCGGTGCATGCCGCCTGAGGAGGCCGATGTGGAAGCGTGAGGGGGGATTTGGGCCAATTTCACGGGCCATGTCTCGCGTGGGGGCGAACGACGCGTAGATTGGGCCAGATGCGTTCAACCTTGCGGATCCATCGTGTGGTCGCTGCGGTCGGCCTGTGGGCGGTGTGCGCCACCTCGGCCGTGGCTGCGGACCTGGCCAACCCAGGTCCGTTCACCGCCGCTCGTCGCGACGTGACCGTGGTGCGAGGCAACGGCTCCACCTTCGCGGCCACCATGCACCACCCCGCCACCGCCGCCACGGTGGGTGCGCCGTTCGATCCGGCCGCGGGGCCGTGCCCGGTGATCGCCTTCGGCCATGGCTTCGTGACCACGGTGGATCGCTACGCCTCCACGGCGTCGCATCTGGCCACGTGGGGCTTTGTGGTGATCCTGCCTCAGACGCAGGGCGGACTTGCGCCCAGCCACTCGGCGCTGGCGGCGGACCTGAACGCGTCGATGGACTGGCTGGAGTCGGAGTCCGCGCGAGCTGGTTCCCCGTGGTTCGGGGCCGTGGACGGATCGCGACGCGGCGTGATGGGGCACTCGATGGGTGGCGGTTGCTCGCTGCTGGCGGCGGCAAGCGATCCGCGTGTGCGGGCTGCGGTGCCCATGGCGGCCGCGGACACCAATCCAAGTTCGGTGGCGGCCTGCCTCTCCGTGCGATGCCCCACGCGGCTGATCGTGGGAAGCCAGGACACCATTGTGGCGCCGGGGACCTCGGATCCCATGTTCGACAACCTGCCCGGCGAGGCCCAGCTGCTCTCGATCACCGGCGGCTACCACTGCGGCTTCATCGACAGCTCGATCCTGTTCTGCGATTCCGGCTCGATCACCCGGTCCGCACAGCTGGCCATCGTGCGCCGCGAGGCCACGGCCTTCCTGCTCACGCACGTGGCGGATCGGGCCGAGATGGCGGCGCAGGCCTGGGGGCCGGCTGGTCCGGGCACCGTTCGGCAGGACCGCGCCGTGCCGGATCTGGATGCCGACGGTCGCGTGGACGGCGCCGATCTGGGCCTGCTGCTGCTTGGCTTTGGCGGTCCGGGCCGGGGTGATCTGGACGGCAACGGCACCATCGACGGCGGTGACGTGGGGCTGATGCTGCTGGCGTGGAACCCGTGACCGGCGGCGCCCGGCCGGCGGGGGGCGTTACCCTTCGCCGCCCATGTCGCGCATCGCCCTGATCAGCACCGGCGGCACCATCGAGAAGACCTACGAGGAACTGGGCGGCACGCTCAGCAACCGCGTGAGCGTGCTCGACGTGATGCTGGCCCAGCTGGAGCTTCGGGGCATTTGCGGGATCACGCGTGTGCCGCTGATGAACAAGGACAGCCTGGAGATGACGCCCGAGGACCACGCCCGCATCGCGGACGAGGTGGAACGGCGGTCGCGCGATCAGGACGGCGTGGTGGTGGTGCACGGCACCGACCGTCTGGCGCAGAGCGGCGAGGCCACGCTGGAGCGGCTGCGGGCCGCGGGCGGACCGCGCGTGCCGGTGGTCTTCACCGGTGCCATGCGGCCGTTCGAGCTGCGGCGCACGGATGCCACGCAGAACCTGACCGAGGCGCTGCTGGCGGTGCAGGTGCTGGCGCCGGGCGTGTACGTGAGCATGCACAACCGCGTGCTGGCGTTCCCGGGAGTCCGCAAGGACCCCGCCACGCTGACCTTTGTGAAGTGAGTCCGCTCAGTGGACCGCGCCGCGATCCGCCGCGAGCGTGTCCAGGTGCATCATGCGCCGCAGCAGGGGGGCCAGCCCGAACAGCACCACCGCCGAGACCGCCGCGGCGATGGTGATGAAGCCGAACACCTCGCGATAGGCCGGCAGTCCCGCCAGCGGCGTGATGGCGGCGGTGCCTTCGCCCGATGCGGCGGTCATCTTGGCGATGGCGGCGGCCAGCAGGTGGCTGAAGCTGGTGGCCAGGAACCACGCGCCCATGATGGTGCTGACCATCCGGGCGGGGGAGAGCCGCGTGACCAGCGAGAGTCCCACCGGTGAGAGGCACAATTCGCCGGTGGTCTGGAGCAGGTAGCTCAGCAGCAGCCAGCCGATCGCCACCATGCCGTGGCTGTCGGCGTTCACCGCGCCCAGCCAGAGCGCGCCGAAGCCGGCCGAGAGCTGCAGGATCCCCAGCGCAAACTTGACCGGCGCGCTGGGATCGCGGCCGCGCGTGCCCAGCCAGCCCCAGAGCAGCGTGAAGGGCAGACCGAACACCAGGATGAGCATGGGGTTCGCGGCCTGGAACACGCTGGCCTTGATCTCGGTGCCGCCCACGGCCAGGCCGGCGGTGGCGTGGGAGTCGGTGGCGGTGAAGGACACGTGGCCGCCCTCGCCCAAGGCACCGGGAATGGTGGCCGCGGCGGTCCGGGTCTTCTCCGCCTGGTCGATGTCCTCCAGCGTCCACGTCCGTCCGGCCACCTGGTGGCCCAGGAACTCCTGCGTCACCGGCACGTTCTCGTAGGTCCGTCCGGCCTGCACCGGCTCCGCCCCCACCACGCGACCGATGTTGCGGTCCGTGAAGTTGTTCACGCTGCTGCCGGCCTGCTCAAAGAACGCCCAGAAGAGCATGCTGAAGAAGCAGAGCACCACGACCACGATCAGACGATCGCGCTCCTGACGGTCGCTGCGCATGGCGCCCCACAGGATCGACCCGAAGGCCAGCACGCCGACCGCGTTGAGCAGCCACGTGGCCATCCCGGTGCGGCTGGTGAGCACCGCCAGCACCGGCACCGCCGCCAGCGTGACCAGCACCGTGGCCAGCAGCGCCCCCTTGCCCACGGGACGCATGGGCCGCCCCACGTGCGCGGGCACGCCGCCCTGGCCCAGCCGCACAAAGCTGACCGCGCCCGCCGCCAGCAGGGCCAGGGCCACGGGCATGTTGAGCGCCAGCTGCAGGCCGTTGCCCCGAGCCCCCCAGAGCATGGTGGCCAGCAGGCCCGCCACGGCCAGCAGGATCAGCCCCCGGGCCACGCCCGCCGGCGCCACAAAGGTGGCCAGGCCGGTGAGCATGCCGATGGTGGCCAGTCCAAAGCCGTAGTGGAAGCCGTAGGTCTCGCCGATGTAGCCGCACACCAGCGGGGCCAGCGCGGCGCCCAGGTTGATGCCCATGTAGAAGAGCGTGAAGCCCGCGTCTCGCTTGGTGCTGGCGGGACTGTAGAGGGCGCCCACCATGGTGCTGATGTTGGGCTTGAAGAACCCGTTGCCGCAGATGAGCAGGCCCAGCGCCCCGAAGAACGCCCACTCCTGCTCCACGGTGAGCAGCAGGTGGCCCGCCGCCATCAGCAGGCCGCCCCAGATCACGCTCAATCGTGCGCCCAGAAAGCGATCGCTCACCATGCCGCCCAGATAGGGCGTGGCGTAGACCAGCGCGCCGTAGGCCCCGTAGATGGCGTAGGCGCGGGTGTCGTCGGCCTTCAGGAAACCCTTGATCATGTAGAAGACCAGCAGCGCCCGCATGCCGTAGAACGAGAACCGCTCCCACATCTCGGCGAAGAACAGCAGGAAGAGGCCCGAGGGGTGACGCTCGGGCGCTGCGGCCGTGATCGCGTGGCTCTGCATGCGGCGGACGATATCGGATCGCCCCGCGATCGGTCAGAATGTCCGCGTGGACCTGGACCGCCTCATCCCGCTTCGCCGACCGCCGCGACTGCTCGTGGAGCCCGGGCTCTGGGTGCCGCCGGGCGCGGATCCTGATGCCGTCGACCGCGACTTTGCGGCCGCGTGCCGGGAGAACCCTCGCCTGCATGACGGGGCGATCTGGCATGTGCTCTCCCACTCGCGAGACGGGCACGGAGGCGTCACTTTGCATCTCATGGAGAGCGCGTACCGCTTCCAGGCCGTGGCGCGGCGCGAGTTCGGCGACCGGCCCGGGCCGGTGCGGCCTCTGGGCGTGAAGTGCCTGGCTCGCTCGCCACGAGGGTGGCTCATGGGGCGCCGCTCCGAGCGCAGCCTGAACTACGGGGGCCTCTGGGAATTCCTCGGCGGTGGTTCGCTGCAGGTGGGCGAGGAGCCCGGCGCGGCGGCCTTGCGGGAACTGCGCGAGGAGTCCGGCGCCGAACCCGAAGGCCCGCCCGTGCCGGTGGCGCTGCTCTTCGACGCGCAGGTGGGCACGTGGGACATCGTGCACCGCGTGCAGGTGGCGTGCATCGCCGGCGACCCAGCCAGCTGGGAGCATCAGGAGCTGGTCGAGGAGCCCGAGCCGCGTCGCCGGCGTCCGCCCTCGCATGCCACCACGCTGCTGCTGCCGCTGGCGGATCAGCGTGCGTGAGCGGCCAGCATGGTCGCGGCGTCCTGACCGCCGCGCACCCATCGGACCTGACCCAACGCGTCGGTCACCGTCTGGCTGACGGCGCGACGAACCGACAGGGCGCGGGCGTCGTTCTGCACGGCCCGCAGGGTGCCCAGCATCTGCGCGGGACTGAGCAGGTCCACAAAGCCGTCGGTGCGGGCGATGAGGGACAGGTTGCTCCCGGTGAGCAGCAGGCCCATGGAGCCGCTCTCGGGCGTGCCTCGCGGCCAGGCGAATCCGCCGCCGCCGTACACGCCCACCTGGCCCTCGGCGAACACCACGAGCCGGATGGACACGTTGGTGGTGGTGGGCTCGATGGGGGTGTAGCCGGGCTTGGGCTCCCACATCATCTGGATGCTCACCACCTGGCCCGAGACCTTCTCGCCCGTGGCGAGCGCGTCCAACGGGATGTCGCTGGCGTAGAAGCTGACCTGTGCCGGCTCGATCACGTACCACGCCTCGGCCGGGGCGGTGGTGATGCGCACGGGCTCGTCGGTCAGGCCGGAGGTGGTCAGCTCGGTCTCGGTCCAGGGCCACTGCACGGTGTAGCAGGCCGTGAGCAGGACCAGGCATGCCAGCGTCGCCAGACGGGCCATCATGCCGCGACTCCCACGCCCTCGGCCAGCCTGGGCCCGCGCGTGCCCAGTGCGGCGAAGCAGTCCCGGTCCACCAGTTCCCGGAGCGACCGCGTGGGGATGCGCGGACCGTGCACCGGTGCGCACGCGTTCACCCGAAGCACCGTCTCCGCGGCCACCGCCGGCATGGCAAAGGGAAACGCGCTGCCAAGCAGCACGCGGTCCAGCACGCCAAGCGACCAGGCGTCCCGCAGCGCCTCGTAGAGCTTCCAGGGCATCGACACCAGCGAGCTGCACTCGCTGAACAGGTTGGGGTGGCGACCCAGCATGGCCAGGCACTCGTCGGTCCACGGCCATCCCAGACCACTTACCAGGATGCGCAGTCGCGGAAAGGCCCGCGCCGGCTCGTCCCAGACGATCGGCCGGGCGAACTCCAGCGGACCGGCGTGCACCCGCGTGCCCAGCGCGGCCGCGATCACCGGCCATCCGGCGTCGCTGCATGCCTGCCAGAGTTCCATGGCGTGCGGATGGGTGGGATGCACGGCCTGGGCCGCCGGCGCCACGCACACGCCGCGCATGCCGAGCGCGCGTGCCTCGGCCAGGTCGTCGCGCCAGCCCGGATGCATGGGGTCGATGCCCGCGAATCCACCCAATCGCATGGGATCGCGCGAGACGGCGTCCGCCACCTCGGAGGTCCGGACGTGCACGCCCATGGCTTCGGAGCGCACGCCGCAGACGATCGCCGCGGTCATGGGCTTCACGGCCTCGGCCAGCTGGTCAAAGCTCCCGTCAAGGCGCGACCACGGTCCGCCGGTGTCCGCGGCGAAGCGGCCCGCAAGCGCCGGGCCGAGCCGCTGCGGGTGGTTCCAGGCGTAGGTCAGGGCGTCAAAGGGCATGCCGCGGCCACGATCATACGGAAGGCCGCCGCGCGGTCACGATGGCGCAGGTTCCCATGCTCAGCCGCTCCACCAGGGGATCCTGCAGTCCAGCCCGCACCGCGGCCTGGGCGATGCCCTCGGGCCGCAGGAACGTGTCCACGCTCCGGGGCAGGTAGCGATAGGCACCGCTGCGGTCGCGTGCGATCCACGTGGCGGTGATGGGCATGATCCGCTCGGTGTACAGGCGGTGGAACCAACGCGCCGGCCCCCACACGGGCTGATCAAACTCCAGCACCGCCAGGATGCCGCCGGGGCGGAGCACGCGACGGAACTGCCGCATCGCCGCGTCCGTGTCGCCGACGTTCCGAAGGCCGAAGGCGATGCTGACCACATCAAAGCGTCCCTTGGGCTGATCCAGATCGGTCGCGTCGCCGTGCTCGTAGCGTGGCGGCAGGCCCCGCCGGCGTCCTCGCCGCGTGGCCTTGTCTCGCGCCAGGTCCAGCATGGCGGGCGTGTAGTCCACGCCGGTCACCTCGGCACCGGCGTCGGCGAACGCCTCGCTCAGGTCGCCCGTGCCGCAGGCCACATCAAGCACCCGCGCGCCGCGCAGGTTGGTGCGACCCAGCCGCTCCATCACCGCGTGCACGGTGCGTCGCCGCCACAGCACGTCCAGGCCGAACGCGTGCAGTCGGTTGTTCAGGTCGTAGGAGCGGGCGATGGCGGAGAACATGGCCCGAACGCGTTCGGGCTTGCCGGGATCGGCGTGCGGGTCACCGGTCAGCCGCTGCGGCGACCAGGCGGGCTCCTTGGAATGGAACATGGGCTCCTGCGGCACGAAACCCGATGGTAGGGCCGCGCAGGTGTCGCATAACCCGTGGGGCGCGGTTCCGATATCGCAATGTCGCCGGCGCGTGCGGAGCGACACGGCAGGGGGCCGAAACACCGGCAGCCGCGAGGAGCGCGGAGATCCAGACCGGCCCAAGGCGATGGAGTCGCCCGAAGGCCCCAGACACGGAACCACACCATGCACGCCACCGCCTCCGTCCAACTCGTGATCGAAAGCCTGCTGCCCAACCTGCTCCAGGGTGACCGCGCCACCGTGCGGACCCAGGTGGCCCGGGCGCTTGGAAGCGGCCTTGCCGCGGAGGACTTCACCGAGCAGGTGGCGTGGCCCATCCACGAGTCGCTGCACAAGCTGCACCGCCACGACCAGATCGAGCGCGTCAGCTTCAACTACGCCACCCGACTGCTTCGCAGCGTGGTGGACCAGGTGCAACTGGGCTATCGCCGCTCCGAGCGCAACGGCCAGCGCGTGATGCTGCTCTGCGGCAGCGGCGAGAACGAGGACCTGGGTGGCCAGATGGCCGCGGACCTGCTCGAGGCCGCCGGCTACGAGGTCTTCTTCGCCGGTGGTGGCGTGGCGCGTGACGAGATCCTGGAGGAGACGCACCGCCGCGCGCCCGACTTCCTGGTGCTCTTCGCCAGCAGCGCCTCCGATGCGCCCGCCATCCGGGCCATCATCGACCAGATCCGCGAGGTCGGGGCCGACCCGGGCCTTCAGATCGCCGTGGGCGGTGGCGTGTTCAATCGCGCCGACGGCCTGGCCGAGGCGATCGGCGCCACGCGATTCGCCCGAACGCCGCTGGAGCTGGTGCAGGCCCTGGCCGCGCCGGCCCCGGCCGCACGGCAGGTGGCCCGCGAGCCCCGCAGGGCCCGCGCGGTGGCGTGAGAACGCTGGGAATTCCGCAACTGGTGGGGGTTGGGCGGGTACGATTTCCTCGTGCCCATGCCCAGCCGACAGGTGGAGCAGCGACTGCTCCGCCGCGCCCGTCGCGGTGACGGCTGTGCCATGGAGGAGGTCATGGGGCTCTTTCAGGGTCCGTTGCAGTCCTACCTGCTTCGGCTCTGCGGCAGCCGTGAGCTGGCCGAGGACCTGGCTCAGGAGACGTTCGTGCGGGTGCTGGGCAATCTGGACCGCTTCGACGACCGCTTCCGGTTCAGCACCTGGCTGTTCACCATCGCTCGCAGGCTCTGGATGAACCACCTCAACAAGCTGCGCCCGCGCAGCGACAGCGAGCACGTGGAGCGATCGGGAGATGCGCAGGCCTCGCCTGGAGTGCTCGCCGTGCGTCGTGAGCAGCGCACCCGGCTTCGAAGGCTGCTGGATTCGGCCATGGCCGTGCTCACGCCCTCGCAACGCGAGATGGTGCTGCTGTACCACCAGCAGGAGATGGGCGTGGGTGAGATCGCCCGTCGGTGGTCGCTGCCGGAGGGCACCGTGAAGAGCCACCTGTTCCGGGCCCGGCGTCGCATGCTGGCGGTGATCCGGTCCGATGCGTCCGACCGCGCCCTGGCCGAGGAGGTGCTCCGATGACCCGTCAGCGGCTGGATCGACTGCTTGGCCTGCTGGCGAGCGAGCGTGGCCAGGTGCGGGACATCCGTGGTCCGGTCATGGAGCGGTTGCGGCGTCAGGGTGCGGTGCGAAGCGGCATGCGGACCGTGGCACGCGTGCTGCTGGCGCTGGCCGTGGTGGCGTGCGTGAGTGTGGGCGTGGAGTGGTGGTGGGGCTCGTCGCGCGTGGTGGACCTGGGCGAGATCGGCCGTCGCGGCGCGGGCTGGTTCATGCCGGAGCCGGCACCGTTGGCGCCTCGGCTGCAGCCTCGCACCGCTCCGATCGGCGGTGACGTGCAGCCGGTGGTGGCCAAGGCGCCGTGGAGGCGAACCTGATGCTGGCTGCGCTCCTGATCGCATGCTCGCTGGCCGCCGGGGCGGCCCCGCCGCTTGGCGTGGCGGGCATGGTGCCCTCCAACGCCGACGCCATTGTGCAGTTTCGCGGGCCCATGCACCGGGCGACCGGTCCGGGTGCCGAATTGCTTCGCTCGTGCGCCGAGCAGGTGCTGGAGCGGCTCGGAGCTTGTGAGCGATGGCGGCAGGCGGCGCTGGCGGCGTCCATGGCGCCCGACGCGCTCCTGGACCGCGTGGCCGGGCGCGACGCGTCGTTGGTGCTGCGGCGATCGGAACAGGGCCCGTCCTGGGTGCTGGCGTTGGAGATGCCCGGGGGCGACGCCTGCGATCTGCTGCGAGGCATGAAGGCACGGATGGCCGGACGAGGGCGGTTCGAGCTGCCGCAACTCGGGCTGGCCGGGGCGTGGCACCGCGAGTGGCTGCTGGTGAGTGATCGCCCCGAGAATCCGCTCCTGCAGGACATGCTCGGCATGGCGGACGACGCACCGGAGGCTTCGATGCGCTCCGTGTTGCCCGAGGATCTGCAGCTGGATCCGGACGCCGCGGTCACGGTGGCGCTGCGGCATCGGGGCGAAGGCGTTGGTCACAGCGTCTGGGCCTTCACGCCCACGCGGGCAGGCGTGGCGGTGCAGATGGAGGGCGTGGCGGCCCAGCCGAAACTGGATCCACTGGTCGATGGCCCGGAGCCCGTGGTGATCCTGGAGGCGATGCCCGAGGAGACCGTGGCCTGCTGGATGCAGCGGCGATCGGTCGATCCGCTGCCGCAGGCGTGGCGTCGGGCGCTGCCTGGGCGACGCATGGACCCCGAGTTGCTGGCCACGCTCGGTGAGCGGATGGTGGTGGTGGTGGGCCCCGACGATCCGGAGGGCGTGCCCCAGGTGGCGGTCGCGGTGCAGCTGCTCGACGCGGAAGCCGGAACCCACGCGCAGGACGAGATGCTGGATCGCGTGGCTCGCGTGCTGGCAAGGGAGCGTGGCGAGACGGTGCAG